>Ga0209554_1003306_pt1 | contig 10448 bp, 10 predicted proteins | sample MarorgKNORR_S2LV_5_FD_188221 | JGI IMG/M metagenome (GOLD analysis project Ga0209554, IMG submission 188221) | Marine microbial communities from the Southern Atlantic Ocean, analyzing organic carbon cycling - Bottom_A/KNORR_S2/LV (SPAdes) (version 2) | ecosystem: Environmental > Aquatic > Marine... | reverse complement strand
GTGAGGCGAAGGCGGTTGCATTGGCCGCAGAAGGGTTCGCTGACGGGCGAGATGAGGCCGATCTCGCCCTGCCCTTTTTTGCTATTCTTAAACCGCCAGCGGGTGGCGGTGGCGGCGGCGTGTTCCATGCCGGCGGGCTCAAGGTCGAACGCGGCTTGGAGGCGTTCGCGGATTTCGCGGCCGGTAACGACGTGTTCGCGTTGCCAGGCGCGACCGGAATCGAGCGGCATAAATTCAATGAAGCGCATCGTGAGTGCTTCGTCGCGCGCGAATTGGGCGAGCGCTTCGATCTCGTGATCGTTGAGGTCGCGAATGATGACGGCGTTGATCTTGATGGGCGCGAAGCCTAATTCCCGCGCGCGGGTGATGGCGGCGAGCAATTCACCGAGGCCATCGCGGCCGGTGAGTTTTTTGAAATTATCGCGGTCGAGTGAATCGAGGCTGAAGGTCACGCGGCGCAGTCCGGCGGCGCGCAGAGCCTCGGCGTGTTTATCAAAATGAAATCCGTTGGTGGTGAGGGCGAGGTCGTTGATGCCTTCGAGTTCGGAGAGTTGGCGGACGAGCTCGGGCACGGCGCGGCGCAGGAGGGGTTCGCCGCCGGTGAGGCGGAGCTTGGTGACGCCCAAGCCGGTGGCGATGCGGGCGACGCGGGTGATTTCCTCGTACGTGAGAAAGTGAGAGCGCGGCTTCCACTCGTGGCGAATGGGCTGGGGCGCCTCGGAAGATTCTGATTTGCGGCGATAAAAATCCGCTGCCTCTTCAGTCTCGGGGAGACAATAGAGGCAACGGAAATTGCAGCGGTCGGTGATGCTAATGCGCAGGTCGCGCATGTGGCGGCCCAGGCCATCGACCAATTCGTTAGATTCGCTCACTTGTTCTCGTTGCCCGGCGCGGGCGCCTCGGGCACGGCCGGTGCCGGTGCCTCGGGGGCTGCAGGAGCCTCGGGCACCGCCGGCGCTGTCTCGGGAACAGCAGGAGCTTCGGGAGTCGTTGGAACTTCCGGGGCCGCCTCGGGGGTTGCCGTGGTGGGTTCGGGTTGTTTCACTGGCTCAGGTTTCACGAGTTTGCCATCAATGTAAAGGTCGCCGTCGGTCAGCTCGTAGTGGACTTTTTTGGTATTGGCGGGCTCGGCCTTTTTGGCGGCGGCCAATTGGGCGGCTTTGCGGGGGTTGTAAGTGCCGCGCGCAGCGTGTTTGCCGCCGTTGGGGCCCACGCCCAGTTCGCGCCATCGGCGGCGGCGTGCCTCGGCGATGCGCGATTTGATTGTCTTCAACTGCTCGACCAAAAAGTCGACGTTGTTCATGCGTTCCACCAACTTGGCTTTTTCATCCTCCAACCGGTTTAGCTCGCGCAATAGAAACACGCGGTCGCCCTCGGCGGATTCCAGCTTGGTGGTGGTCTCGGTAATCTTGTCGTTCAAGCCGGAGATCTGTGTTTGCAGCGCGCCTTTTTGCACGTTGAAATCATCCATCTTGGCGGTCAACTCCGTGACCTTTGCTTCAGCCGTTTCGGCGTTGGTTTTGGCATCGGTTAGGGCGGTGGCGGTGGTGGCCAACTCGGTGGTCTTGGCGTCCAGTTGAGTTTGCGTCGTCATCAATTTTTCCTCCACCAAACCAATCTCGGTGCTGTGCTTGAGTTGCAAGCCGTCACGCTCTTGCTTGAGCGTTATGTTCTCGGTTTCCAACGCGGTCTTGGCGGTGACCAAGTCTGTCTGGGTAGTCGCCAAATCGGTTTTCTCCTGCTTCGCGGTGGTCAGCTCCTGCGAAGTGGTGTCCAGCTGGCCTTTGAGGTTGGTGACGTTCTCGACCGTCGCCTTGAGCTCCGTGCGCGTGGTGTCACGCTCGGCCTGCACTTTCCGGAATTCCTTGTCGCGCGCGCCAAGCTTGCCGTCGAGGTTGTTGTAGTTGACGGCGGAAAAGATGCCGAGGCCCGTCGTGATGGCCACCAGTACTACGATGGCGATTGTCTTTGTGTCCTTCATGGTGGGAGGAGTGTGGGAGAGGTTTTGCCACATGACAAGTGGGAGTCATTAAAAAGTGTTAACAGGATTTGCCCCGGTTGTGAACAGTCCTACCCAGCCCGTGGGGTGGCGGATTGCATTTTTTGATGGCCTCGGAGGGCGGCTGGGCGCAGGATGGCGCGCATGGACAATATGGAACTTCCCCCCCAACGCGGACCCGAGACGGCTGACGAAATTGCCGCCGCCATTTTTATGGAGTGCCTGATGAATATGGTGCAGTCCGCCGCATATTTACTGGGCAAAGTAAAAGCGCCGGACACGGGGGAGCCGGTGATGGATTTGGCGCGCGTGCAGCTGGTGATTCAGCAGCTGGAGTTAGTGGAAAAAAATGCCGAGAAGCTGAGCCTCGAGGAACAACAACTGGTGAAACGCAGCCTGCAGGATTTGCGGATGGCGTATGTGACCGCTGCGGGCAAGACGCCCGAGGAAGCGATCGGGGACGAAGCTGCCACCGAGGCCAGCGCGGAGGCGGAGACGCAACCCACCGAATCTGCCGACACCGGTAAAGAGGCCGACAAAGCGACCGACGAGGAGGAGGAGGATGAAGCCCCCCGCAAGCGGTTTGTGAAAAAATATTCCTAGTCCGCCAAACCGGCCATCAGGATTCGCACGTTGTTTTCCTTTTTCAACCGCTTAAAATAATCCGGCAACGCCTTGCCGTAAGCCTCGGCTTGGAGATATTCCCGGATGTCGTTTCGCACCTCGGCAAAACCCTTCTTTCGCGCCGCCTTGTGTTCGAGCATTTTCACAATGTGAAAACCCACCTTCGACTCCAGCGGCTGGGAAACCTGATTCACCTTCAGGGCGAACACCGCTTTCTCCACTTTCGGCTCGCTCTGCCCCGCCAGCAGCAGAAATTCGCCGTCCGTTTGCTTGGTGAGCGGGTTCTCGGAAAACTCCTTAACTAATTGCTTGAATTCGATACCCACCGACGCTTTGCCAAACACCTTCGTGGCGGTGGCCTGCTTCTTTGCGCGGGCATCAGGATTCAGCCGAAGATTCGTCGCGGGATCCACCAACGAAATAAACACCTCCGCCACCTTTGCCTGTTCGGGCACATTCCATTGGCCCTTGGCATTGCGGTCATTGTAAAATTTGAGCAACTCGCTTTCTTTGGCCTGCACCTTCGAGTTCAGCTCGCGCCGCGCCACCGTGTCGGCCAGCAATTCCACCCGCAATTGCCTTCGAAATTCAGTGATGGACATGCCCTTGGATTCCAAGTGAAGGCGAAATGCATCATCTGTCAGAAACGTGCTTTCCAATTCATTATATTGCTTTCCGGCATCCGCTTCCGCCTTGGTGCGATCCCCCGCTTGTGCGCGCCGGGCCAGCAGACGTTGCATGATCAAATCGTTGAGCAGTTGTTTTTGAATTGCCTTTTCAATAAGGGGCGAAACATTGACGCCGAGAGTTGCCTGCGTCATCACATAGCGCCGATAGGATGCGTCCAACTCCGACTCATGAACGGCCAAGCCAAGGCCCGTGGCCACGATGCGGCCGGTGGGCACTGCCGCCGACAAGCCCATGCCGACCAGCAGGCCGAGTGCCAAAATTTTCCCGTGCCAATGTTTCATAATGTCTCCTCTATAGTATCACTACTCTTGCGTTTGAGATGTCCGGGTCCGCCGCCACTTTTTCCAGCAACGCCGCGGGCGGCGCGTGGTCGAGGTTTAATAACGTCAATGCCTCGCCGCCTTCCTCGTCGCGGTTGAGGCTCATGCTCGCGATGTTCACCGCGTGCTCGGCCATCAGCGATCCAATATACCCCACCATGCCCGGTTTGTCTTTATTATTCATGATGAAAAGCACGCCCTCGGGCACGCACTCCACATTGCGGCCGTTGAGACGCACGATGCGGGGTTGGCTGCCAAAAAACGTACCGCCCGCGGAAACCTTGGTGTCGCCTGCGTGCGCCTCGAAATGCATCCACTCGGCGTAATCCAGCCCCTCGTGCGCTTTCACTTCTTCCACCTGAATGCCCAGCGAACTGGCCAGCGCGCGAACGTTGACTTGGTTGACCTCCGCGCCGCCGGCTTGTTCAAGAAATCCTTTGAGCACGCAGCGCGTCACGGGATCAGCCGGCACTTCGGCTGCTTTGCCGCCGTAAGTGATCTTCACGTAATCGTTGCGTTGGGGGGCGAGCTGGGCGACGAGGCGACCCAGTTTTTCGCCCAGTAAAATATAAGGTTTCACGGCCTCGTAGGTTTTGGCGTCGAGGCTGGGCATATTCACCGCGTTGCGAATTGTGCCGGTGACGAGGTAATCGATGATCGCCTCGGCCACTTCGATGCCCACGCTTTCCTGCGCTTCCTTGGTGCTCGCGCCGAGGTGAGGCGTCATCACAATTTCCGGCAAACTGCGCAGCGGCGAATCTTCCGGGCACGGTTCGGTTTCGTAAACATCCAACGCCGCGCCGGCTACCTTGCCACTTTGCACAGCGGCCACAAGATCGGTTTCGTTGATGATGCCGCCGCGGGCGCAGTTGATGAGGTACACGCCGTCCTTCATTCCCGCGAGCGTTTCGGCGTTGATCATGTTGCGCGTTTGGTCGGTAAGCGGCATATGGACGGTGATGAAATCCGACCGCGCGAAAAGTTCCTCCTGCTCCAGCAATTCCACCTGCAACTCGCGCGCCTTGTTCAGCGACAGAAATGGATCGTACGCCAACACGCGCATGCCGAAAGCAATCGCCCGCCGCGCAACTTGTGCGCCGATGCGGCCCATTCCGCAAATGCCCAGCGCCTTGCCGCTCAGCTCCGTGCCGGCAAAGGCTTTGCGGTTCCACTCGCCGCCTTTCATAGACATATGAGCCTGCGGAATTTTGCGCGCCAACGCCATCATCATCGAAAACGTCAATTCGGCGGTCGAGATGGTGTTGCCGCTCGGCGTGTTCATCACCACGATGCCCTGGCTGGTGGCGTGATCTACATCCACATTATCCACCCCCACCCCGGCGCGACCCACCACCCGCAGCTTGGGGGCTTTGGCCATGACTTCCGGCGTCACTTTGGTGGCCGACCGCACGATGATCGCCTCGGCCTCGGCCAGCAATTCATCGGTGAGATCGCCCCCCACCACAATGACCTCCAGCTCCGGCGCGGCCTCAAGACAGGCCACGCCTTTCGGGGAAACATTATCGCAAACAAGTACTCGCATCGGCGGCGCAGTCTACGGACGGCCCGCGAGAGTGTCAAACCACGCCGCCAGTTCCGATCGCAACCGCTCCATCGGCAGACCCACCACGTTGGTGAACGAACCGTGCAGCGCCTCCACAATCCACTCGCCTTTGAGTTGCACCGCATACGCCCCCGCCTTGTCCAGCACCGGCACGGCGCGCAGATAGGCGCTGATTTGCGCGCGCGACAACTCGCGGAATGTCACGCGCGTGGTCACGGAAAAAACTTTTTGCCGCCCACCGCACACCAACGCGCAGGCGGTGGTCACGTGATGCGTCCGGCCGCTCAACCGCCCAAGCATCCGCCGCGCCTCTGCAAGGCTCGCCGGTTTGCCCAGCAATTCATCCCCCAAATGCACCAGCGTATCCGCGCCGAGCACGGTTTGTTTGGGAAACTTTTGGGCCACCGCCGCCGCCTTGGCCAGCGCGTTGCGTTTGCAAATGGCACGCGCCGCCCGTCCGTGCCCGTGCACTTCCGCCACCGCCGCCGTCACCACGCGAAAACGCACGCCCATCTGCCGCAGCAACTCCTGCCGACGCGGCGATTGCGATGCCAAGATAATTTTCAAGCCAAAGCCTCCCGAAATGCCGCCAGCTTTTCCGCAAACACATCCTCCGCCAAAACCGGTTCCGTGCCTGGAAAATTCATCGATGGCTCCAGCTCCACCCAAGATTTGCAGCCGCCGTAGCTTTCCAGCATCGGCAACTCCACCGGCGCGGCCAAGCGCCGCACCTTCACTGCCATCGCGTAAATGCCCGCGTCGCGTCCCCAATCAAACCGTTCCGCAATCACTTCCTCGGGCCAAATATGTTGCCCCGCCAATCGCTGCGCTGCAGCCAGCGAATCCAACCGACGCGCCTCCATCACCTCCGCGCAAAACTCAATCCGCAAAACCTCCTCCGGCGGCCACTCGTAATCCTCAAACCCCGCCCGCGCTTCCTCCACCACCCCTTCAGCCTGTTGATGGAACCGCGTGGGAAACAGCCAAAACCGTTCCTGCTCCGCCCGAAACCCACCGCGCCCCTCGGCAATCCCGCCTTTGCGTAAAACCACAATCTGCCCCCCACGCCCCAGCGCCTCCACCACGATGCCCCATTCCTTGAACGCTGTCTGCACGCGCTGCAGTCTATTCGCCCACCCGCAAATGTCGAGCTAGGTGAAGCTTGCTTTTGGCGGCCAATTTCACTATACAACCGCACAGACAATGCATCTGGCCCAATGACTTCAAAACCTGCTTCCGCGGAACCGCTTTCGAGCGGCCTGAACTTTAAACTCTCAACTATGATGTTTCTCCAGTATGCAATCTGGGGGGCGTGGTTGCCATTGCTGTGGCCGTACTTGAGTGGTCATCGTGGATTCTCTCCGGCACAAATTGGCGATATGTTTGCCGTCGGCGCCATCGGCGCGATTGTGGCACCATTCATCGCCGGTCAAATCGCCGACCGCTGGTTCAACACTGAAAAATTTCTCGGCATCAGTCACATCCTCGGCGGCATTCTTGTGTGGCAACTCGCCTCCATTGATACGTACAAGGGATTTCTTGCATTCTCGCTAGTGTACTCACTAATTTACTCCCCCACCCTCGCGCTGACCAATTCCCTGTCTTTCCACCACCTGCCCGACCGTGACCGCGACTTTGGCCGCATCCGCGTGTGGGGCACCGTCGGCTGGATTGTCGTGGGCATCGGCATCGGCCAATGGCTGCTGCACCAACACACTCCCGCTACGGGTGATGCCGCCGCCGTGACCGCTGCCCAAGCCGCCGGCATGGCCGATGCCTTTAAGCTGAGCGGAGTGCTTGGCGTCCTCATGGGCATCTTCTGCTTTTTCCTGCCAGCCACCCCGCCGGCCAAAGAGGAGAAAAAAAGCGCCATCGGCAGCGCGCTCAGAGCCGTCAAACATCAGCCACTGCTCACCCTGTTTCTCATCGCCGTGCCGGTGAGCTGCATCCACCAGTTTTATTTCGTGCACACCGCGCCATTCCTCGGCCAATTCCAAAATCAAGCCGAAGGATTCATCAACACCGTCAACAAAGTTGTGGGCGTAGGAGGCGGCGGTCTCATGACCATCGGGCAAATGATGGAAATCGGAGTGCTCGCGTTTATCCCTCTCTTTGCCAAACGCTGCTCCCGCAAAATGCTCCTCTGCGTGGGGCTCGCCGCTTACACACTGCGCATGGTACTCTTTACCTACGGCCCCAGCCTCCCGGCAGCGCTTCAATTGCCAGCCATCATTCTCGGCGTATCGATGCACGGATTTTGTTTCGGCTGCTTCATCTTTGTGGCATTCATGGTGGTGGACGAAGAATGCTCGACCGACGTTCGAGCCAGCGCGCAAAGTTTGTTCAACCTCGTGATTGTCGGCATTGGCATCATTGTCGGCAGTAAAATTGCCGGCACGGTGGCTGAATGGGCCACAGGTGCGGATAAAACCATGGATTACACCAAGCTCTTCAGCGTGCCCATGTGGGCGGCACTGACCTGCTTGGTATTGATGATGATATTTTACCCGAACAAAAAACCCGCCTTGGCAGATGGTGATGCGGATTTGTCAGAATCAGCCGAACCGGACGAAAGTTAAAAAAACGCTTGCCTGACGGAAAAATACCGGTATGTTCCCCGCGCGGGATAGAGCAGCCCGGTAGCTCGTCAGGCTCATAACCTGGAGGTCGATGGTTCAAATCCGTCTCCCGCAACCAAAAAACCCCAGCCTCTGGCTGGGGTTTTTTGGTGTGAGTGGGGAGTGATGGGAGAGGTTTCCACTACTCCCTATTTCCTATTTCCTACTCAATTCTCCCAACACCTCCGCCGCGTGCTCCTCGGGCTTCACTTTGGGCCAGATTTTTTGGATCTTGCTCTTGGGATCGATAAGGAAGGTGACGCGGTAAATGCCGTCGTACTCGCGGCCCATAAATTTTTTGCGGCCCCACACGCCGTAAGCGTTCACGATGGTTTTGTTTTCATCGGCGAGCAGTGTGAAAGGCAAGCCGTATTTAGCCACGAACTTGTCGTGCTTGGCCACGGGGTCGCAGCTCACGCCGAGCAGCACGGCATTGGCTTTCTCGAATGCGGCGTGTTCATCACGGAACGCGCAGGCTTCCTTCGTTCAGCCGGGGGTGTCGTCCTTGGGATAAAAGAAAAGCACCACGTGCCGGCCCTTGAAATTTTTCAACGCCACCGTGCCGCCGCCATCGGTGGCCGCACTGAAGGCCGGTGCGGGATCGCCTTCCTTGAGTGTGATGTTGGGGCCGAGTGCCATGCCCGGGAGAATGACGGTTGGAGACGCAGCCGGTCAAGCGTCCTCGTCGGTTTCCTTCCGGCCTTCCGGCCGTGCCACAGGGTGCTCACTGAATTGCCGGATGCCATCGCGCACATAAAGCAAACCCGTGATGGCCGTGCACGTCACGGCTGCCGCCGCCAGCCAGAAAGTGCCGAGGGGCGAGAATTTGCACAGCACCCAGCCGATGGTCACCATTTGCAAAACGGACGCCGCTTTGCTGAGGAAGAGCGGGTTCACTTTCACGTTGCCGATGGTGGCATAAAGCATCGCGCTGCCGGTGACCACGATGAGGTCGCGCCCGATCACCGTGCCGGCAAGCCACAGCGGGATGCGTTGGCCAAATCGGTTTTCCTCAAAATCAATGCTCAACAAAATGAAGCCGGCAAACATCAACAACTTATCCGCCAGCGGATCGAGATACGAACCAAGCTGCGTGGCTTGGCCGTGATGGCGTGCGAGGTAGCCATCGATGCCGTCGCTGATGGTGGCCACCAGAAACGCGGCCATGGCGAGGTAGCGGTGCAGTTCATCGCCGGTGCGAAAGTAGTAAAGCATCTGCACCACAAAAAACGGCACCAAAATGATGCGACCAATGGTGACTTTGTTGGCGGTGGTCATCCCTCTCCCGATGCATCCGATTCGTCCATCCGCTCCAAGGCGCGATCAAACCGCGCCAGTACGCGGGCGCGGCCGAGTACGGCCATGAGGTCGTAGAGGCTCGGGCCTATTTTCGCGCCGGTGCAGGCGCAGCGCGCGGGCATCACTAACGCGCGAATTTTCACATCCAATTCCTCCGCCAACGCCTTGAGCGCGGTTTCCAGCGGCTCGGGTTTGAAGGATTCGAGATTGGCAAAAAGTTCGCGGAGTTTGTCGAATCCCGATTTGTTTTCCGGCGCAAAGGCTTTGGCAGCCATTGCTTCGTCGTATTCGAAAGTATCAGTGAAATAAAACCGGCAGTAGTCCTCGAGGCCTCCTATCTCTTTCACTTTGTTTTGGCAAGTAACCAGCGCGGCCTCGATGTAATCCTCGTCAGCATCGCCAAAGACCACGCCGGCATCGAGGGCGAGTTGGCGATAGCGATCCATTGGGAGGTTGCGCAGGTGCTCGTAATTCATCCACTGCATTTTCTCCACGTCAAAGCGGGCATTGGCGCGGTTGATTTGCGGGAGGTCAAAGCGCTTGATGAGCTCGGCCACAGGCATCACCTGCGAATCGTCCTTGGGCGACCAGCCAAGGAGGCTGAGATAATTGACCACAGCCGCAGGCACAAAATGGGTTTGCTGCCAGCCATCGAGCGACGCGCCGTCGTCGCGTTTGCTCATTTTGCTGCCGTTGGCATTGAGGATGAGCGGGATGTGGGCGAAGGCCGGCGGCTCCGCGCCCAACGCGCGAAAGAGCGCGATGTGCTTGGCGGTGTTGGAAAGATGATCCTCGCCGCGAATGACGTGGGTGATACCCATTTCGAGATCATCAATGACATTGACCAAATGGAACACCGGTTTGCCGTCCGAACGCACGATGACGAAGTCCGGCTGTTCCTGCTCGCGATCGGTCAATTCGCGGACGACATCGCCACAAACCAAATCCGGAATCGTAATCGCCTCGCGCTGCATGCGAAAGCGAATGGCGCCTTCGTGCTCGTAAGCCAATCCCTTTTCCTTGAGCGCCTCAATATGGCGCGCATAAATTTCGCCGCGTTGCGATTGAAAATACGGCCCGCGGTCGCCCTTGCTCCCGCCTGCGGGATCATTGCTGGCGGGGCCTTCGTCCCAATCGAGCCCCAGCCAACGAAGGCCTTCGAGAATGACGTTGATGGCCTCGGGTGTGTTGCGCTCTTCATCGGTGTCTTCAATGCGCAGCACGAACTGCCCGCCGGTGTGGCGGGCGTAGAGCCAGTTGAACAACGCCGTGCGGGCGCCGCCAATGTGAAGGTGGCCTGTTGGGCTGGGGGCAAATCGGACGCGGACGCTCAT
>Ga0209554_1003305_pt1 | contig 10449 bp, 7 predicted proteins | sample MarorgKNORR_S2LV_5_FD_188221 | JGI IMG/M metagenome (GOLD analysis project Ga0209554, IMG submission 188221) | Marine microbial communities from the Southern Atlantic Ocean, analyzing organic carbon cycling - Bottom_A/KNORR_S2/LV (SPAdes) (version 2) | ecosystem: Environmental > Aquatic > Marine... | reverse complement strand
CCTGCTGCTCGCCCTGATCATCGGCGCGGTGTGGTATGGCTACAAATTCTTCGGCCGCCTGGACGTCTCGCGCCGCAAGGTCGAAAAGGCGGCGCGCGCGGCGGTGGACAGGGCCGCGGCGAGCCGCGACGAGCCCGCCTCCCAGGACATGGAGCGCTGCGAGACCTGTGGTGATTTCGTCGCCGTGGGCAGTGCTGCGCCTTGCGGCCGCGAGGCTTGTCCTTATACCGGATGACCAACCAGAGCCCGAAGCCCAAGTCGTTTCAGGACTTGATCCTCACCCTCCAGCATTACTGGGCGGATCAGGGCTGCGTGCTGTTGCAGCCCTATGACATGGAGGTCGGCGCCGGCACCTTTCATCCGGCCACCACCCTGCACGCCCTGGGAACCGCGCCCTGGAAAGCCGCCTATGTCCAGCCGTCGCGCCGGCCGACCGACGGGCGCTATGGCGAGAACCCCAACCGGCTGCAACGCTTCTATCAATTCCAGGTCATACTCAAGCCGTCGCCCGACAACCTGCAAGAGCTTTATCTCGACAGCCTCTACGCCCTCGGCATCGATTCCTCCATGCACGACATCCGCTTCGTCGAGGACGATTGGGAAAGCCCGACCCTGGGCGCCTGGGGACTCGGCTGGGAGGTCTGGTGCGACGGCATGGAGGTCTCGCAGTTCACTTATTTCCAACAGGTCGGCGGCTTCGACTGCAACCCGGTCTCGGGCGAGCTGACCTACGGGCTGGAGCGCCTGGCGATGTATGTCCAGGGGGTCGAGAAGGTGTTCGATCTCGATTGGAACGGCGCCGGGGTGAGCTACGGCGATGTCTACCTCCAGGCCGAGAGGGAATTCTCCGCCTATAACTTCGAACATGCCTCCGTCGACCTCCTGCAACGCCATTTCGCCGACGCGGAAGATGAATGCGCAAGCCTGCTGGAGTCGGGCCTGGCGCTGCCCGCCTATGACCAATGCATGAAGGCCAGCCATCTGTTCAACCAGCTCGACGCGCGCGGGGTGATCAGCGTCACCGAGCGCGCCGCCTTCATCGCCCGGGTGCGCGCCCTGGCCAAGGACTGCTGCGCCGCATGGCTGAAAAGCCAGGGCGAAGCGGTGGAGGCTTAAAGCCATGGCAGAGCTGCTGCTCGAGCTGCTCTCCGAGGAAATCCCCGCGCGCATGCAGGATCGCGCCGCCGCCGACCTCAAGCGGCTGGTCTGCGACAGGCTGGCCGCGGCCGGGCTGAGTTTTGATTCCGCCGAATCATTCGTCACGCCGCGCCGCCTCGCCCTGGTGGTCGACGGCCTGCCCGTCCGCCAGCCCGACATCAGCACCGAGCGCAAGGGCCCCAGGGCCGACGCCCCGGAGCAGGCCATCGCCGGCTTCCTCAAATCCGTCGGTCTCGCCCGCGATGAGGTCGAGGAGCGCGAGACTCCCAAGGGCGCCGTGCTGTTCGCGGTCATCGAGAAGGCCGGGGCGGCATCCGCCGATGTGTTCGCCGAGATACTGCCCGACGCCATGGGCGCGCTGCCCTGGCCCAAATCCATGCGCTGGGGAGAGGGGGAAAGCCGTTGGGTACGGCCCCTGCACGGCATTGTCGCGCTTTTCGACGGCGCCGTGCTGCCGTTCTCCTTCCTCGGCGTCGAGGCCGGCGATGTGACCGCCGGCCACCGCTTCATGGCGGCGGGCGAATTTTCGGTGAGCGGTTTCGCCGATTACCGGGATAAGCTGCGCGCCGCCTATGTCATGCTGGACTCGGCCGAGCGCCGTTCGGTCATCGTGCAGGACGCCGCCCTGGCCGCCGAGGGCGAGGGCCTGACCCTCAAGCCCGATGCGGGGCTGGTCGCCGAGGTCGCCGGACTGGTCGAATGGCCGGTGGTGCTCACCGGCGCCATCGAGGACGGTTATATGGACCTGCCGGCCGAGGTCCTGACCACCGCCATGCGCCACCATCTCAAGCATTTCGCCCTGAACGATAGCGCCGGCAACCTGGCGCCGCGCTTCGTGGTGGTCGCCAACATCCACGCGGTCGACGGCGGCAAGCAGATCACCGCCGGCAACGAGCGGGTGCTGCGCGCCCGCCTCGCCGACGCCAAGTTCTTCTGGGACCAGGACCGCAAACGAACCCTGGAGAGCCGGATCCCCGATCTCGACGCCCTGGTGTTCCATGCCAAGCTCGGAAGCGTCGGCGAAAAGGTCAAGCGCATCGAGAGCCTGGCGGTCGAGATCGCGAAATCCATTGCGGGCGCCGACGAAGCCGACGTGCGCGAGGCGGCGCGGCTCTGCAAGACCGATCTGGTCACCGGCATGGTCGGCGAATTCCCCGAGTTGCAAGGCGTCATGGGCCGCTATTACGCCCTGGCCGAGGGCAAAATCCAAGCAGTCGCCGACGCCATCGCCGAGCATTACGCCCCGCAAGGCCCCAACGACACATGCCCCACGGCACCGGCGAGTATCGCCGTCGCACTAGCCGACAAGATCGATAGTCTCATGGGTTTCTGGGCCATCGACGAGAAGCCGACCGGCTCGAAAGACCCCTTCGCGCTGCGCCGCGCCGCCCTCGGCGTGATCCGGCTGATTACGGAAAACAAGCTAAGAATCCCGCTGTTTCCTCTGTTCCAGAACGATATCGCCGAGGGACTGCTCGACTTCTTCGCCGACCGGCTCAAGGTCCATCTCAAGGAGCGGGGGGTGCGTCACGATCTCATCGCGGCGGTGTTCGCCCTCGGCGGCGAGGACGATCTGGTGCGGCTCCTGGCGCGAGTCGAGGCCCTGGGGGCGTTCCTCGCCAGCGAGGATGGCGAGCACCTGTTGACGGCCTATAAGCGTGCCGCCAACATCCTGCGCATCGAGGAGAAGAAAGACGGGGTGTCCTACGGTGACGCTGTGGTCGATGACGGGCTGCTGCGCGAGGCCGACGAGCGGGTGCTCGCCGCGCGTCTCGGCGAAGTCTCCGAACTCGCCGAGGCCGCCCTCGATCAAGAGGAATTCACCACGGCCATGAGCGCGCTGGCGCGGCTTCGTAAACCCGTCGACGATTTTTTTGATAACGTAACGGTCAATTGCGATGACGCGAATTTGCGGCGCAACCGCTTGCGGCTGCTCAGCAAGATTCGCGACACTCTGAATCAGGTCGCTGACTTCAGCCAGATCGAGGGATGACGGCTTCATGACGAAATGGGTTTACGGCTTCGGCGACGGCACGGCGGAGGGCAGCGCCGAGATGCGCGATCTGCTTGGCGGCAAGGGGGCGGGGCTCGCCGAGATGTCGAATCTCGGCCTGCCGGTGCCGCCCGGATTCATCATCACCACCGATGTCTGCACCGCCTATTACGGCGATGAGCACAAGCTGCCCGACGATCTCGCGGCCCAGGTCGGCGAGGCGCTGAACGCGATCGAAGCCAGCGTCGGCGCAGGTTTCGGCGACGCCGAGAATCCGCTGCTGGTGTCCGTGCGTTCGGGGGCCCGGGCGTCCATGCCCGGCATGCTCGATACCATCCTCAACCTCGGCCTCAATGGCGAGACCGTCGCCGGACTGGCGCGGAAAGCCGACGATGAGCGTTTCGCCTTCGACAGCTACCGGCGCTTCATCCAGATGTATTCCAACGTCGTCCTCGGTGTCTCCCATGACGTCTTCGAGGAACTGCTGGAGAACCATAAGGCAAACAATGAGTTGACCCTGGATACCGAGCTTTCCGCCGATGACTGGATCGACCTGGTCGATGCCTATAAGGGCGCCGTGGTCGATGCCACCGGCGAGCCCTTCCCCGACGATGTCCAGGCCCAGCTCTGGGGCGCGGTCAACGCGGTGTTCGGCTCCTGGATGAACAAGCGCGCGGTGACCTATCGCCGGCTCCACGACATCTCCGCCGATTGGGGCACCGCGGTCAACGTCCAGGCCATGGTGTTCGGCAACATGGGCGAGGATTGCGCCACCGGGGTGGCCTTCACCCGCGACCCGGCGACCGGCGAGAAGGCGGTCTACGGCGAATTCCTGATCAACGCGCAAGGCGAGGACGTGGTTGCCGGCATCCGTACGCCGCAGCATCTCACGCGGGCGGCCAAACAGGCCGGTGACTCGCCGTTTGACGCCATGGAAGAGGTCATGCCCGAGGTTTTCGGCCAGTTGGTCGAGGTGATTGACCGCCTCGAGGGTCATTATCGCGACATGCAGGATATCGAATTCACGGTGCAATCCGGTAAGCTCTGGATGCTGCAGACCCGGTCCGGCAAACGCACCGCCGTGGCGGCCATTCGCATCGCCGTCGAAATGGTCGCCGAGGGCATCATCGATCGGCGCGAGGCGGTCATGCGGATCGATCCGGCGTCGCTCGACCAACTGCTGCACCCGATGCTCGATGCGAGCGTGCCGCAGACCATCATCACACGCGGCCTGCCGGCCTCGCCCGGGGCGGCGTCGGGCCGGGTGGTGTTTACCGCCGACGCCGCCGACGACGCGGCGGCCCTCGGCGAAGCGGTGATCCTGGTGCGCATCGAAACCAGCCCCGAGGATATTCACGGCATGCACGCGGCGCGCGGCATCCTGACCAGCCGGGGCGGCATGACCAGCCATGCGGCGGTGGTGGCGCGCGGCATGGGCCGGCCCTGCGTATCCGGCGCCGGCCAGCTCAACATCGACCTCAAGGGTCAGCGCTTCAGCGCCTCGGGTGTCGTTATTCTGGCTGGCGACATCATCACCATCGACGGCAGCACCGGCGCCGTCATGAAGGGCGCGGCGGCGATGATCCAGCCCGAGCTGTCCGGCGACTTTCTCACCCTCATGGGCTGGGCCGACGAGGCGCGCCGGATGGCCGTGCGGGCCAATGCGGATTCCCCCGCCGACGCCCAAACGGCGCTCGATTTCGGCGCCGAGGGAATCGGCCTGTGCCGCACCGAGCATATGTTTTTCGAGGCGCGGCGCATCACCGCCATGCGCGAGATGATTCTCGCCGACGACGGGCCCGCGCGGCGCAAGGCGTTGGACAAGCTGTTGCCCATGCAGCGCGACGATTTCATCGACATGTTCCGCATCATGGCCGGGCTTCCCGTGACCATTCGCCTGCTCGACCCGCCGCTCCATGAATTCCTGCCCCATTCCGACGCGGACCTGGTCGAGGTCGCCAAGTCCTCGGGCGTCGAATTCGAGACGCTGCGTAGGCGCGCCGCGCAGATCCACGAGGTCAACCCCATGCTCGGCCATCGCGGCTGCCGGCTCGGCATCACCTACCCCGAGATCTACCGCATGCAGGCGCGGGCGATTTTCGAGGCGGCGGTGGCCATCGGTAAGGAAATGGACACCGTGGTGACGCCGGAAATCATGATCCCGCTGATCGTCAGCCGTCGCGAACTCGAAATTCTGAAAAAATCGATCATCGAGGTCGCCGGCGAGGTCGAGGCGGAGACCGGCGCTAAGCTCTCGTTCCTGGTCGGCACCATGATCGAATTGCCGAGGGCCGCGCTCCGGGCCGGCGACATTGCCGCGAGCGCCGAGTTCTTCAGCTTCGGCACCAATGACCTGACCCAGACGACCTACGGCATATCACGCGACGATTCGGCGAGTTTCCTGGAGGACTACCAGCGCCTCGGCATCTTCGAGCACGACCCCTTCGTCTCCCTCGACCGCGAGGGGGTCGGCGAGCTCGTTGCCATCGCCGTCGAGCGCGGCCGCGCCGCCCGGTCCGACCTTAAGCTCGGGATTTGCGGCGAGCACGGCGGCGACCCCAATTCCATCGCCTTCTGCGAAAGCGTCGGTCTCGACTATGTCTCCTGTTCACCCTTCCGCGTCCCCATCGCCCGCCTCGCCGCCGCCCAGGCGGCGCTGGGTAAAAGTTAGAACCTCGCCCAATCCGGCTTGACCGGGGTCAGGGTGGCGTCTTCGCCCAATCCGGCTTGACCGGGGTCAGGGTGGCGTCTTCGCAGGTCAGCGGCTCGCCCGTGGTTGCCGCCTGATCGATCAATTCCAGGCGCAGCAGGGCCAGGCCGACGCCCTCGAAGCCGCTGCGCATTTCGCCGGCCGGCCTGTCGCCGAGCATGACCGGGGCGCCGGGGGGCGGCAACGGGCCGTCGATGTCGACCCTGAGCAGGCGTTTACGGATGGTCGCGCGATGCTTGGTGCGGGCGGTCAGCTCCTGGCCGATGTAGCAGCCCTTCTCGAAATCGACGCCATGCAGATCGTCGATGCCGTTCTCCAGCAGGAAGCCCTTGTCGATCAGGATATCCCGGCTGCCGTCGGGCAGGCCGTGACGCAGGCGCAGGCGCTCGTAATCGGCGGGTGGGGCAGGGCAGAAGCCGGCCGCTTCGAGGGCCGCGACGGCGTTTTTATGGGGCAGCACGGCGCGGGCGCCCATGGCGGCCAAGCGGGGGTCGCCATGGACCACGCCGCCGGCGATGCTCTCGGCGGCGGACCAATCGTCACCGATCAAGGCGAAGACGCGGAATCGTTCGCTCCAATTCTCGATCTTGGCATCGGCGCGCAGGCGATAGAAGGCGAGGCGGCGCTCCAGGTCATCGATGCGCGCCGCCTCGCAATCGAACAGCAGGGTGCCGTCCAGGGCGGAAACAAAAAAATCATGGAGGAACTTGCCCTGGGGGGTGAGCAGGGTGGCGTATATGGCGCGGCTCCCCGAGGGCTTTTCCATATCGTTGCTGACCAGCGCCTGGAGATAGCTGCGGGCGTCCGGTCCCGAGACGGCGAGCACGCCCCGGTCCTCGAGCGCGATGTATTGCCGGTGATCCATGGCTAGCAACTTGGGACATCACAAGGCGTTCGGCAAGGGCCCCCATTGCGTATGTTAGCGAGTTCCGTATAACCATCGCTCGATGGATATTCTTCTGGTTGACGATTCGATTCCCTTCGACGGCTATACCCCTTCGAACCAACCCCTGGGCGGTGTCGAGAAGGCGTTCGCCCGTCTTCCCCTGGCGTTGCGCCGCCGCGGCCACAAGGTTCGGGTGATCAACCGCTGCGCCTTTCCCATCGAGATCGAGGACGTTCCCTGGCAACCCTGGGATACCACGCCGCCCGATGAATGCGACGTCCTGATTGCCCACCGCAAGCCGGCGCTGCTGGATTTTCCGGTTCGCGCCGCCAAGCGCATCCTGTGGCTCGGCGGGCCGGCCGGGGCCATCCGCCAAGACGCCAACCAGGAAATCCTCGCCCGCCATTCCGACGCGCCGATCGTGTTCAACGGCGCCGCCCATCACGTCGGCTGCCCGATCGATCTGGCCAACCGGGCGGTGACCATCGAGCCCGGCGTGAGCGGCATATACCGCGAGGCCGAAGACATGGCGCCGGCGCGGCCGCCCCGCGCGGTGACCACGGTTCACCCGCTGCGCGGTCTCGGCTGGCTGCTCGATCTGTGGGAGAAATCCCTGCGCCCCCTGGTCGAAGGCGCCGAACTCCATGTCTTCTCGGCGGCGCTGACCCGTGGGCTCATCGGCGACCAGGTGCCGGCGGCGATCAAGCCCGTATTCGATCGCGCCATGGCCTTGAAGAGCCAGGGCGTGGTCATTGCGAGGCCCCGCGCCGATCCCGGCATGGCCGATGCCTACCGCCAGGCGCGCGCCCATCTTCACCCCGGCCATGGCGACGAGGTGTACTGCTCGACCCTGGCCGAATCCCAGGCCGTGGGGCTTCCCGCGGTGACCCGGCGCAGCGCCGCCGCGAGCGAGCGCATCCGCGACGGCGAGACCGGATTCCTGGTTCCCGATGACGAGGCCTATGCCAACTGCGCCATGCTTCTGCTGACCACCGATACGGTGTTCGAAGGGCGCAGCAGGGATGCCCGCGCCCATCAGCGCGGCCGCGGCTGGGATGACGCCGCCGCCGAATTCGAGGTTCTGTTCACGTGAAGATCCTGTTCATCACGTCGAGCCGTATCGGCGATGCGGTGCTGTCCAGCGGCCTGCTCGCAGAACTCATTGCGCGCTACCCCAAGGCGCGCATTACGGTGGCTTGCGGTCCGGCGGCGGCGCCCCTGTTTGACGCGGCGCCCCAGGTCGAGCGCGTCATCGTCATGCACAAGCGCAAATGGGCAGCTCATTGGCTGGACCTGTGGCGCATCTGCATCCGCCAGCCCTGGGGCTGGGGCATGGTGCTCGATCTCAGGGGGTCGGTGATCGCCCATTGCCTGATCGCCCGGCGACGGCGGATCTATCGCGGAGCGACCGGCGGGAGACACCGCCTCTTTGCCCTGGCCAAGGTTCTAAAACTGTCGGCCCCGCCGCAACCCCGGCTATGGACCGATCACAAGCATGACACTGAAGCCGCGCGGCTGATTCCCGAAGGCGGCCCGGTCATCGCCCTGGGGCCGACGGCGAACTGGGCGGGCAAGATATGGGCGCCGGAAAATTTCGTCGAACTAGCGCAACGGTTGACCGCGCCGGACGGCATATTGCCCGGCGCCAGGATCGCCGTCTTCGGTGCCGCCGATGAACGCCACCTGGCCCAGCCGGTGATCGACGCCTTTCCCGGCGAGCGGCTGGTTGATCTGGCGGGCGGAACCGATCTCGCCACCGCCGCCGCCTGCCTCTATCGCTGCGCGCTTTATATCGGCAATGATTCGGGGCTCATGCATATGGCCGCCGCCGCCGGCACGCCGACCCTCGGCCTGTTCGGCCCGAGCCGCGATGAAATCTATGCACCGTGGGGCGCCCATACGGCGGTGGTTCGCACAGCCATCGCCTATGACGATCTGTTTCCCAGGGATTACGACCATCGCACCACGGGAAGCCTCATGGGCAGTCTTACGGTGGACGACGCGGAGACGGCGGCGCGTAGTCTGTGGGAATACTGCGAAAGCATGGCGGCATGACCAGCTTGTCCGCCCTGGTGGTCGTCCATGACGAAGCGGCGCAGCTCGCCGATTGCCTCGACCGGCTGGCCTTCGCCGACGAGATCGTGGTGGTGCTCGACCGTTGCAGCGACGGCTCGCGCGAGATCGCTCAGCGCTATACGGAGCATCTCCTTGAAGGCGCCTGGGAAATCGAAGGCCGTCGCCGCAACGCCGGCATCGCCGCCTGCAGCGGGGACTGGCTGTTCGAAGTCGACGCCGACGAACGCGTCTCGCCGGCTCTTGCCGAGGAGATCCGCCGGGTCATCGAGGGCGCCGCGCCCGGCTATTTCCTGCTGCCTTACGATAATTACATCGGCCAAACGCTGGTTCGTTACGGCTGGGGTGCGTCCTGGGGGGTGTCGGCGACGGCGCGGCTGTTCTCAAGAGGCGCCAAGACATGGGGCGACCAGCGCATCCACCCCGAGGTCACCTTGTCCGGGGCGGGGCGCTGGCTGACCACGCCCATGGAGCATTACGTCGATGACGACATTTCGGACATGATCCGGCGTCTCGACCGTTACAGCACCATGCGCGCGCGCGACCTGCGCGACAGCGGCGATATCGGCGGATTGGCGAACAACGTCAGGCGGCTGGTCTCGCGGTTCATCAAATGCTACGTCATGCGCCGGGGCTACCGCGAAGGCGGCTATGGCTTCCTGATCGCCCTGTTCGCCGGGCTCTATCCCTTGCTGTCTTATCTCAAGGCGCGCTACGAGGCGGATTGATGACGCGGGTGCTGCAAACCATGGCCGGCGCCGCTCATGGCGGCGCCGAGGCCTTCTTCACCCGGCTGGTGGTCGCCTGCGCGCGCGCCGGCCTCGACCAGCATGCGGTGATCCGCCGTAACCGGGAGCGCTCCGAGACTCTGCGGCAAGCCGGAGTGCCGGTGAGCGAGACCCGCTTCGGCGGCCCCCTCGACCTGCTCTCGTCTCGGCTGCTCGGGCGCGAGATCGCACGCTTCAAGCCCGATGTGGTGTTGAGCTGGATGAACCGGGCCACGCGAGCCTGCCCGGCCGGCGATTACGTCCACTGCGCCCGGCTCGGCGGTTATTACAAGCTCAAGCATTACCGGCGCTGCCGCCATCTGATCGGCAACAGCCGGGGTATCGTCGCGTATATCATCGCCGAGGGCTGGCCCGCCGAACGGGCGCATTACCTGCCGAATTTTGTCACCCGCGAGACAGCTCCGGCGGTGGACCGGGCGGCCCTCGATACGCCCGCCGGGGCGCTGCTGCTACTCGCCCTGGGGCGGTTGCATGAGAACAAGGCGTTCGATGTGCTGATCGAGGCGCTCGCGGCCGTGCCGCGCGCCTATCTGTGGCTCGCCGGGAGCGGGCCGCTGGCCGGGCAACTGGCGGCCCAGGCGGCGCGGCTCGGGGTGTCGGGCCGAGTGCGGATGCTGGGCTGGCGCGACGACGTGGCGGCGCTGTACGCGGCCGCCGATCTGTTCATCTGCCCGTCGCGTCACGAACCCCTGGGCAATGTGGTGATCGAAGCCTGGGCCCAGGGCACCCCGGTGGTGGCGGCGGCGACGGGGGGGCCCGCCGAACTCATCGACGACGGGGTGAGCGGGCTTCTGGCGCCCCCCGACGATGCCGCGGGCCTGGTCGAGGCGATTGCGCGGCT
>Ga0209554_1003304_pt1 | contig 10450 bp, 10 predicted proteins | sample MarorgKNORR_S2LV_5_FD_188221 | JGI IMG/M metagenome (GOLD analysis project Ga0209554, IMG submission 188221) | Marine microbial communities from the Southern Atlantic Ocean, analyzing organic carbon cycling - Bottom_A/KNORR_S2/LV (SPAdes) (version 2) | ecosystem: Environmental > Aquatic > Marine... | reverse complement strand
CCAATACTCGCGCGGCTTGAAGGCCTCGATCGCGGTTTCCCGCTCGCAAACCAGGCGCAGCGCCACCGATTGCACCCGCCCCGCCGAGCGGCTGCCCGGTAGCTTGCGCCATAGCACCGGCGACAACGTAAAACCGACGAGATAGTCCAGCGCGCGGCGCGCCTGCTGGGCGTTGATCAGGTTCATGTCGAGATCGCGCGGGTTGGCAATAGCCGCCTGAACGGCGTTTTTGGTAATCTCATGGAAGGCGACGCGTTTGATCGCGACACCGTCGAGCGCCCGGCGGTCTTCCAGCGCCTGAGCGACATGCCAGGAAATGGCCTCGCCCTCGCGGTCCGGGTCAGTCGCCAGGAACAGGTTGCCGGCGCCCTTAACCGCCTGGGCGATAATGGCGATGTTTTTTGATCCCCGGGCATCGAGCTCATAGATCATGGCGAAATCCTGGTCCGGCAGGACCGATCCGTCCTTGGACGGCAGGTCGCGCACATGGCCATAGCTCGCCAGCACGGTGAAGCCGGGGCCGAGGTACTTTTCGATAGTCTTCGCCTTGGCGGGAGATTCGACGATGACGACGCTTTCGGCCATATCAGGGGTTCTCACTCACTATGAAACGCTGTCTTGATTGAAAGTAAGGTATTGGAATTAATCTATTATATTTAAAGAAACTTGATTGCCAGGATGCCTGTCGAGACGTCCGGCAAGCTCTAACTCAAGCAGCACCATCAGCACGACTGAAGCCGCTATTTGGCACTGGAGAATGATTTCGTCAACCGAAACCGGCGATGGCCCGAGGGATTCCGTGATTTATTCACGCGCCTCATCAAGCTCCGATTCAGCGGGGGCGGGTTGCGATTCGGGGTCGAAATCGAGCCCGTCGCGGACTTCATCGAGGGGCTGGATCAGCATGTCCGCGAGGGCGGCGGTGATGTAGGCAACGCTTTCCGTGAGCACAGCCCCATCGCGGATCAGGTTGTTGGTGCCGGCGCAGCGTGGATCCAGCGGCGAGCCCGGCACGGCGAACACCTCGCGGCCCTGCTCGCCGGCCAGCCGGGCGGTGATCAGGGAGCCCGACCGAAGCGCCGCCTCGATCACCACGCCGCCGAGGGCAACGCCCGAGATGATGCGGTTGCGGCGTGGAAAGTGACTCGCCCTGGGGACTGTGCCGAGGGGGAACTCGCCGATGATTGCACCCTGGCCGGCGATTTGTTCGTGCAGGGCCTGGTTTTCCGGTGAATAGATCACTTCGACGCCGCCGCCGACCACGGCGACGGTTCCCCGCTCAAGGGCGCCTTGATGGGCGCTGGCGTCGATGCCCTTGGCCAGGCCCGAGACCACGATGAAGTCCCTGGCGCCGAGGTCCATGGCGATCTGGCGGGCGAAGCGCTTGCCGTTGGCCGAGGCGTTGCGCGCCCCGACCACGGCGATCATGCGTTTGCGCAGCAGATGTCCATGGCCGATCAGGGTGAGCAGCGGCGGCGGGTCGGCGATGGCGGTGAGATGCTGGGGATAATCAGGCTCGCCGGCGGCGACAAGCCGCGCACCAATGTCCGCGCAGGCTAAAATTTCGGCTTCCGCGTCGCTTTGTGAACAGAGGCGGAGCTTTCTACCGCCGCCGCGCCGCGCCAGTTCGGGCGCGCCGCGCAAGGCCTCGCCAGCCGAGCCAAAATGGCGCAGCAGCTGGAAGAAGGTGATCGGGCCGATGTTCTGGCTGCGGCTCAGGCGCAGCCAGTCGAGCCGTTCGCCGTCAGAGAGTTCCCGCGCTGCCGGGTTCATCATTCACTCCGGTCGGATTTGGCACCGAGGTCGATCTTGGATTCTTCGCCGCGCAGCAGACGGCGAATATTTTCATGGTGTTTGGCGATCACCAGAACGGCGAGAAGTGCGAAAAGCTCGGTCAGTTGCGGGGTGACGAGCCACCAGGCAAGGAAGGGGCTGGCGGCGATACTGGTCATCGACGACAGGGACGACATTTTAAACAGGCGGGCCATGGCGAGCCAGATCAGACAGGCTATGAGCCCCACCGGCCAGGCCATGGCGAGCAGCACGCCGAGGGCCGTCGCCACCGCCTTGCCGCCGTGAAATCTGAGCCAGATCGGAAACATATGGCCGATCACCGCCGCCGCTGCAGCGCTCACCGCCATGTCGGGGCCGTATAACGCCCCGGCGATCAACGCCGCCGCGCCGCCCTTGCCGCCGTCGAGCAGTACGGTGGCGGCGGCCAGGTCCTTGCGCCCGGTGCGCAATACATTGGTCGCGCCGATATTGCCCGAGCCGATCTTGCGCACATCGCCGAGGCCGGCGAGACGGGTCAGCAGCAGGCCGAAGGGGATCGAGCCGAGCAGATAACCAAAGCCGAGGGCGGCGGCAAAATAGGGCCAGGCATAGGCCCAGCTGATGGGGTCGGGCACGGCCTAGCCTGCCCGGTACACGGTTCGGCCACCGACCACCGTGTGCAGCGCCCGGCCCTGGACCGGGCGGCCGTCGAAGGGCGAATTCTTCGATTTCGAATGAAAGGCGTCGACCTCGATTTGCCAGGGGCAATCCAGGTCGAACAACAGAAGGTCGGCGGGCGCGCCTACGCTAAGCCGGCCGACATCGAGGCCGAGAAGTTCGGCGGGCCTGATGGTCATGGCGCCGAGCAGCGCGAGCAGCGGTATATGGCCGTTGTGATAAAGCTCAAGCGACAGGGTCAGCAGGGTCTCCAACCCGACCACGCCGTTCGCCGCATGGGCCAGGGGCAGGCGCTTGGAATCCTGATCGTGGGGCGCGTGGTCGGTGGCGATGGCGTCGATGGTGCCGTCCCTAAGACCTTCGACTACGGCGCGGCGGCTGTCCTCGTCGCGCAGCGGCGGCGCCATCTTGGCGAAGGTGCGATAGTCGCCGATGGCGGTCTCGTTAAGGGCGAAATGATGGGGCGCCGCCTCCGCCGTGACGGTCAGGCCGCGCGCCTTGGCCCGGCGCACCGCGTCGATCGCCTCCAGGGTCGAAATATGGGCCACGTGATAGCGCCCGCCGGTGATCTCGGCGAGGCGAATGTCGCGCTCGACAATGACCGCCTCGCTGGCGTTGGGAATGCCTGGCAGGCCCAGGCGGGTCGCCGTCTCGCCTTCGTTCATACAGCCGCAGGCCGAGAGGTTGGGGTCTTCCGCATGCTGGATAACCAGGGCGTTGAACGCCGTCGAATAGCTCATCGCGCGGCGCATGACCAGGCTGTTGAAGACCGGCCGCCCGTCGTCGCTGAATGCCACGGCGCCGGCCTCGGCAAGCATGCCCATCTCGGTGAGCTGTTCGCCGCCCAGGCCCTTGGTAATGGCGGCGATGGGATGGATGCGCACCAGTGAGGTCTCGCGGGCGCGCCGCTCGATAAACTGGACCAGGGCGATATCGTCGATCACCGGATCGGTGTTCGGCATGCAGGCCATGGTGGTGACGCCGCCGGCCGCCGCCGCCAGCCCGCCGCTCGCCAGGGTTTCCTTGTGCTCATGGCCGGGTTCGCGCAAATGCACATGCATATCGACCAGGCCGGGGGCCAGGCAATGGCCGGCGCAATCGACCACCTCGATGCCCTCGGGCACGCCGTCGGCGAACAGAGCCGGCCCCAAATCGACGATCTTGCGGCCCTCGGTGAGCAGCGCTCCGGTCTCGTCGCGGCCGCTCGCCGGGTCGAGCAGGCGGGCGTTGACATAGGCGACGGCCTCGGGCGCCGGTCCTTGGGGGGCGGGGTCGGCGAGAAATTCTTTCGGCATCAGCTGTTGTGATCCGGCTGGGGCAGGTCGCGGCCCATGACTTCGAGGCAGGCCTGGCGCACGGCGACGCCCATCTCGACCTGATCGAGAATGGCGTTGCGGGTGATGTCGTCGGCCAGTTCGCTGTCGATTTCAACACCCCGGTTCATCGGCCCGGGATGCATGATCAAGGCATCGTCCTTGGCCATGGCGAGCTTCTCGTAATCGAGGCCGTAGAAGCGGAAGTATTCCCGCACGGAAGGAACGAAACTGCCCTGCATACGCTCGGTCTGCAGCCTGAGCATCATAACGATATCGCAGCCCTTGAGGCCCTCGCGCATGTCGGTAAAAACCTCGACTCCGAGGCGTTCGGCGGCGTAGGGCAACAGGGTTGGCGGCGCTACCAGCCGCACCCGAGCGCCCATGATGTTGAACAGATGGATATTTGAGCGCGCCACCCGGCTGTGCAGGATATCGCCGCAAATGGCCACGGTCAGGCCGCTGAGTTCGGCCTTGCGGCGGCGGATGGTGAGGGCGTCGAGCAGGGCTTGGGTGGGATGCTCGTGGCTGCCGTCGCCGGCGTTGATGACCGCGCAATTGACCTTTTCCGACAGCAGCTTTACCGCGCCGCTGTCGGGATGGCGCACCACCAGCACGTCGGGATGCATGGCGTTCAGGGTCATCGCCGTGTCGATCAGGGTCTCGCCCTTTTTGATCGCCGAAGTGGCCACCGACATGTTGATGACATCGGCGCCGAGCCGCTTGCCGGCAAGCTCGAACGAGGTCCGGGTGCGGGTCGAGGATTCGAAAAACAGGTTGATCTGGGTGCGCCCACGCAGGCGGTCGGTCTTCTTGTCGGCGCGGCGGTTCTGCGCCACATAGCCGTCGGCGAGGTCGAGAAGAAGACTGATGTCGCCGGGCGACAGCCCCTCGATGCCAAGCAGATGTCGGTGAGGAAAGTCGGATGCGGACGGTTCAGCGCTCATCGGGTTTCTATATAGCCGCGCTCATGCCGCCTCCGCAAGCGAAGCGTGATGATTTAGCGACTGTGATCTCAGCCGCTGTCGTTGGGAGAGGCTGAGCGCCAGGCGGCGGTAAGCGCTAACAGGCCGATGACAGCGGCGGCGAGGGCGACCAAGATGACCAGGTCGTAGCCGCCGGTTTTCCACAGCAGCGCGGCCGCCATCGGCGCAACCGCCGCGCCGCCGACATATACCACCGCCGTCAAGCCCGAGACGACGCCGAAATTTCTCCGACCCAGCAGCTCGGCGGTGACCACCGGCCTCATGATGCTGAAGACGCCCATGCCGGCGCCCTGGAAGATGACGAAGCCGACGATCAGGCCCGGCGCCGCAGTTGCCCCCAACAGCGAGCACGCGGAAATGCCCAGGGCGACGTAGCAGCCCAGAGCGATGAAGCGCGTCGAGACATAGCGCTCGGCCGCCATTATGGCGAGACGTCCGGTAACCTGCATGGGGCCGATCATCGAAGCGGCCAGCACCGCGGTTTCCAATTGCAGGCCCCGGTCATCGAGCATCGGCAGAATATGGGTGATCACCATGCCGTGGTTGAAGGCGAGCACGGCGAAAGCCAGGGCGAGCAGCCAGAAGGTAGCCGAGCGGACAACAATCAGGGCTTGCGCCGCATTTTTACTGGCCGCCAGGGCATGGGTCTCGGCCTGCCGTTCGGCCAGGCGGCAGCTGTTCCAGATCAGCGGCACGGCGAGAGTCATGACGGCGGCGGCGAACACCAGCACCGTGCCGCGCCAGCCGACCAGATCGGTGAGGAAATGGGCGCTGGGAAACGAAATCGTGCCGGCGAAACCGGCAACCAGGGTGACCAGGGTGATCGCCCGCTTGGCGTCGGGCCCCATGGAATGGGTGAGGACCGAGAAACAGGATTCATAGAGCGCGCTCGACATGGCGAAGCCGAGGCCGATCCACATGGCATAGAACTGCCAGATTTCCGTGACCTGAGAGAGCAGCAAAAGCATCACCGCGCCGAGCACGGCGCCGCCGGCGAAGGTGTGCCGGCCGTAGCCGTGGTCGATCAGACGGCCGGCGACCGGTGCGAACAGCGCTGAGACAACCAGGGCCGAGGTGAAAGCGCCGGTCAGTTCTGTCTTCGACCAGCCGAGGTCGCTCTCCCAGGCCGGCAGCAAGGCCGGGAACGAATAATAGATCGCCGCCCAGACAATGGTTTCGGCGACTGCCAGGGGCCAGACGATCCGGCGAAATTGATGGAGGTCGGTCATCACGCTCTCTGCATGAAAATCATCTCGATGACGCCGCGACGGTTAGACCTAACCGGCTCGGGTCCGAGGCAGATGTCGGTGAGGAAAATTGGTTGCGGACGGTTCAGCGTTCATCGAATTTCTATATAGCCGCGCCGCCACCACCGCAAGCGATGCGTGACGATGGCGGCGTCTAGAGCATGGTCTTATAAGATCTGCTCAGTGGCCAAGCGCGTTGTGGATTTCGACTCTGAGCATGTCGGCTGTCGGCGGCTTGGTGACGAAGCCGTTGATTTTGTGAGTTCGTGCGAGCTGCACGTTCTTCTCCGTTGCATAGCTGGTAAGGATCAATATCGGCACGTCCTTGAACCGTGGCACGGTCCCATAGCGGATCTGGCGAACGAATTCGTACCCGGTCATCTCCGGCATCTCGATGTCGCAGATGATGAGATCGATATCGGTTCCGGGTTCTGCCAGTTGCGCGAGCGCGTCAACGCCACTATCGGCGGTGTGCACCTGCTCGATGGCGATCGTCTTGAGGAGGCGCGTGACGAACTTACGAGAGAACTCCTCATCGTCGATAATCATCACCCTGACGGTGCTGTCGTCGGTGTCGGGCATATCTTCACCTCTTTCCCACGGCTTCAGTTGCCGTCACCCTGCCGGTTTTCAACCGGGCAGCGATCTCCTCTCCCAGTATCGGATTGCTCAGTCGATCTAACAACCAAATAAACCATATCTGCCCTCAGTCCGGCCGACATGTCCCAGATAACGCCTATTTCCAGGAAAAACGCAGCACCGTCTAGCTCCCTCGGGTTTGCGGTAGGCGCCGGTTGAGTATTTTCGAGGCGATTAGGGTGCGCAGGACCTGGGCGGTGCCGCCGCCGATGGTGAACATGCGGGCGTCGCGCACCATGCGTTCGAGCGGCCGGTCGCGGGAATAGCCGGCGGCGCCGAAGATTTGCAGCGCCCCGTTGGTCACCTCGATGGCCATGTCGGCGGCAAACAGTTTGGCCTGGGCGGCCATGAGCATGTCCGGAAAGCCGCCCCCACCACCTCCACCGGCACGGCTTCGCGCAGCTTTGTGGATCAGGCCGCGGGCTGCTTCGAGTTTGACGCTCATGTCGGCGAGCATCCATTGCAGGCCCTGAAACTCGGCGATCGGGCGGCCGAACTGTTCGCGCTCGGCGGCATAGGCGAGGGCCAGCTCGTACGCGCCCTGCGCGATGCCCAGGGCCACCGTGGCGGCGCCGACGCGCTGGCCGTTATAGGCCCGCATGAGATCGCCGAAGCCGTGGGCTAGGCCGCGCGGCGGCTTCAGCGCCATATCCTCGGGCACTTCCAAATCGTTGAACAGGATTTCGGTCTCGGGGATGCCGCGCAGGCCCATGGCCGGCTCGCGGTGGCCGATGATCAGCCCCTTGGCGGCGTCCAGCAGGGTGAGGGTTTCCATATGTTCGGCCGAGCCGCGCCGCACGGTCCAGCGTTTTCCCTGGGGATGCCGGTTGCCGAAATGATCGCGCAGACGCCGCCGTGCGGTACTTTCCGACAGGGCGCATTTATGCTCGGCCATGATGTCCTGCAGGGTCAGGGTCTCGACAGTCCCGGCGCTGGTCTTGGATTTCTCCCTGGATTTGTCGCGCACCACCAGGAAGGCGCCGATGCCTTCTTCCCGATCGAATTCGTCATAGACCTTGGCGAAGATCAGATGCAGCCGCGACACCCCGCCGCCGGTGATCCAATGCTTCTTGCCGTTGATGATGTAGCGGTCGCCGCGCTTGTCGGCGCGGGTGGTCATCTCGGTGGCGGCCGAGCCGGCTTGCGGCTCGGTGATGCAGATGGCGGGTTTGTCGCCGGCCAGCACCAGCTTGGCGGCAAGCCGCTTCTGGGTCTCGGTGCCATAGGCCATGATGGCGCCGACCGCGCCCATATTGCCCTCCACGACGATGCGCCCGGTGACGCCGCAGACTTTCGCCATCTCCTCGACGACCAGCGCCGCCTCGAGATAGCCGAGGCCGCCGCCGCCGTAGGCCTGGGGAATGGTCATGCCCATGAAGCCCGCCTTGGTCAGCGCCTTGACGTTGTTCCAGGGATAGGTCTCGTTACGGTCGATGGCCGCCGCGCGCGGCGCAATACGCCGTCCCGCCAGCTCCCGCGCCCGATCCCGAAGCTCGAATTGCGCCCTGGTCAGCATTGAATAATGAACCTCCCCTCAAGGAAGAAAGAGTATGCGATCCTCAGAGGAAAATCGCTAGCGCCATGGGTAGCGTGATGGCAGCGGCGAGGGTGCTGGCGGCGACGGTCTGGGCCATCAGGGTCGCATCGCCGCCCATCTGGCGCGCCAGGATGAAGGCGCTGGACGCGGTCGGCGACGCGGCGAAAAATATCACCACACCGGCGCTCACGCCACTCACGCCGAACGCCGCGCATCCGAGTGCCGCCAGGACAGGCAGGACGAGCAGTTTGGCGGCGCAGGCAGCAGCGATGCCGCGCCGGTACCGGCCGAGACCGGAAAAGCTCAGGCCCGCACCGACGCAGAGCAGGCCGATGGCGAGGGCGGCGGGTCCGAGAATATCGAGCAGGGCGCTGATCACTCCCGGCGCGCCGAGGCCGGTGAGGTTGAGCAGGGCGCCGAGCCCGCAGGCGATGATCATCGGATTGCGCGCCATGGCGCCGGCTACGGCGGTCCAGTTCGCGGGTTTGTCGGCAGCATAGCGGCTCAACACGGCGACGCTCATCAGGTTTACAGTGGGCACGACCGCCGCCACCGCCACCGCCGCCAGGGTCAGCCCGGGCTCGCCGTAGAGCGCCGCGGTGCAGGCCATGGCGGCATAGATGTTGGCGCGCACGGCGCCCTGGAAAAGCGAGGTGAAGGCCGGACCATCGTCGGTCAGGACAGGGCGCAGGACGAGCATGGCGCTGCCGGCCAGCAACAGCGACAGGATCAGCACGGAAATCATCGGCGCCACATCGATGATATCGACCTGCGCCCGCGCCAGGCTGCCGACAATCAGCGACGGCATGAGTAGATAATAGGTCACGCGCTCGGCCGGCGCCCAGAAGCCTTCGCCGGGAAAAGCCGCCCGGTTGAGGCCCCATCCCAAGGCGATGACCAGGGCAACCGGCGCCAGAGCGAGAAAGCCGGCGATCACGAATAGGACAATCTGTCGAGGGCGCCCTGGAGAATGATTGCTGCCGCCATCTTATCGATGACCTCGCCGCGCCGTTTGCGCGACATGTCGGCTTCCAGCAGGGTGCGCTCAGCGCTTACCGTGGACAGCCGCTCGTCCCAAAAGGCAATGGCGATCTCGAATTCGCCGAGCAGGTTGGTGGCGAACTGGCGCACCGACTGACAGCGCGGTCCCTCGCTGCCGTCCATGTTCAACGGCAGGCCGATGACCAGGCCGCCGACGCAATCAGCTTCAATCAGGCCGTGCAGTTCTTGCGCGTCAGCCTTGAATTTTGTACGCCGCAGAGTGAGTTTCGGCGAGGCGATGGTCAATCCCGGGTCCGAGAGGGCGATGCCGATAGTCTTGGAACCCAGGTCGAGCCCCATGAGCCGTTGACCCGGTTGCAACTCGGAGAGCAGATCGTGAAGGTTTTCCACGGGCTTGCGATGGTTCATGCTGGATGGTATCAAAGCCGCGTATCATAAGACTTTTCGGAACATGTCACATGTCGATCGATAAGGCCACCGTGGCGAAAATCGCCCGGCTCGCACGCATTCACGTCGCCGAAGAGAAGCAGGCGGCGCTGGCCGGCGAGCTGTCGAATATTCTCGGCTGGGTCGAACAGTTGAGCGAAGTCGACACCGACGATGTGGCGCCGATGACCAGCGTCGTCGAGGTCCGCCTGCCGGAGCGCGAGGACGTGATCACCGATGGCGATTGCCGGGACGATATCCTGGCCAATGCGCCGGAGACCGACGGCAGCTTCTTCGTGGTGCCCAAGGTGGTCGAATAATGAGCGTCTTGACTGAACTCACGCTCGGTGCGGCCCGCCGCCAGTTGGAGAAGGGCGATATATCGGCCACCGAGCTGACCGAAGCCCATATTGCCGCCGTGGAGGCGGTGCGCCCGCTCAACGTCATGATCACCGAGACGCCCGAGCGCGCGCTGCAAATGGCAAAGGCCTCCGACGAGAGGCGCGCCAATGGTGAGGCCGGTGCTCTGGATGGTCTGCCCATCGCCATCAAGGACCTCTACTGCACCAAAGGGGTGCGCACCACGGCGGCGTCGAACATCCTCGGCAATTTCATACCGCCCTATGAGTCCAAGGTCACTGAGAACCTATGGAAAGCCGGGGCGGTGATGCTGGGCAAGACCAACATGGACGAATTCGCCATGGGCTCGTCCAACGAAACCTCCCATCACGGCCCGGTGCAAAACCCCTGGCGCCGCCATGGCGACAACCGGGCCCTGGTGCCGGGCGGGTCGTCGGGCGGCTCGGCCACGGCCGTCGCGGGGCGTTTCGCCATGGCCGCCACGGCCAC
>Ga0209554_1003301_pt1 | contig 10452 bp, 8 predicted proteins | sample MarorgKNORR_S2LV_5_FD_188221 | JGI IMG/M metagenome (GOLD analysis project Ga0209554, IMG submission 188221) | Marine microbial communities from the Southern Atlantic Ocean, analyzing organic carbon cycling - Bottom_A/KNORR_S2/LV (SPAdes) (version 2) | ecosystem: Environmental > Aquatic > Marine... | reverse complement strand
GGCACCGTGCGGGTCAAGTCGCGCGCGCGGTTTCAAAACCAATGGAGCGCGCTCACCGAGGCGCGGTTCGTCGTCGAGGGCTCGCTCGATGCGCTGCGCGTCACCGAGCTGATGTATCACCCGCTGCGCGGCCAAGCTGAGTTCGTCGAGTTGAAAAACACCGGCGACACGAGCCTCGACCTTGGCGGCGTGACGTTCAGCGAAGGTATCCGGTTCACCTTCGCCGAGGGCTTCCAACTTGCGCCCGGCGCGTACGTCGTGCTGACCGGCGACGCGGCCGCGTTCACCGACCAGTTCCCCGGAGTCGCCTTGGGCGGTGTGTTCGACGGGCGGCTCTCGAACGGCTCGGAAAAACTCGTGTTGAGCGACAGCTTGGCCAAGCCGTTCCTCAGCTTGACGTACTCCGACCAGCCGCCTTGGCCAAGCCAAGCGGACGGACAGGGGTTCTCGCTCGTCGCCAAGCCGCTTGGCCAAGCGGGCGACCCGAACCTGCCGGCGAGCTGGCGGCCAAGCGCCACTTTCGGCGGCTCGCCGGGCCGGGAGGATCGGCCGTCGGAAACCGGCAACGCGCCGCCGTACGTCTCCGCCGGGCCGAACCGCGTCATCGAGACCGACTCGATCCCGGTCGCAATCCGCCTCGCCGGCAACGTGCGGGACGACGCCCATCCGAGTTTCCCCAGCGTCAGTCTTGAATGGTCGCTCGACGGCGACAGCGCTCCGGTGCAGTTCGCCGCCGCCGAGTCGCCGGGGACTTCCGCAAATTTATTCGGCCTTGGCCAACACACGTTCCGGCTCACGGCGAGCGACGGCGAACACACCGCGAGCGACACCGTGACGATCGAAATCCGGCGCGTGGCGACGGAGCGCGGTTTCATCGCCGCCGGAGCGGAGTGGCGCTACCTCGACAACGGCTCGAACCAAGGCACCCGTTGGCACGCCCGCCTGTTCAACGACGACAAATGGAAAACCGGCGCGGCGCAGCTTGGCTACGGCGACAACGACGAAAAAACCAAGTTGAGCTTCGGCGGCGACAGCGGCAACAAGCACGTCACCACTTTTTTCCGGCACGCCTTCGAGGTGGCCGACCCGGCCGGGGTGACGTCGCTCGAGGGGGCGCTGCTGCGCGACGACGGCGCGGTTGTCTACCTCAACCGGCGGGAGGTCACGCGCAGCAACATGCCGCAGGGCAGCATCGGCTACACCACGTTCGCCTCGACCACCGCGGGCGGCGCCGACGAGTCGGCGTTCCACTCGTTCGCCATCGACGCCGCGCTGTTGGTGAAAGGCAAAAACGTGATCGCCGTCGAGGTGCACCAAGCCAACCGCTCGTCGAGCGACATCAGCTTTGACTTCGCGCTGAGCGGCAAAGGCTCGGCAGCGAACCAACCGCCAACCGTCCAGTCGTTCGCTGAACTGACCGCCGCTTGGCCAAGCGCCGTCCGGCTCGTGGCCAGGGTGAGCGACGACGCGCTGCCGATCGATCCCGGCCGGTTGGCGATGCGCTGGAGCGTGCAGTCCGGCCCGGGCACGGTCACCCTCGCCGACGACTCGTTGCCGGTCACCACCGCTTGGTTCAGCAAGCCCGGCCGCTACGTGATCGGCTTCTCGGCGTATGACGGCCAAACGGTGGCGAACCGGGAGTTGGTGGTGCACGCCAACGGCGACGCCTTCGCCGCTTGGCGGCGTGCTCACTTCAGCGACGCCGAGCTTGGCCAGCCAAAAATCTCCGCCCCGAGCGCCGACCCCGACCGCGACGGCATGGGCAACCTCGCCGAATACATCGCCGGCACCGAGCCGAGAGACGCTAAGAGCCGGTTGGCCATCGGGCCGATTGAACTGGACGCCGGCGACCGGCAGTTGACGGTTCATTTTCACACAACGCCGCAACGCCGCTACCGCCTGCTCCAAAGCCCGGCTGTGATCGGCCCGTGGCGATCGGCGGGAGAACTCATCGGCCCGCCGAACGGTGGCCCGGCGACGTTTGTCGTGCCGCTTGGCCAAGCGCAATTCTTCCGGCTGGAGATTCCAGCCGGCCCGTGATGGGATTCGATCACCATCCAAAAAAGTGTTCCCCGAACGCTTGACTCCGGTTACAGGCACGTCATCATTCCTCCACAGGCAGTTATTTCATAGAATTGGCATATCGCGATTTAATGCTCAAAACGAGACAAACCCTTATGAAACTGTGTAAAATGAAACAACACGCGCACGTGAACCGTGGGTTCACGCTGATCGAGCTGCTGGTGGTCATAGCGATCATCGCCATCCTGGCGGCCATGCTGCTCCCGGCCTTGGCCAAGGCCAAGTATTCCGCGAGCCGAACGGCGTGCCTGAACAACATCAAGCAACAATACCTCTGCCAGATCATGTATGCCGGGGACAACGGAGGGCACTTCCCGATCAGGACCCCGACCGTGAGTCCGGAATACCACCGGTGGCATGGCAACAGACAGAGCGTTGTAAACCTCATGCGGGGAACTTACCTCCAAAACAGCTGGATACTGATCTGCCCGATCACCTCCAAGGCGTTCGGGGACGAATGGCCCTATTACGCTGATCCTGCTGCCGGCGCGTCCGGGGGATTTGGCGGGTGGGACACCGGCATGGATTCAATCCCACCCAGGCCAGCCATCAATGTTGCCACGCCGTACATGTGGCTCGCCAACTACCCGATGACTGCTTATTTCGACGACGAAAGACCGTGGCCCAAGAGCCAGTCGGAATGCGACAGCAACCGGGCATTCATCACGCACCGGATCAGCGGCGTGGGCGGCTCGTCGGCTGCGGAGCATCACAACAAGGGGTTTCACGGGTTTTGGGACGTGGGACACTTGGGGGCGTGGGGCGCGGATTCCGTGGATAAATCGTTCCGATTATTCTCAACCACTCCCGACCAACCCGTGGGCATGGCGGACGGCAGCGTTGTCTCCCACAACCGCGCACAAATCAAGAAGCGGGCGATCGGTGGACATGAAAACCGGACGGTTTATTTTTACTAGCCAAGCGCAGGGGTCGGTTTATTTTTCGCGCTTGGCCAGTTGATCCCGCAGTTTTTTCAGGTCGTCCAGCCGTTCGCCGGTGGGGGGATGGCTGTTCAAAAACTTCAGCCAACGGGTGTCGTGGGTTTCGTACTCATCACGAAGTTTCTGGAAAAAATCGAGGTACCCGTCCGCGTTCCCAAAGCTGGCATACGCAAGCCGAAAACCGAAGTCGTCGGCTTGGCGCTCGTCATGGCGTGAATGCCCCAGCTCGGCCAACTTCACCCCGCTGGAAATGACATCCCCGCCGGTCGATCCAAAGACGTAACTGAACGTGATCGAAATAAGCAGGCCGCGGCCGATGCCTCGGAGCGTGTGGCGGTGTTGATGGTGTCCCAATTCGTGGCCGAGGACAAACGCCATCGCGGTTTCACTGGTCACCGTGTTGAGCAGGCCTTGGGTGACGATGACGCCGCCTCCCGGAACGGCGAAGGCGTTGGGGGAAGCCTCGTCCCAATAAACCAACCGGTACGGCAGCGGACGCAACTCCTTGTTTTGGATGAGCCGCTCAAAAGTTTTCTCCGCCAGCTCAAACTCCGGCGGGGCCGGTTCGGACTCCAACGCCCCATGCGTGAAGCCGAAGATTTTGCCCTCCGTTTCCTCACTGATGCGCATCGCGACAAAATCAGCCACGAGCCCGATGGCAAAATAAAGAACCGCCAGCACGACGACCACGCTGGTGAGGTTCTTGAGCTTATCCCTCCAAGACTCTTTTCCGCGGGAGTTGTCCGCAGTCTTCTCAATTTTTCTTGGGACGAACTTCATTCCGCCGTGCGCTGGAAACGCACCGCCGTGGCGTAGGCAAGAACCTCCGCGCAGCCCACCGCCTTGCCTTGCCCCTTGGAAACGCTCGATGTTTCCAGCCGGCAATTCAGGAACAGGTCAGCTTCCGGGGAGGACTCCTTCATGCGCAGGATGGCTTCGCGCCGGCCCCGGTCGATGACGGATGAGTAACTCTTCATCTCGCCGCCAAAAATCTTGCGGAATTGGGACAAAAATCTTTTGAAGTGATCAACAGAAATCACCACGCTGCCGACGACCAATTCCGCAGACGCAATGGCAGGCAGGTCGGGCAGGTGCTTGCCATTGATAGCCGGGATATTGAGCCAGCGCCCTTCCCGTTCGTGGATGCTGGCATAGTGGCGTTTCTCGGTGACCTTGCCGGTGATATAGGCAAGCAGCAGCAGCAGGAAAGGGATCGAGACGAACAGGATATCGATGAAGATTTCCAGCCCTTGCGACAGTTCGCTGGGTTGCGGTTCCATGGCGCCTCCTCATTGCCAGCGGACGGCGGTGCCGTAGGCCAGCATTTCCGCCGCGCCTTGGGAAACGGACGTGGTGGTGTAACGAATGTTGATGATGGCGTTGGCGCCCAGTTCCTTGGCCTGCTCAACCATGCGGTCGGTTGCCTGTTGGCGGGCCTCCCTCATCAACTCGGTGTAGCCCTTGAGCTCGCCGCCCACGATGTTTTTTAGGCCGGCCATCAAGTCGCGCCCGACGTGCTTTGCGCGAATGGTGCTTCCCTGCACAAGCCCGTAATGCTCCACGATGGACCGCCCGGGCACGGTTTCAAGGTTAGTCAGTGTCATGATTCTTTATCGGTGGTTTTTGTCTCGCCTGAACGGGCGAACATTTCAGAAACCGGCCTTCTGTCAAGACAAGTTTTATCTTCAAAAATCAAATGACGGCGGCTCGACCGGCCGGGGCGGTGGGTTACTTTTTCTTCGTCGCCGACTTCGGGCGGGGCTTTTGGCCGCGCTTGGGGTCGAGGTTGTCGTACAGGTCATCCTCGGTGAGTCTCGACGGCACGCCGCCCTCCGGCACCTTGGCCTTGGCCACCCACACGATGGCGTTCAACACCGTTTTGCGAAAGTCATCCTTGCCCCAGTTCAAGTGGTTGTGCCCGCCGGTGAAGCCAAAGCCGCGCCCGCCGTTTTCGCGCTCGAACGCCCACGCCACATGCTGCGGCGCTCCTGCCGCCACGGCCTTTCGCACGTGCGGGTTTCCGCTGTGCGCGCCGTCGCCGCGCTTCATTGTCGAGGCCGGTGCCACGTCGGAAAGAATCGGCGTCACGCCTTTCATGCCCGGCACGAACCGCATGTGGAAATACCACTCGTCGTTCGCCTTGAACGGTTTCACGCCGCGAGTGATCGGGTGCTTGGGGAAGTTGCTGAAGTTCGCTGTCCAGTGCGGGTTGACCGACCAGTGCGTCTCGAAACAACCGCCCTGCCACTTGAGAAATTCCTTGTTTCCCTTATTGGTGGTCGGCTCAACGCCGTAGTGAATCGTGAGAAAACCGACGCCCTTGGCCATGAGCTTGTCGAGCTTGGCCAAGTTGTCGCCGCGCAACGCTGGGTGTCCACCGCCGCCGTCGCTGTAGATCACGATTGCATCCGCGCCGTCGAAAATCGACTCGTCGCTTGGCCAACCGTTGAGCGTGACGGCCGGGGTGACGAGCTTGGCCGCGCCCTGCTTCAGGCACTTGGCCAAGAGCTGAATGCCCGCGTTGTGCTCGTGGGAGAGCGGCCCGTGGCTTGGCTTGCCGGCGATCATCACGACCTTTTTCGGCGCGGCGATTGCACCGACTGCCAAGCCGAGTGCGAAAGTGAGTGCAAGTAATATTCTCATTTAAGTCACTTCCGGTTGATTACTTTTTTGCAGGCTTGTTTTTCTTGCCCTTGAACTTGGGCAATTCCTTGATCCGGATATTTTTGAATTGAACCGTCATCGGCGGCCCGGCGTGCAGTTGCAGCGCGAGCAAGCCGTCGGCGCGGCGCGCTTTTTTGTCGTGATCAATCAACTGGGTCGTCTTCACGCCGTTGATGTAGTGGGTGAAATTGAAATTCCGCGCGACGATGCGGTAGCGGTTCCAGTCCTCCTTTTTGATCGCCTTGCCGATGTCGGCGTCCTTGGCAAATTCCTCGACAGCCTTTTTCAACTTGCCGTCGTCGCCCACAGTGAGCGTGGTTTTTTTGCCGCGCAGCGAGAGGATGCCCCGGAAGCGTTCGCCGTAACAGATGCCGGAGAAGGTGTCGCCCGCCTCGAAGTCGGCCTGATAGCCGCCGATGCGCCACTCGTCCGGGCCGTCGGCCTTGAAGCTGCGATACTGGATGCCGCTGTTGCCGCCGATTATCTTGTAGTCAAGGCGTAGGTCGAAGTTGCCGGTCTTGCCTTCCCAAATGATGAAGGTGTTGCCCTTGGTCGGATTTTCCTTGGTGGTTTGGCCGGTGATGGCGCCGTCCTTGACGCTCCAGAATTTCGGGTTGCCGTTCCAGCCCTTGAGCGTTTTGCCGTCGAAGATTTTTTCAAATCCCTTCTCAGCGGCAACCGCTTGGCCGACAAAAATAAATGCCGCCAAGCCCAGTGTGGTGATGATTTTTTTCATGATTGTGTTTGTTGAATACGATTTAATAAGCCAACACTTTTACAGTACGCCGCACGCTCCAAAATTGTTCACGTTCTCCCTCTCCCCGCCCCGCTTGGCCAAGCCGAGGGTAGGGACGGCTGTCCCCAGCCGTCCGCGACGATCCCGGCGCGCTGGGGACAGCACGCCCCACCTTCCGATTGTTTCCTTCTCCCTCAGGGAGAAGGTGGCCGCAGGCCGGATGAGGGTGAACCCCCGGATGCTTTTTAAAAAGGTCACTGTTTGATCGCCGATTTATAAATCACTTGAACGCCTTCTTCAAAAACTTCAGCCCCTTTGTCGCGATCTCTTCGCGGGTCGGCTCCATCTTGCGCCAGATGGCCGCCGCCTTGGCGATGACTTTCACGTCGGTCGTGAACGACTCAATGACAACGTCGCCCTTGTACTTGACCGCCTTGAGCGCGGCGACGATCGGCTGCCAGTCGATGTGGTCGTTACCCGGCGTGCCACGGTCGCTGCCGCAGGCGTGGAAGTGGCCAAGGTGTTTGCCGGCGGCGCGGATGGCTTTGCCCTGGTTTTTCTCCTCGATGTTCATGTGGAACGTGTCGAGGTGCAGCTTGAGCGCCGGGCTGCCAACCGCCTTGATGAGGCGCAGCCCCTTCTCGCACGTGTTCAAAAAGTCGGTCTCGAAACGGTTCAGCGGCTCGACGCAAATCTGCACGCCCTTTTTCTCGGCGTAAGCGGCGAGCGCCTTGAGGTTTTTCACGACGAGGGCGAACTCCTTCTTTTGCTCCTTCGGATCGACGGCGTCCGCCTTGCCGACCACGGAGTACACCGGGCCGATGAGCGACGGGCAGCCGAGGTTCACCATGTGGTCGATGAGCGCCTTGCAATATTTCATCGCCTCGCGCTGATCCTTGGCCGAGCCCCGGAAGTCGCGCCCCGGCCCCATGCAGGCGCAGACCGAGCCGCAGGCCAAGCCGGCGCGGTCGAGCGCTTTTTTGACCTTCACCGAGTCGATGTGTTCCGGTGCCTCGATGGGCAGCTCAACGGTGTCGAAACCCCACTTTTTAAACTTCGAAAAAAGCCGGGAGCTCTGTGTCACAAACGGCGACACGAACAAGAATGAATTAATGCCAAATCTCATGATAGACCCTGTGAGCGGCGGAGCCTACGGAAACAACGCCGCCGATTCAATGCTGAAATCCCCCCGCTTGGCCAAGTGCTTGGCCAAGGGCGTCAGCCGAACATCACAATGGCCGTCACGGTCAATGCCACCACGCAGAGGGTGCAGAACAACACCCAGATGGCCGAGCGCCTGCCAAGGTCTTTGCGAATGCCGAAACCGTAGATGACCGGGGTGACCGGATAAAAAAACAGGTTCAGGCAACCCCAAAGTGTGCTCCCACGAAAACCAGCCACGATGCCCCAGATCCAGCCGATTGCGTTAAGTAAGGCCAACCAAAAAAAAGCAATACCGAGGCTGACTAACCCCTCTGAAACCATGCTGAACCCCACGGATTGGCCACTGGATAATCCGTCCAGCTGCGCCCGGATGGACTCGCGGCGCTTGGTCACAAAAAACTTCAGCGGATGCTGCTCCCTCAAGGAAGGTTCCTCCGCCAACACACGATCAAACCGGGCCTCGGCCCTGCCGCCGTTGAGCGACACCATAGGCCGCACAAACGCACCAACCGACTCGATCTGCCCGAACATTTTCTCCTCGCCGAAAATCGTGTTCAAATAATTTTCGAGATGCGCGTGATACCTCTCCTTGTTTCCCGGCACTCGAAGCACTCGCTCGATGATGGGATGCTTGTCGGCGACAGGCCGGTCGATGCTGAGGTCGCGACGGGCGTCCGGGGTTCCCATCATGTGAAACCCTCCGAACGAATGATCCATATCCCAAGGCAAAAACTGAAACCGGTTCGATTCCGGCTCGAGATAAATATAGTGGTTCTGCGAACCGCCAAAAATACTGTCGAGGTTGCAGAGCACCACGTTGCAGGCGAGGAACCGCAGGAACTGATCAACGTCGAGATAGTCTGCGTATCGTTTTTCGAACTCACCAAAGTCTGCCTTGTGGACGAGTCTGGCGAACTCCATCACCCGTTTCTGTTGCTCCTCGGTCGGCTCGGTTTTGGGGACGAATCCAATCTCGTACTCGTTCCAATCGTCACCGAGGTAGCGAAACAGCCCAAACGTGCTCGGCTTCATCAGCAACCCCTTCGACGAGCCGTAGTTGCGTTTCAAAAACCGTTTGTCCTTTTGCTCAACCACGGTGAAAAGGCCAACCGGCTTGCGCTTCGTCTCACCGGAAATCGTCAAGTACACCTTCGCATAGCCGACGCGGGATGCCGGAATTTTTGCCCCGCGAAACAACTCATACGACAACGCCTCACGCATCAGCGACGGGTCGGTGATGTTGTTTTGCAGGTTGATTTTCGTAAGCCCTCGAAACTCCTGTCCCTTGACGTATTCGTTGAAGTCGATCTTGAACGAATACCTCCCGCTCTCATGCCCCTCAATGAATGTCCCGTTACCCTTGTAGCGCAGGCCGACGCCACGCACGGTCTCACCGTCGATCTCGACATCCGCCCTGCCGTACTGGTGATCGACCCCGAGATAACCGGCCAAGCCGGGGCGGGTCGATTTCTCGCTGCGAAAATGACCCCCACTCATCGCATCCCCGATCAAATCGCCAAACGCCTCACCCACAGCCTCGCCGTCCAGCCGCACATCGGCCGGTGGTTGCAGCTTGGCCCACTCCCCCGGCTCGATCCGAATATGGACATCGATGACGTTGTCCAAGCCGAAGAGCGACCCCGACTCGTCCGCCCCTTGGCCAAGCGCCAGCGACAACGTAAAAACGATCAGTGTAAAAAAACGATTCATCAGCAAAATGGCGATTCATCAGCGCATCTCATCGCCTCGTGGTTGTCTGGCGTTCTCCCTCTCTCCAACCCTCTCCCGCTGGGAGAGGGAGCTTGGCCAAGCGCCAAGGGTAGGGACGACTGTCCCCAGCCGTCCGCGACGATCCCGGCGCGCTGGGGACAGCACTCCCCACCTTCCGCTTGTTTCCTTCTCGACAAGGTAGCCGGATGAGGGTGAACCAGCGGATGTTTTTTTGCAAAGGTCACTGTTTGATCGCCAGATGATCACTTCCGTTTCGTGAGCGTCTTGGCGTTTTTCACGAAGCCGGGCTCGCGAGTGCCGCTGCCCTTGGCCCCAGTCAAGTCGTCGCCGAGGTCGGCCCGCATCCCCTCCGCCAACTTGGCCAAGCGCTTGGCCACGCCGGGGTGGTCGCCGAGCACGTCCGCACTCTCGCCGATGTCGCTGGCCAAGTTGTACAGCGCCGCCGGCTGGCCCTTGGGCTTCTGCTTGCCCCGGGTGAAAAACAGCTTCCAGTCGCCGCTGCGAACCGCGTGCAGTTGGCCGCGCATATAAAAGTAAAACGCCTTGTGCGGCGTCGCCGCCCCCGGCTTGGCCAAGAGCAGCGGGGCGATGTCTTTGCCGTCCAGCTTGCGATCGGTCGGCGGCTTGGCGCCGGCGAACTTGGCCAACGTCGGCAGCAGATCCATCGACGTCGCCATCGCGCCGCTGCTCGTGCCGGCCGGGATCACGCCGGGCCAGCGCACCACGAACGGCACGCGGTGGCCACCCTCCCACGTCGAGCCTTTGCCGCCCTTGAGCGGCTTGTTGCTCGCGCCGTGGCGCGTCGGCCCGCCGTTGTCGGACATGAAAATGACCATCGTCTTTTCATCGAGGCCGTTAGCCTTGAGCGCCTTCAAAATCTCGCCGGTGGACCAGTCGATCTCCTCCGCGGCATCGCCCCACTTGCCGTTGGCCGACTTGCCGGCGAAACGCTCGCTCGAATATTGTGGCCAGTGCGGCATCGTGTGCGGCAGATAGAGAAAAAACGGCTTGGCCTTGTTGCGCTCGATGAACGCAATCGCCTCCCGCGTGTAACGCTGCGTGATGAGCCGCTGATCCGGTTCCTCCTCGATCACTTTCTCCATCCGCAGGAGTGGCAGCGGCGGGTACTGCTTG
>Ga0209554_1003300_pt1 | contig 10453 bp, 10 predicted proteins | sample MarorgKNORR_S2LV_5_FD_188221 | JGI IMG/M metagenome (GOLD analysis project Ga0209554, IMG submission 188221) | Marine microbial communities from the Southern Atlantic Ocean, analyzing organic carbon cycling - Bottom_A/KNORR_S2/LV (SPAdes) (version 2) | ecosystem: Environmental > Aquatic > Marine... | reverse complement strand
AAAAAATACTAATATGGAAAAAGTAATAATTTTTTCAATTTTTGGTTTTTTATTTTCTTTCATCGGTACAAAATATCTAAAGGAGTATTTAGAGGGAAAAAAAATATTCGACATTCCAAATAAAAGAAGCAGTCATATCAAACCTATTCCTAAAGGAGGAGGATGGATAATTGTTATTTTACTAATGATTTTACTAACGCCAAAAGTTTATGAGTATGGTTCTGGAAATGTAGAATCTTATTCAAAAAATCCTTTTATCTTTATACATTTTCCCATAACAGTTTTAGGGTTAGCAATATTATCTTGGAATGATGATATTAAAAATATAAATCCATTTATAAGATTATTTTTTCAATTTTTTATTATTTTTTATTTATTAACAGCTGGGAAATTAACTAACGACGCCATAACTTATCTAGATGTCATCATGTCATCTTTAGTGATTGTCTGGTTTATAAACATTTTTAATTTTATGGATGGTATAGACGGCATTACTCCATCAGTAGCAATTACTATTTTAGTTGGATACCTTATAGCCACCAGTAGCAATATTATTTCGTATGATATATATTCAATAATTTTTTGTTGTTTAGGTTTGCTTTTTTGGAATTGGCATCCTGCAAAAATATTTTTAGGAGATGTGGGTAGTGTTATCTTAGGTTTTATTTGTATACTATTTTTAATAACATTGGCCTACGATGGTCAATGGGGATGGGCGATAAGTTTGCCTATGTACTACATTCTAGATACATCGATAACTTTGATAAATAGATTTATTGATGGTAAAAAAATTTGGCAAGCACATAATGAACATTTCTACCAAAAAGCTGTGCAGTCCGGAATGAATCATTCGCAAGTAGTAAAATTAATTATAGCATTGCAAATACTAATAATTACAACCTGTTATTTCATAGAAAACCCTTATTTAGTGGTGTTTCTAGCATTTTTACAATGTACGGGATTAATTATTTATTTCTCTTCAAAATATAAAAAGAGTACCTAATATATAGTACATGTTTTCTTTTTTTAGAAATAAGGCCAACCTTGTTTATTTACATGACATTTTTATAACCGCTATATGCTTTAATTTATCAATTTTTCTTAGATTAGGTTCGGAATTTAATTCTATACCAAATTCTATAATAGTATATGGAACAATATTAATAACAATTATTGCAGCAATAGTTTATAGATTAACAGGACTTTATAAAGGTATATGGAGATATGCTTCAATTAATGACTTACTTAATATTGTAAAAGCATCCAGTATTTTAATTGCTACTTTTTTAATCTTAATGTTTGCAGTAACAAGATTAGAGAGCTTTCCAAGGTCTGTTTTATTTATAAATTGGTTTGTTTTAATAATTTTACTATCTGGTTCAAGAGCTATTTATAGATTATACAAGGACAAAAAACTTTTTTTAAAATCTATTACAAAAAATGAAAATTCTATTCCAGTACTTTTGGTTGGTGCCACTGATAGAGCAGAATTGTTTATTAGAGAAATGAGTAGAAATAATAATCCTACTCATAAAATTATTGGTATCTTAGATATAAACAAAAATAGAGTTGGAAGATTTATTAGAGATATTGAAATATTAGGATTAGTTCAAGAAATCCCAAAAATTATTGAAAAACTTGAAAAAGATAATAAAAAAAATAGACCTCAAAAAATTATAATCGCAAGTAATGATTTGGAAGGAAATATAATCAGAGATCTTTTAATCTTTACTGATAAAACTGGCATATCGCTTGCAAGACTTCCTAAAATTACAGACTTGGAAAGTGATATTAATAATGAAAAATTAAAAGTTAAACCTATTGATGTGTTTGATTTATTATCCAGACCACAGGCTTTATTAGATAGAAATGCAATGAAAAAATTTATTTCTAATAAAAAAGTTTTAGTTTCTGGTGCTGGAGGAACAATTGGGTCAGAATTAGTTAATCAAATTATAAATTATAAACCTAAAGAAATTATTCTTTTAGATAACTCTGAATTTCTTTTATATAAAATTGAAAAAGAAATTGAAGAAAAAAATATAAATATAAAAATTAATTTTTTATTAGCTGATATAAAAAATTCTAAAAGAATTGATAATATTTTTGATAATAACAAACCAGATATAGTCTTTCATGCTGCTGCGTTAAAACATGTTCCAATTGTTGAACAAAATCCACTAGAAGGAATATTAACAAATATCGCAGGTACAATTAATATTGCTGAACGTTGTAAAAAATATAATGTTGCTGAAATGGTTTTAATTTCAACAGATAAAGCTGTAAATCCATTTAGCGTTATGGGAGTAACAAAAAGAATAAGTGAGAAATATTGTCAAAGTTTGGTTGGGACCTCTCAAACTAATTTCAAAATTGTAAGATTTGGTAATGTGCTAGGTTCAACAGGCTCCGTAGTTCCTTTATTTCAAAAACAGTTAGAAAAAGGAGGGCCTTTAACTGTCACACATCCTAAAATGAAAAGATATTTTATGACAGTAAGAGAAGCTGTTGAATTAGTTATTCAATCTGCAACTTTAGAAAATAAAACTAAAAAAGGAGGGATATTTGTTCTTGAAATGGGGAAACCAATTGCAATTATTGAAATTGCAGAACAGCTAATTAGATTAGCCGGGTTAAGACCAAACAAAGATATTAAAATAAAATTTACAGGGTTAAGACCAGGAGAAAAAATTATAGAAGAATTACACTATAAAAATGAAAAATTTTTAAAAACTAAAAATAAATCTATTTTTATTGTTAAACCGAAAATAGAGTCTCATGAAAAATTATCTAAGTCTTTAAAAAATTTAATAGACCTGGCTAAAAATAATAAACTAGAAGAATGCTATAAAATAATGTCAACAATAGTTCCCGAATACAAAAAAACGAAAGTTGAAAATTTACAAAACAAAAGAGTTGTCCAACAAAATTAAAATAAAAAAAGCACTTATCTCAGTTTTTGACAAAACAAATATATTAGGTATAGCTAAATTTCTAACAAATCAAAATATAGAAATATATTCTTCAGGTGGAACCTACAAACATTTGAAAGAAAATAATATAAAAGTAATTGATATATCAAAATATACAAATTCACCTGAAATTTTAGATGGAAGAGTAAAAACTCTACATCCAAAAATACACGGAGGGATTCTAGCAAAAAGAAATTCTTCTAAACACTTAAAAGAATTAAATAAAAATAAAATTAATTTAATAGATCTTGTAATTGTTAATTTATATCCATTCAAGAAAACTGTTGCATCAAAAAGTTCGTTTAAACAATGTATAGAAAATATTGATATTGGCGGACCAACTTTAATTAGAGCATCAGCAAAAAATTTTGAATTTGTAGTAACTATAACTAATCCTAATGATTATGAAAAATTTATTGAAGAAATGAAAAAAGATAAAAATTGTATTTCAAAAAAAACAAGTCTTGAGCTAGCTAGTAAAGCTTTTAATGAAATTTCTTTATATGATATGGATATAAGTGATTGGTTCTCAAAAATAGGAAATAATAAAAATCAAAATTTTTTAATTCAATCAGAAATTGTAAAAAAATTAAGATATGGAGAAAATCCAAAACAAAAAGCTGCAATTTATAAAAATACTTCAATTTTAAATAACAAAAATTCCTTTTTCAATATGAAAATTATTCAAGGAAAAGAACTTAGTTACAATAATATAAATGATATGCAAGCAGGTTGTTTATTAGCTGATGAAATAAATAAGCCTTGTGTAGTTATTATAAAACACGTTAATCCTTGTGGGGTGAGTAAAAATAATAATTTATTAGATGCATATAAAAAAGCATTTATGTGTGATCCAATAAGTGCATTTGGAGGAATTATTATTATTAATGGAAGCATTAATGAAAAATTAGCAAAGGAAATTTCTAAAACCTTTGTAGAAATAGTTCTTGGAAAAAAAATAACTAAAGAAGCAAAAAATATATTTCAAAATAAAAAAAATTTAATATTAATTGAAACAAAAACATTCAAACAATTTAAATCTAAAGAAGAAATTAAATCTATATCAGATGCTTTTTTAATTCAAACTCCGGATAATTTCTATACTAAGAAAAATAATTTAAGATTTGTCACAAAAAAAAAACTTAAATTAAAAGCAATAAATAATTTATTACTTGCAGAAAAAATTTGTAAGTATGTTAAATCGAATGCAATCGTTTATGTTAAAAATAACAGTTCTATTGGTATAGGCGCAGGTCAAATGAATAGATTAGATTCAGCAAAAATCGGTTCCGAGAAAGCTGTAAAATTTTTTAATAAAAGTATTTTAAAAGATTCTTTTGTTGCTTCAGATGCATTTTTTCCATTTCCAGATAGTATAGATGTCTTTGGTAAATTTGGTGTAAAAGCAATTATTCAACCTGGGGGATCAGTTAAGGATGATGAAGTTATTAAAAGAGCAAATAAATATAAAATTGCAATGGCATTTACCAATATGAGACATTTCAAACATTAAAAATATATTTTAAAGAAACTTAATTTTTTGTTTTAATAACTGACTATAAATTTTCACTAAATTCAATTTCATTGGCATTCTTTGCTAATAGACTATAAATACTAGATAAATTATCAGCTAAGATAGAATTATCAGAATTATCTTTAATAATATTTCCATTATTTAACACATTATGTGCAAGAGTTTCATTATCGTAGTCTTTTAAAACTTCTACATTATTTTTTTTAATATCGTCAACTTTTTTTCTATCATCTGCAAAATTTTGATTAAGATTTACTAAATTAGTTTCTTTTAAATTTAAAACCATATTCATTTTATTTTCATTGAGTATGTTGCTAAGTTTACTAGAAAATTTATCATTATATGCTTTAGGCTTAATTTCATTACATATCTCTTCACGCTTAGCCACTCTAGACATTTTACAATCTTTTCTTAATACAATAGAAACTACGTGATCAGTTGCTGTTTTATCAGTATAATACACGCTTACCACTTCTACAGAAGTTTTAACAAAACTTAATTGTTTAGCAGTGGTTGAAGATGTTGCCATCGGGGCCATTAATGAACAACTTGTTATTATTGAAATAACAACGAACAAACAATAGGCCTTGTACCATTTTACTAACATACCTCCCAAAATATTAGATCCCCCGAAAGATCTATAGTACCATAAATTTAATTATCTATGGTTTCTTTTAGGAACTTATCCACAGTTATTTTTTATAAGTTATATTCTAATTTTGCATTAAGTTTGGTCCAATAAAATTCCCAATAATTTTTTAACTTATTTGAGGTTTTACATCAAAAGCAATACAAATTCTTTCTTCATTTGAACTAAAAGGAATTGTACGGTGAAAAACAGATGATGGAAAAAAAACAACATCGCCAACTTCAACTGGATAAATTTTTGTTGGAAAATTATCATGTTTTTTTGGATAATTATCACCATGCAAACTTAATTCTATTGCTCCTTCATTTAGATTCTTTTTTTCTTTTGGTATTGAAAGATAAACTGAACCACTAACCCAACCTTCTTCGTGAATATGTGAATCTAGATGTCCGCGAGATTGCATTTTTACATACCATGAACTATTAAAATCTACATTTTTTGGAAATTGCTTTACAAAAATAGAGTTATTATCTTTGTCTTTATTTTTTTCATAATATTCTTGAATAGCATTTGCAATTAATTTAGACAAAGTTTTAAAAGATTCTTCTGGCCTTTTAAATAAATTTCCTGAAGATTGAGTACCGTAATGAAGTCTGCTTTGAGTACGCTTTGATATTTCTTCCTTTTGAATATCTTTTAATAACTCTTTTAAAAGATTACTATTTGGGACTGCTAATTCTTTTATAGACATATGAGCTGCAAAATCTAAAGGGTTATTACAAAAATTATATTTATCTTTTGTTTTAAAATTAATTGCATGATGCGTTGATAAAGTTGCAAGAAATGGAGAGTTGTTTTTTTTAATTTTGATAACTTTATCTAATTCTGATTTAAATTTTTCATATTGCTCAGTTTTATATAAACAGTACAAAGATCTTTCTTGCCAATCATGAATTTGGCAACGCTGGAAATGATTCAATGCTTTATTAAGTTCGTTATTATCACTTAAGAAAACTGCAAGATTATAATTTGCTTTCGGATGGTCTGGGTCAATTTCTACAGCTTTATTTAATTTTTCTAATCCTTCTTCTGTTTTTCCTTTATGCCAAAGTGCATCTCCTAAACTTGTTAATGTTTCAGGATTATGTTCATTTAAAGACAATGATTTTTCAAATTGTTCAATTGCTTTGTCTAATGAGCCTTGATTTCTAAGACCCGCAGCTAAATTAAAATGATTTCTTGCATCAGGTTGAATGGAGAGTGCTTTTTTATAGCACTCAATTGCTTCATCTAATTCTCCTTGTGCTTGAAAGGCTGTACCCATGGCACCTATTGCTTCATCAAAATCTGGTTTTAATTCAATTGCTTTTTCATAACTTTCTATAGCTTTTGTATAATCTTGTAGATTTTGATAAACCAAGCCCAAATTGAAATGAGCATTTAAAAAATCAGATTTTATACTTATCGCTTTTTCGTAATTTACCCTTGCTTCGTTACTTCTACCTAATCTTTGTAAAATTGAACCCATATTAAAATGCGTTTCAGGACTATTTTCATTAATTTGTAAGGCTTTTTGATATATTCTAATTGCTTCTTCAGTTTGTCCTTTTCTATCTAAAATAACACCTAAAACATTTAAACAGGTTACATCATCAGGGAATTGTTTTAACAAATTTTGAACTTCAGTTTCAGCTTCATCTAATTTCTCTGATTGATATAGATCTATCAATTTTTTTAATTGTTCTTGTGTTGGTTGTGCCATAAAAATATTATACTAATTTAACAAAAAAATATTTAATAAATTATTAATTTATTAATAAAAAGATAGTTCAAAGTTAGACAAATGGAATTCTCTTATATAACATTGAAAACTCAAATTGGCTATCTCTATATAGAGGCAACAAAGGAAAATGTAACAAAAGTTAATTGGACAAATAAAAAAAAAGATTTTACTACAAAAGCAAGTAGTTCAATCTTAATGGAAGCAAAAAAACAAATAAATTTTTATATAAAAGGAAAAAAAATAAATTTTAATTTACCACTTAAACCTTATGGTACAAAATTCCAAAAAAAAACTTGGGGTTATATTAGAAAAATTAAGTGGGGCGAACAAAAAAACTATAAAGATATATCAAAAAAAGTTTTTAAGAAAAAAGTTTTAATGGGGCCTAGAGCAATTGGAAATGCTTGTTTATCTAATCCTATTTTAATACTTATACCTTGTCATAGAGTTATATATTCCAATGGAGGTTTAGGTGGATATAATAATAAAATATATAAAAAAAAAAAATTGCTAATTCTAGAAAAAAATTTAATTTTCTAAAAAAAAGAAACAAGAATATGCAACTATCAATGCTGGAACAGCACTATAAATTGTTGCTAAAATTGCATCTTTAGGACAAATTGCAATTGCAGGAAATAATGCATCGCCATCATTAGAAATTGCATTACCTATTTCTGCAGAAAAAGGAATATACCCGTTCAGGTATAATGTTGCAGTTAGGATTTGCGGACCACATCCTGGGATAAAACCTATAAAAATAGCTAATAAAGGTGTTAAAGGCAACATAACTTCAAATAATTTTTTAAAATCTATTCCTGTAAAATATATTCCTAAATCAAAAACTAAAAAACCAATTATAACCCATACGGTTACAAAATTCGTCATATCAATACCTTTAGATTGTATATTTCTTGATGTATCAAGGGAGATGGCTTTATCAGAAAACGGGTTAATAGCCCAAATAAACATAGCTAATAAAGCGCCGCTGTAACCAAGAAAATAATAAATATCAAAATTTAATATTTTTACTAAATTTATTTGGAATTGACTTAAAATACCTAAAAAGAATCCTGGAATAAAAATCAGTAACCAAAATCTATAAAGAGATAAATGATATTTATTTTGGATTTCACCTAATTTTAAATTTATTTTAGTAACATTCATTGAAGCGCGCTTATTAGGCATAATATAATTTACAAGGAATCCAGATATAATTCCAACAATCATACAAATTGAAAATATAAGTAAAGCATTCATAGGTTGTTTGGCTAAAATTAAAAATGCAGCGTCTCCCATTGTTGAAGTTAATACTGTAACTAAACAACCAAAGGTAATATTGCCTTGTAAATATTGTGTCACTACTATAATGGCCCCACCACATCCTGGTATAGCTCCAAGAAAACCAGCAATAGGAATTTGCAAATTTACATTATTTTTAAAAAGCTTACTAAGTGAGTAAGTTTTTGATTTTTCAAAATAAAGAAAGACAAATAATGTAATGGCTACAAAAACAGATACTGATAAGTATGCATTAGCCATAGCTAATCGAGCAATAGAGCCAATTTCAGTTGGATTAAATATTAATATAAGCAGTAAACCAAAAAATGAAATTTTTTTTAAATTTAAACTTTCTAAAAAAGAAAAATGTTTTTCTTTTATTGATAAAATAAATTCAGTCATATTTTTTTGATTAGTTCTTACTTAATAAGTTAACACATACTAACTTTTTTTCAAGTTTTAATAAAAAAGAAAAAATGGTAAATTTATAAAAGAATTATGTTTAAAAAAAATCCAAAAAAAGATGCAAAATCTTACATACACACAAGGAAAGCTCGTGGAAATGAGTTAGCAGAGGATTATGTAGAATTAATAGAAGATCTAATTAATAAAGAAGGTGAAGCTCGAATAGTAGATATGGCTAATCATTTAGGTATCTCAAAAGCCACAGTCAATCAAACAATTACTAGATTAATAAAAAAAGGATTTATGACTTCAAAACCTTATAGAGCAATTCATTTAACTAAAAAGGGTGAAAATACTGCTTTTCATGCACGTCAAAGACATAAAATTGTTTATAATTTTTTGATCGCATTAGGATTGGATAAGGAAACAGCAGAGCTCGATAGTGAAGGATTAGAACATCACGTTGGAAATAAAACTTTAAACAAACTTAAAAACTTAACCAATAAATTAAAAAAAAAGAATTTTGGTTATTAATTCAGATCAATGATTAAGGTCATATCATTCAAATCAGTACTTAAATTATTTTTTTTTTCTATTTAAAAAATAAATTAATAATTTAAAAAAAATGTAGGAATAAAATTATGGAATTTACAATAGAAGAAATTCTCTGGTATCTGGTTTTTATCGATAGTATTCTCGTCAACCTAATTGTATGGTTGTTCTCAAATTGGTATGAAAAGAAATTTAAAAACATGTCTAAATATTTTCCTGCAAGTAAAGGTTGGAGTTTGTGGTATTTAGTGTTGGTTTTATGGATTGGTTATGCTTTGTTGAGGCTTGGCTATATAACAGTTCTATAAAATAAATTTTTTAATAGCTAGCTTAGTTTCAATTTTCTTAATAATTATTTGTGTTTTTATTCATTATTTTTAAAACGTATGACATATATACAAAAAATAAATTGGAATTAAACTAGCTTAACTCTTACATTCAAATATATGAAGAAAATATTAAAAAAGAAATCTCAAATATCTAAACTGTTTGACGAATACACGTTTATATCTCCGGCATGTACTTGGGTAAATAAATTGCCAAAAAATAAATTAAAGTAAATCCAACCTCCCTGCTCTATCTCATATAAGTCTCTATAAATTTGAAACAAAATTGTAACCATTGTGCAACCAACTTTTGCCTTTAAAATTATGGACCACGGTGAGTTAAGCATGAAGATGAAATACTTTATTCATTATTTTCCATGTGCCCTCTACCTTAAGTAGTGTAAAAAAATCAGTAAATTTATGACCCGTCCAATTATCAGATTCAAGACGAACGGTTGCGACCGTACCAACTACATCAATACTGGCCATTCTTGTTTCAAGTTCAGTTGCTGGCCCATTTTTATCATTCCAGTCAAAAAGCTTTTGTATTGGTCCAGCAAATAAGTCATCCCCAATATAACCAAAGATCGTCGCATCTTTGTGGAACGCAGGTTTCATGTCGTCACCTTTCCCAGACTTTGCTCCATCAATATAAAACTGCACAGTCTTTTCAATCATTTCATTATCATTAGTTGTGTTATTCATTTCTTACCTACTTTCAAAAATCTTGTATCCATTATATATCAATTTTTCTAATAAATCACGGATCATGGTGCTAAAATTATTGTATGAACTTGCCAGTGATGTTGTAGTTTGAAATTAGTGTCAATTATTCAAGAACTGAGATTATTTATTACTGATCCGTGATTTTTGTGCAAAAATTGCAACACAATTTATCAACCTTCTTTATTCTTTTATCACTTCTGGAGGAGCAGGTTTCTTACTTAAATACTGTTTCTTATTTTTTACTTTAGCCCACTTATCCTGCTCTTCTTTACTAAAAGATTGTTTCTT
>Ga0209554_1003299_pt1 | contig 10455 bp, 9 predicted proteins | sample MarorgKNORR_S2LV_5_FD_188221 | JGI IMG/M metagenome (GOLD analysis project Ga0209554, IMG submission 188221) | Marine microbial communities from the Southern Atlantic Ocean, analyzing organic carbon cycling - Bottom_A/KNORR_S2/LV (SPAdes) (version 2) | ecosystem: Environmental > Aquatic > Marine... | reverse complement strand
TATTAATAAAACTAACAAATGCTCAGGTGATAGCTCTTTTATTTTTTTATTTTCGAATAATGCTCTGAAATTATTACAATGCTCTCGATATTTAACGCTCGGTATAATTCTTTCTAACGCACCACACTCATCTAGTGTATCAAGCATTCCTATAGGATCTTCTTCAACTAACCCCTTTAATATTTCAGTTAAAATTCGCTCTGCAGATAAAGATTCTATCTCATCATTTTTGACAATCTGAGCTAATAATTTTTTAGTACTTGAATCAACTTTGAAAGTTTTATATTTGGCTTTAAACCGAGCAACCCGTAAAACTCTTAATGGATCTTCTGAAAAAGCATCACTCACATGACGAATGCAATTATTTTTAATATCTTCAATACCATTGAAAGGGTCATATAAATTTCCATCATCATCCATGGCTATGGCATTGATTGTAATATCCCTTCTCTTCAGATCTTCCTCAAGAGTCACATCTGGTGACGCACAGAACTCAAATCCGTGATACCCTTTGCCAACTTTACGTTCAGTTCTTGCAAGTGCATATTCTTCTTTTGTTGTTGGATGAAGAAATACAGGAAAATTCTTCCCAATGGGTTTGTATCCTAGTTTAATCATCTCTTCTGGCGTACTACCCACTACTAAATAATCATTATCCTTAATTGGGATTCCCATTAACTTATCCCTTACAGCCCCCCCTACTAAAAATATATCCATAATTTTTAAGAATTATTTTTTACCCGAATAAGTTAATGATTGAATCAATGTCAATTTAAATCCACCTTACACAGAATTGATATTGCTTGCATTAAATTAGATGTGAATTATTCTAAGCAAAAAGAATAATAAGATAATTACTATACCTATGTAAATTGAATAATTAATTATCTTCCGAACCAAATATAAATATTTTTTATTTTTAGTAACGAGAAAACATAAAGCAAGAATAATAAGAGTAATTAGCAATAAGAAAAGTATAAGGCGGAGAAAAATCATTGAAGAACATCCGTACTTTTATGAATAAATTCATTCTTTGACGCTAAATAATCTTTTGCCAATGCAGAAGTCTCTTGCTTCTCAAGATCTAAATACGTGATACCCCATACTTCTTTTTTCCCCATGACCTTTTTAAGTAATTTATTATTCAAATCATGCCCAGACTTATAAGCGGTAAATTTTCCTAAAATTGGCTTAGCTAGCATATATAAATCCCCAATGGCATCTAAAATTTTATGTCTTACAAATTCATCTTTATATCTAAGTCCATCTTTATTGATAATCTTATATTCGTCTACTACTATTGCATTGTCCAAAGACCCACCTTTTGCTAATCCATTAGATCGCAAATATTCCACTTCTTGCATAAATCCAAATGTTCTTGCTCTACTTATATCTTGTATATAAGAACTTTTAAAAAAGTCTATGCAAACCTGACTATCAGCTGCCTTAAATACTGGATGAGGAAAATCTATTGTAAAATCAATCATAAAACCTGGATAAGGTTCAAGTCGAGCAAATTTATCATGCTCCCTCACTTCAATCATTTCTTTAATTTCAACAAATTTTTTTGAAGATGACTGATTCTGAAGACCAGCTGATTTTATTAAATAAATAAATGAAATAGCACTGCCATCCATTATTGGAATTTCTGATCCAGTAACCTCTACAAGAATATTATCAATTCCTGATGCGGACAATGCAGACATTAAGTGCTCAACAGTCGAAATTTTAAATAACGCATTGCCGATTGTTGAAGATAGTCGAGTATCTATAACAACGAAAGGATTAATCTGGATCTGAGGGGAATTTTTTTGATCTACTCTTTTAAAAACAATGCCATGATTATTCGGGGCTGGCTTTAAAGCAATTTTTACTTTTTCTCCTGAATGAAGACCAACACCAACAGCACTCACTTCATTTTTGATTGTTTGCTGAAAAATCATTTATTTTTTCTTAAAAAAGAAGGAATATCATACTCATCGTCATTAACAACCTTGGCTATTCCAGAATTATTTTTACCATGATAATCATTATTACTAAATACATTTGGCTCATTCCCAACGAAAGAAGACTCGCTGTCATATTCTTCAACATGCTTATCGGGATAATCAACCGAAGTCATCACGTCATCCGATTGTGCCTTATCACTTCTTGAGTGAGATAGCCCAGCTGCAACCATTGTGACTCTTAAGCTATTTGTCATAGTGTCGTCAATCACACTTCCTACAATAATTGTGGCATTTTCAGCAGCATATTTTTTAATATTATCCATTACCTCAAAATATTCTCTCATCTTAAAATCACTACTAGCAGAAATGTTGACAAGAATACCTTTGGCATTATTTAAGTTTACGTCCTCAAGCAATGGACAAGCTACAGCCTCTTTTGATGCAATCATCGCACGCTCAGGACCTTCTGCAAAACCAGAGCCAATCATAGCCATACCCATTTCACTCATTACTGTTTTAACGTCTCCAAAATCAACATTCACTAATCCTGGGTTATTAATTATTTCTGAAATACCAGAAACTGCACTATATAAAACGTTATTAACTGCTCCAAACGCCTCTAACAAACTAACATCATCCCCCAAAACACCCATTAATTTTTCATTTGGTATTATAATTAAAGAATCAACATGATTTACAAGCTCATTGATACCAGCAGCTGCAATTTGAGTTCTTCTCCCTTCAAAGTCAAAAGGTTTAGTTACCACAGCAACAGTTAAAATTCCAAGTTCTTTAGCTAGTTGAGCAATGATTGGTGTTGCTCCAGTTCCGGTGCCACCACCCATGCCCGCAGTAATAAATAACATATCAGCACCGCTAATCGCTTCTATTACTTTTTCTTTATCATCAATTGCAGCTTGTTTTCCAGTATCTGGACGTGAGCCAGCACCTAATCCTTTTGTTAAATCTTCACCTATTTGAACAATAGTGCTCGCCTGACTTCTTTTGAGCGCCTGCAAATCAGTATTTACGCAAATAAAATCGACTCCCATAACATTTTTTTCAATCATGTAGTCGACCGCATTACCTCCACAACCACCTACACCAATAACCTTTATAATGGCTCCTTGTTTTTTATTATCTACAATTTCAAACATAACCCACCTTCTGTTTTTTTAAAAATTTCGCTGAAACCATTTTTTCATTTTATACAGTAATTGACTAACTGAGTTACTGCCTGACCAATTATCACTATTGACCATTTCCTCTTTAGCCATTTTCAAAAGTCCAACACCAGTGGCGTACCTTGGATTTTCAATAACTTGAAGTAATCCATCAATATCTCTAGGCACTCCCATTCTCACTGGCATATCAAAGATCCGCTCACCTAATTTCACAATACCGTTAAGCATAGATGAACCTCCCGTAATTACAATACCTGAAGCAATAATACCCCCCGTCTGACTTCGATGTAATTCATTTCTAATTAACTCAAAAAGCTCTGTTATTCTCGGCTCAATTACTTGTGATAAGGCTTGTGTTGTAATTTTTTTGGGTTCTAAGCCATCCACAAGAGGTATTTCAATTATTTCATTCGCTGATGCCATACTCGCAATGGCAGTACCATAATTAATTTTAATATCCTCAGCTGACTGTATCGGAGTTCTAAAAGCAACAGCAATATCATTTGTAATTTGATCTCCAGCAATTGGCAACACAGCAGTATGTTGAATAGACCCATCTTTAATAACTACGATGTCCGTTGTGCCCCCTCCAACATCAATCAAGCAAACTCCCAACTCTCTCTCATCTTTAGTAAGCACCGCTTCGCTTGAGGCTAACGGTTGCAGAACCAATTCAACAACATCAAGACCACATCTCTTAATGCACTTAATAATATTTTGCGCAGCAGCAATCGCCCCAGAAACAATATGCACTTTAACCTCAAGACGCATTCCACTCATCCCCAAAGGCTCTTTAATGTCATGTTGATCATCAACCACGTATTCTTGAATCAAAACATGAAGTACTTGTTGATCAGGAGGTAATATTATCGCTTGAGCTGTTTCAATAACGCGATCAATATCCATTTTGGAAACTTCTGAATCTTTTACTTTCACCATTCCATGTGAATTCAAGCTTTTGATATGGCTACCAGCAATACCAGTATAAACATCCCTTATCTTGCAATCTGACATTAACTCTGCCTCTTCAACGGCTCTTTGAATAGCCTGCATGGTGCTTTCTATATTAACTACAACGCCTTTTTTAAGCCCTTTCGAGATATGTTGTCCTAACCCTATAACTTTTAGGATACCATCTGGTTGAAGCTCTGAAACAATCACAACTATTTTTGATGTACCTACATCCAACGCAACTATTAATTGATTATCATCTTTACCGTTTATCATAAAATTATTTTTATTTTTTTATTAAAATTTTTAATATTATTTTTATTCCTTACTGAGAACCCATTTTTATATCTTAAATCTACATACTCTATTGTGCTTTTTAATTCAGCAAGCACAAATTGGTAATTCTTTATAAATTGCTCTAATTTATAAAGAATATCTTTCTTCCCCAGAGCAATTTTAATATGATTATCTGTGATAATTTCCCAAGAAAGTCGATTTGATAGCCTAATTATACTGACTTGCATCAGTTCTTTTTCTAAAATCTTATTAATTTGGTTATATTTTTCTGTTATTTCCTTTGCGAACTCATTAGCACCAAAGAATAAAGGTAAATTATCTTCTGAGGCAGCATTAAATATTTCACCTCTATCATTTATTAAACCAATTTCTCTCCATCTTGCAATCACTTTATGCTCATCAATTGTAATTATTAACTTATCAGGCCATTTTCGACGTAAACTCACTTCTCTAACCCAAGGTAATTTTATAAAAGCCTTTCTTATTTTCTTTAAATTAATTTTAAAAAAATTACCTTTTATATATCGACTAGTAATTAAATTAATCTGTTCTCTATCTATATGTTGATATTCACCTTCTAATATAAAATTATTGATTGGTAAATCAATTCTCATAAGCTGCTCATGAATCAAAAAAGTAATACACGCTGCTATCAAAACATAAATAATCAGAGTAACTCTCTTTAGTGAAGATAATGAGTCAGGCACTGGCTTCCTTAAGTATCTTTAAAACTAAATCATCAAATTCAATACCTGCTTGCTTTGCAGACATTGGTACAAGACTACGATTAGTCATGCCTGGGATGGTATTAACTTCTATAAAAAATATATTTGATTGCTTGTCAATCATAAAATCTACCCTCCCCCAGCCACTGCATCCTAAAGAATTAAAAGCCTTAATACTTTTAACATTTATTTTATCAATTAACTCAGAAGATAAATCTACTGGACAAATAAATTCTGTGTCATCCCTAAGGTATTTTGACTCAAAATCATAAAGTTTGTTTTTTGGTTTAATCTCAATTATTGGGAATGGCTTATCATTTATAACAGGCAAGGTATACTCTTTTCCATCAATATATGATTCAGCAACAACAATTTTATCAACTGCACAAGCCTCTTCATAAGCATTCAAAAAATCTTTTTTGTTATTTACAATTGAAACACCTAAACTTGAACCTGAATTAGAAGGCTTAAGAATAAAAGGTAATTTGCAAATCTTACACGCCTTATCAAAATCATTAATGCCTGTTACTTTCAAAAAATGTGGAGTTAAAACTTTAGATATCTGCCATACAAGTTTAGCTTTATATTTATCCATACATAAAGCTGAGGCTTCAACACCATTTCCAGTATAGGGCAGTCCAATATTCCCTAAAAATTTTTGAATTAAACCATCTTCCCCGTCTTTTCCATGAAGGCAAATGAATGCTTTATCAAATAATTTTAATTGCTCAAGATCATCAAATTTAGTGTCAACCCCTTTCACATCCACACCTTTTCTTTGTAAAGCCTCTAAAACTGCTTTACCACTTTTCAAAGAAATATCTCTTTCATTTGAGGTCCCGCCTAATAATACAGCTACCCTTCCAAAATTAACTCTACCCAACGCTTTCCCCAATAATTTTGATCTCTCGAATTAAATGAATACCTTTTTTTTCTTGAACAACTTTCTGGATATGATTAATCACAAACTCAATATCTGATGCCATTGCATTACCAAGATTAACTATAAAATTAGCGTGTTTTTCTGAAACCTGCGCCATTCCTTTCTTAAAACCTTTTAAACCACACTCCTCAATAAGTCTTGCAGCATAATCATTATTTGGGTTTCTAAAAGTAGACCCTGCTGTTGGCTGACTTAAAGGCTGTGTGTCTCTTCGATGAATCAATAATTTCTTAATTGCTGCTTCTGAAGTAGCCATATTACCTTCTGGGAATTTAAACCATGCCGCTAAAAAATTTTCTTCTTTATTACCATTACTTACCTCTCTGTAACCAACATCAAAATTATATTTTTGCTTTATTGTAATGTCGCCATCAGAGTTAATCATCATTACTTTTTGAACATAATCCCATGTTTCAGCACCATAACATCCAGCATTCATTGCTAAAGCTCCTCCAACGGTTCCGGGAATACCAGATAAAAATGCGGACTCTGAAAAACCTTCCCTAGCAGAAAATTTAGATAATTTTGAACAGCTCACTCCTGCTTCAACAAATATCAAATCTTTATCTTTTCGAATTTCATTCAAACCTCCATACAACCCAATAACAGTCCCCTGTACCCCCCCGTCTCGGATTAATAAATTTGATCCAAGTCCAATAAAAGTAATAGGTAGCTTAATTTTTTTCAACTTTAATAATCTTGATAAAATTTTCACATCAGAACAAATTAAAAAATACTCAGCATTTCCCCCAACTTTCCAGCTACTAAATTTTTTTAATGAAATATTTTGATAAATCTTATTTTTATCCATTTTACGAAATAATGTTCTGTGTTAATTTTCCAATAGAGCCGGCGCCCATAATAATTAAAATTGAATCATCATTAATTTGTTGAAAAATTATATCCTTTGCTGATTCAAAATCCTTCAGATAATATGCTTCAGATTTTTTTAATTTATCAATAATAAGATTAGTAGAAATTTTCCCAATTGGATCTTCTCCTGCCGAATAAATATCAAACATAAAAATGTTATCAGGAATTTTTAATACCCTTATGAATTCATCAAAACAATCCCTCATCCTAGTGTATCGATGAGGCTGAAATACTAAATTAATTTGTTTACCAGGAAACCCTTTTATTGTTGCATTCAATACCGCTTCGATCTCTGTGGGATGATGACCATAGTCGTCAACAACCATTACATTTTTGTTTAAATATATAATATTTTTATAAATCTGGTATCTTCTAGCCACACCCTTGAACTCAAAAAGAGCTTTTTGAATCATCTTGATCGAGACATTATATTCAAGGCCAATTGCAATCGAAGCAAGGGCATTTCTTACATAATGTTCACCAGGAAAATTAATTGTAATATTAAACATCCTTTTCTTATATTTTTTATCTAATACTTGAAAAGTCATTTGAGCCCCTTCATGCTTCAAATTTACAGCTTGTATTTCAGCAGATTCCGAAAGACCATATGTCACAATAGGCCTAGATATTAAGGAAATGATATTTTTTATATGATGATCATCTATACATAAAAAAACATGCTCATAAAATGGCACTTGATGGATAAAATCTACATATGTTTGCTTAAGTCGCTCAAAATCTCCCTGGTACGTATCAAGATGATCATTATCAATATTAGTGACAATGGTATTAATTGGATTAAGGTGAAGAAAGGAGGCGTCCGATTCGTCAGCCTCAACAACCATAAGATTCCCGCTTCCAAGTTTGGCATTAATATTCATTGAATTTAGTCTTCCACCAATGACATAAGTTGGATCAAGGCCTCCTTCTGATAGTATTGCAGCGATTAAGCTCGTGGTTGTAGTTTTTCCATGCGTACCCGCAACTGCAATACCTTTTTTAAAACGCATCAATTCTGCAAGCATCTCCGCTCTAGGGATGATTGGTATTTTTCTTTCAAAAGCGGCCTTTATTTCAGGATTTTTTTTTGAAATTGCCGTCGAAACAACCACGACATCGACTAAATCAATATTTTTTGATGAATGTTCATTAAAAATGTTAATTCCAATGTCTTTTAAGGACCTAACTGTGGAAGAATTTGAAATGTCTGAGCCACTCACAATAAATCCCAGATTATGCATAACTTCTGCAATACCACTCATTCCTGAACCGCCTATTCCAATAAAATAAATTCTTTCTATCTTAGTTTTCATTTAGTAATTTGTTGGCAATATTCAAAAATAACACTACACGGTTTATGCTTTAATTTATTTTTAGCCTTTAATGCCATAGACAAACATAAGGCTCTATTGATTTTTATAAGGATATGAATTATTTCATCCTTTAATTTTGACTGTTCAATTATAATCGCACCCTTTTTTTCTTCTAAAATTCTTGCATTAAAATATTGATGATTATCTACAGCAAATGAATATGGAATTAATATACTGGCTATTCCTGCCTGCGCGAACTCAGACACTGTTAACGCGCCGGCCCTAGCAACAACTATGTCAGCCCACTCATATTGATCCTGTATATCATGAATAAATTTTTCAACTTTTACAGGGAAATTAACTTTCTCATAAGACTTCAATAGCTCGTCAAAATGATTTATACCAGACTGGTGAATAATAGAAATTTTTTTTCTTTTATTCAATAAATTAAATAACTCAGGAAAGACATCATTAAAGATCCTTGCGCCAAGGCTTCCCCCGATAACTAAAATTCGAAGGGGACCTTTACGGTTCAAAAAACGTACATTGGGTTTGCTAATATTATAAATCTTATTCCTTATGGGGTTACCTATTACAGTTGCCTTATTTAGGCTATTTGGAAAAGCACAAAAAGCCTTATTAGCAATTTTTGATAAAATTTTATTGGTTAATCCTGGAATTGCATTTTGCTCGTGAATGATAAATGTAATATTTAATAATTTTGCAGCCAACGCTGCAGGCATACAAACATACCCCCCCATTAAAATAATAATCACAGGATTAGAATATTTGATTGCTTTTAACGCCTGATATAAAGCTATTATTACTCGAAATGGTGCATAGATCCAGCCAACAAGACCTCTCCCTCTAATACCTGAAATCGATAGAGGGAAAAATTGTATTTTTTTCTTATTAAGGAGAATATTTTCCATCCCCAAAGGTGTGCCTAACCAAGAAATCGAAAAACCTTTTGCTTGAAAAAAATCAGCAATAGCCATTCCCGGATAAATATGTCCCCCAGTTCCAGCAGCAGCAATCATGATATTCTTAGCTTTGATAAAACTGACCTCTTATATTTCTTTTGTTTTCATAATCAATTCTTAATATAATGGCAATGGCAATTATATTGATTACAATCCCTGACCCTCCGTAAGACAACAAAGGTAATGTAAGGCCTTTGGTAGGGAAAACCCCTAAATTTACGCCCATATTAATTATGCCTTGTATGCCAAACCATAAAGCTATGCCTTGTGCCATCAATGCAGAAAAATGTTTTTTATTTTGAATTGATTCTTTGGCTATTCCAAATATTCTAACAACTAGATAAGCAAATAAAGCAATGATAATGCCCACGCCTAACAAACCAAACTCTTCGCCTATTACTGCTAAAATAAAATCAGTATGTGGTTCTGGTAAATATTGAAGCTTTTCCACACTTGCGCCCAAACCTACCCCAAAATATTCACCGCGACCAAATGCCATTAATGAATGAGTTAATTGATAACCCCCACCCCATGGGTCGGCCCAAGGATCCAAAAAAGCCATTATCCTCCTTTCCATATATGGAAAATTTTTAATAATAAAATAAATAATTGCTGGAACAAAACCTAATAAACTAATAAATATTTTAAGAGTCAACCCACCCAGAAAAAGAATGCCCATAGCAACTGTTGTAATAACAACAAATGCTCCAAAATCGGTCTCTGCCAGAAGTAAACATCCAGTAAATACGATAACTGCCAAAATAGGCAAAAAACCTTTAACAACAGTACGCATTTGTTTTGATTTTCTCAAAACATAGTCTGAGGCATACATCACTGTGAATAATTTTACAAATTCAGACGGCTGAAAATTAACTATTCCAAGTGACAACCATCTTTGACTCCCTTTCGCTTCCACCCCAATACCTGGAATAATTACCAATACTAATAATATTAATCCCGCAATAAATAATAATGGGGCAATTTTTTGCCAAAAATAGATTGGTATCAAAAATGAAATGTACCCCAAAAAACATCCAATGAAAATATAAACTACCTGCCTGATTAAATAATGGTAATTATGATAATTTGAAACTTTACTTGCAGCCGCTATATCAACAGAAGATGAATAGACCATAACTAATCCTATACCTAATAGTCCAAGCGTTGTCCATATAAGGTTATAGTCATAAATAGGGAGGTTATAATTTGTTTGTGCCGTAAAAATTCTCATATTTTA
>Ga0209554_1003292_pt1 | contig 10467 bp, 9 predicted proteins | sample MarorgKNORR_S2LV_5_FD_188221 | JGI IMG/M metagenome (GOLD analysis project Ga0209554, IMG submission 188221) | Marine microbial communities from the Southern Atlantic Ocean, analyzing organic carbon cycling - Bottom_A/KNORR_S2/LV (SPAdes) (version 2) | ecosystem: Environmental > Aquatic > Marine... | reverse complement strand
CCGCGCCTCTACGCCTGAGGAACTGCGGGTCGCTTTGCAAAAAACCTTCGCCGCGGATGGACCGGTTGTGATCGAGGTACCGTTCGATGATTTGCCCGACTGGCGCCCACTGGATCGCCGATACAGGATGCGCGGTTAGGAATTGCTGGAAGTTTGAAGAGCATTTTGATGTAGGATAAATTATTAGTGCTATCATTTGTCGAGAGTAAATCTAGATTTAGCGTAACATTTGTCGGGAACAAAATTTCTTAACGAGGGTCTCATGAAAATTACCTTTGCCAAACCAGGTTTACCGGCGACGGGAGTTGTCGTCGTCAGCGCCAGTATGGGAAGCAAGCTTTCCGCCTCTGCAGCTAAACTCGATAAAAAGGCCGGTGGGGCGCTTAACCGGGCCATTCGTGCCAGTGATTTTGAGGGTAAGAAGGGCCAGTCACTAAATGTTATGGCGCTGGCCGGCACCAAATTGGACGAGGTGATGATTGTCGGCCTCGGCAAGCCGGGTGACGTCACTGAATTGGAAATGCAACGCCTTGGCGGACGAATTTATGCCGGCACCAAGCAGGCTAAAAAAGGCAGTGTCACCGTGGCCGTTGATGCGGTCACTGACGCCAAATTGACCGCTGCTGATATCGCGACAGAAATCGCTTATGGCGCGAACCTTCGTTCATATCGATTTGACAAATATAAGACCAAGCTGAAGCCCGCCGACAAGCCAAGTATCAAATCACTGACGCTGCAATGTTCCGGATTTACCAATGCCCGGAAAAAATATGCCAGCCTCGGAAAAGTTGCGGACGGTGTATTTTTGACCCGTGATTTGGTTTCAGAACCGGGCAATGTGATTTATCCGGATACTTTGGCGAAGCAGGCAAAAACGCTCGAAAAAATTGGTGTCAAAGTGCAGATTTTTGGTGAGGCGCAGATGAAGCGGCTCGGCATGGGGGCGTTGCTCGGTGTTGGCCAGGGCAGTGCCCGCGAATCTAAGCTCGTTGTTATGCAATGGAATGGCGGACCAAAAGGTAAAGGCAAAGCGGCACAGCCAATAGCTTTTGTCGGCAAAGGCGTAACCTTCGATACCGGTGGTATTTCAATAAAGCCAAGGGAAGGCTTGGATGAATTGAAATGCGATATGGGCGGGTCCGGCGTGGTGATTGGCCTAATGAAGGCATTGGCGGGACGAAAAGCCCAAGTCAATGTTGTTGGTATCATCGGCTTGGTGGAGAATATGCCGGACGGCAATGCGCAGCGCCCCGGTGATATTGTTACCTCAATGTCCGGGCAGACCATTGAAATCTTGGATACGGATGCCGAAGGGCGGTTGGTGCTGGCCGATACGTTGTATTACACCCATCAGCGATTCAAGCCGAAATTTATGGTCAATCTGGCGACCCTGACCGGTGCGATAATGGTGGCGCTCGCTCATCACAATGCCGGCTTATTTTCAAACAATGATCAATTGGCAGAGCGCCTGGCCCAGGCCGGTGCTGAAGTTGATGAGACTTTATGGCGAATGCCGCTGAGCGAGGCTTATGACAAAATGATCGACTCGAAAATTGCCGATATGAAAAATCTTGCCGGGCGGCTTGGCGGCAGTATCACGGCCGCTCAATTTCTGCAGCGCTATGTCGGTAATACGCCCTGGGCGCATTTGGACATTGCCGCGGTCGTATGGACAGATACAGATAAGTCGGTCGTGCCGGAGGGTGCCACCGCTTTTGGCGTGCGCCTGCTCGATCGGTTGGTGAAAAACCACTACGAAAACTAGCGCAAGTTCGGCCCCATGCCAGGGTCCTCTTAACCATTGAACTAGAAACTCTGGACCAACTTGAGCGAAATTGACCGGGCATTTAAATAACAAAGTTTGGGAGTCAAATATGTCAGAATCATTATCCTCGATTGAACCTACAATAGATTTCTCCGCCCCGGGAGAGCACAATGGTTTTTTGAAGCTACCGCACTCCGTTCATCGGTCTGCTCTAGGCTATATACCAATACCTGTGGTGAGTTTTAAAAATGGGACAGGCCCGACCATATTGCTCACAGCTGGCGTACATGGTGACGAATATGAAGGACAGGTTGCTTTGACCAAACTGGTGAAGGAAATTACGCCTGATCAGGTCAATGGGCAGATTATCATCGTTCCAATGACCAACTTTCCTGCCGCCAAAGCCGGTCTCAGGACATCACCAATCGATGATTTGAATTTAAACCGAGAGTTTCCCGGCGATCCATTTGGGCCTCCAACCCGCCAAATCGCTCACTATGTTGAAACCGTCTTAATGGCGATGGCGGATTATTCCTTTGACATCCATTCTGGTGGATCATCGCTTCACACTATTACGACAGTTTTGTTTCAAGGCGGTAAATCTGACGAAAATCAGCAAGCCAAGCTAGCCGAATTGGTGACGGCAATCGGTGCTCCTTATGCGCTTGAGTTGCCGTCAGGTGGCGTTAAGGGAAACCGTGCTTCCATGTCTGCCGCTGAACGCCAGGGTGCCATCGGCATCAGTGGCGAATTTGGTGGTTCTGGAACTGTAACGCCAGAAAGTCTTGAAAGCTGTGAAGTTGGTGTACGGCGTTATTTAAGCCATTTGGGAGTGTGGACTCCTGAGACACCTCCACCAGCTGTCGAACCAGGATATACCGAATTTTTGGATGGAACCGCAAAAAACCTTAATGTTTATGCCGAACAGGTTGGTTTGTTCGAACCGATCGCCCAACTTGGCGACCGGGTAGAGATTGGCCAGACAGCAGGATTTCTCCATCATCCAGACACTCCTTGGCAAGCCGCTGAAGAAATAAAGTTTGAAGCCGCGGGCGTGGTCCTAGCCAAGCGAATTCCCGGATTAGCCGAACGCGGAGATGGCTTGTTCCAACTGGGGGCACCGATCGCAACTTAAATCCAGGCATAGGATTAAATGGCAGGTAACATATCATTATGGAAACATTCAAGTTTCCAACTTTGAACTTGATAAGGTTTTGTGGGGTCAAACTTTTTTTGTGCTTTTCCCTCGTGATTTAGCAATTTGAACCAGATGCTCATTTAACGTCCGGCGGGCATCATCCGCTTCTTCAGATGTCCACTTTCTAAACCCCTGCCCAACAGTCATACCTATTTCACCCGCCGCGACTTTGTCACGCAACAGCTTCTGCAAGATGTCTCCTTAGGGACTGATTTTAAGCGGCGCGGTTGGCTTCTTGCTCGATGAGCAGGGCGTAGATGGCTTCTGGATTGTCAGAACCACGCAACTTTTCACAATTGTCTTTGTCGCGGAGTAGACGTGATACGCGGGCCAGCGCTTTTAAATGATCGGCACCGGCGGATTCAGGTGCGAGCAGTAAAAAGATTAAATCCACGGGGCGTTCATCAATAGAATCGAAATCTACCGGACGCTCAAGCCGGGCAAAAAAGCCGTGCAGCTTTTCAAGCGATTTGAGTTTACCATGGGGGATGGCAACGCCATCGCCGACACCGGTCGTTCCTAATTTTTCACGTTCCAACAGAATTTCAAAAATATCGCGCTCATCCTGATCAATGATTTCCGCAATGCGTTTGGACAATTCCTGAAGCGCTTGTTTTTTACTGGTTGCCTTGAGATTGGCAATCACGCTTTCTGGTTTAAGTAGATCAGTGAGTTCCATTACGACCCTTTGGTCTTTTTTAAAACGGCATTGATGAATATTCCATCAGAATTGACATCACCAAGGAGCGGCTCAAAAAAATTGGTTTGAGCTGTCTTGCTGAATTCAGAAGCGCCCTTTAGAGGCTGTGATTGTTGGAATACATTCATAGTCAATTTTGGAGGCGAGGTTTATATATCTGCCTTCTGGTATTTTGCCATTTCCATTAATTTCAGTTTTTATCTGTTGTCCAATTTACCTGAAATTTCAAGTTACCGATATAGTCGGATATTTGATCCAGCCTTCCTTAAATCAGATCACTTTAGTAAGTGGGTACCGTTTATAGGAAAGGCAAATATCAGCCGTCAGGACAGGACGGCGGGAACCTAGTGCCGCGGGGCAATTGTGTCAAGTATATCCTCGGAGATTTATCAAAAAACCGCAGAAAACCGCTGTAAAACTGGTAATTAATTCCAATAATTAGAAATTTACAGCGCGTTTTTTCTCTCTTCTGCGTTGAACAGAAGACGGAATTTTCATTGCTTCCCGGTATTTCGCAACGGTCCTGCGAGCGATATCCACACCACCATTTTTGAGCAACTCGACCAGTTTATCATCAGATAGAATTTTTGTCGGCGCTTCGTCATCAATTAGAACTTTGATTCGGTGGCGCACAGATTCGGCCGAATGAGCATCGCCGCCGGTCGTGGAACTGATGGCCGTTGTGAAAAAATATTTAAGCTCATAAATACCGCGCGGCGTATTGATATATTTATTCGAGGTGACACGGCTAACGGTGCTTTCGTGCATTTCAATTTCTTCAGCAATGTCTCGCAGCACCAAAGGTTTTAGATGCTCAACACCTTTGGCAAAGAAGGCCTCCTGTTGCTTGACGATTTCCATTGAGACTTTGAGAATTGTGGTGGCGCGTTGATGCAGTGACTTTACCAGCCAATTTGCCGTTTGCAGTTTGTCCGCGACATATTGTTTTTCTTCTTTGTTACGCACAGATTTGCTGATCATGGCGTAATACTGATTGTTGACCAGAACTTTGGGCAGGGTGTCGTTATTAAGTTCAACGAGCCAAGTGTTAGAAGGACCGGACCGCATAATGACATCCGGCGTAATGGGCTGGGTAATAATGTGCTCGAAAGCTTCAGCCGGTTTGTGGCTCAATGCCCAAATTTCATCGATCATGTCTTTAATGTCCTCAAGATCGACGCCGCAGATTTTGGAAAGTGCGGGATATTCATGCTGTTTCAAAAGTTCAATGTTTTCGAGCAATGCCTCCATTACCGGATCAAAGCGATCTAATTCGCGGAGCTGAATGGCCCAACATTCGGCGAGACTTCGGGCAAAGATGCCGGGTGGATCGAGCGCTTGAAGTTGTTTAAGAACGACCTCAACGCGGCCAACATCACAGCCTAATCGCTCCGCCGCGATATCTAACGCATCCGGTATGCGTCCGGCTTCATCGAGAAGGTCCACCAAATAAAACGCAATAATGCGGTCGGTTGGGTTGGTAATATCCATTTGAATCTGATTGAGAAGATGATCGCGCAACGACACTTCTTGGGAGAGCGTTTGCTCCAAAGAATAATCAGCATTTTCAAACTGGGTGGAACCGCCGCCGCCGCCTGTACTGATCGGGGTGCTCCATTCTGAAAGCGTGCCGCCATCCTCATTGGCAACGGCACTTGCGGGTTCAGCTGCGGGTTCGGCGTCCCATACATTGTCATAAGATTCCATGTCTAGAGCATTCACCTGATCTTCCGTGACATGCTCGCTGGCGTTCATATCTATCGCTTCGAGACCGTCAGGGCCATCGCTGCCGCTCTCCTCGCTGTCGGTTGTGCTTTCACCGGAGCCGTCATGATTGTCAGGCGAGTTGCTATCATCGCGCTCAAGCATTGGATTCTCGGCCAGTTCCGTTTCGACGAAATCGCTGAGATCAATGTTCGACATTTGCAGCAGCTTGATCGCCTGCTGCAATTGCGGCGTCATAACGAGAGACTGACTATGCCGGAGTTCTAATCTGGGTGTTAACGCCATTTTACGTCACACCTACAAACTAAACCGATCCCCTAGATAGACTCGGCGAACGTCTTCATTCCCGACAATATCGGAGGGGGACCCTTCCATGAGGACCATGCCATCATGGATTATGTAGGCACGATCTATGATATCCAAGGTATCGCGGACATTGTGATCTGTTATGAAAACACCGATGCCTCGGTCTTTGAGATGCGAAATAAGATCTCGAATATCTGAAACCGCGATTGGATCAATACCGGCGAGAGGCTCATCCAACAAGATAAAGTGAGGACGGGACGCCAATGCGCGGGCAATCTCCACCCGGCGCCGTTCACCTCCGGAAAGTGCCAATGCCGGTGTGCGCCGAAGATGGGTGATGGAAAATTCAGCGAGCAAAGCTTCAAGCACCGCTTCGCGTCGTTCACGTGATTTTTCAACAACCTCCAGAACTGCGCGGATGTTGTTTTCAACTGTTAGGCCGCGAAAGATCGAGGCTTCCTGTGGGAGGTAGCCGATACCCAAGCGCGCTCGACGATACATTGGCAAATCTGTCAGGTCCTGACCATCAAGGGTAATCGTGCCGTAATCCGGCTGGATCAATCCGGTAATGAGATAGAAACAAGTTGTTTTGCCGGCGCCATTCGGGCCAAGTAGTCCAACCACTTCGCCGCGTTCGACTGAAATAGAAATGCCGCGCACGACCGGACGTTTGTCAAAGCGCTTGCCGAGATTTTCTGCTGTTAGGCCGCGAAAATTATCAGCGACCAACCGCGGCGGCACACCATCATCGGATTTTTTTTCTGGAGACTCATTCGCGGAGACCGCTCGAAGGTTGTTCAAGCTTTCCGGACCGTTTTCCGGGCCATATATAATGGCTGGCCTTTTGTCGTCGCCGCTCATTTTATTCCGTTTGTCCACCGTTATACTGATTTAGGTCAATACTTCCTATACATGTGGATGATCTAGACCATCGGCAAGCCTATATATCCATATGAGTTAATTTAAACCATTGAAGCCTGAAAGCAAACGATGCTGCAAATAATCAAGCCAATATCAAAGGAATTTCAGTTTCTACTTTGATTCTCGGCTGGGTTTCCGTTTTGGAACCAAATACCCGCGGACACGTTTCTTTTTTCGTTTTTGCCTAAGGTTTAAATCATTCTTTTTACCTTTGGGGGATTGTAGGCCAGGGTCGGTTAACAGCTTACTAATTCCAGTGTTTAAATTTATCACGGCATAGTCACCATTAAGTTGGTTGCCGTCGCGGGTAATGCGCACATCGCCATTGAGAGTCACAATTCCGGAAGATACGTCATAAATGCCTTTCCGCGCCCATATTGATTCTGTTGGGGTAACAACCCGTACATTTTCAAAAGCCTGAACGCGGCTTACTCTGGATTTGCCGAATTTGTCTTTGGAAAAAAGCGCAACCAGCGTGTCGGCGCGTAACACTTTACCATCATGATTGGCTGTCGCGTTTTGCCGGGCGATCGCCATCTGTTTCTTTTCGTAATATTCCATCTGCTGGGTGGCCGTTATCCTATCCTTGCCGGAAACCAGGGTTACTTTTTTGCCGGTCACGACCAATATTGCTTGCAGAAGATCGTAGACGCCGGATTGGCCGGTCACGGTTTGGGTTGGCGATGAAATTTTGACATGCCCAATAGCATCGAGACGAGATAAATCTGATCCACCATTTGCGTTATTTTGATAGTAAGCGCGTAAGGTATCAGCTTCGACGTTGGAGGTGCCGCGGGTTGCTTTGGCGTTGCCGGTGGCGATCATAACCTGATTGTCGCGCTGCCATTCAATGCCATTATCGGCGGTGATTTCGATCGGCTGATCATCTTTTCCGGTAGCGAGATCAAGGTTCTGAGCAATTCCCATGGAAGATGCAAACAATATTAGCATCGGCAGCAACCAAATGACGGTCACTATATTCTTGATCGCTGAGGCATTTGAGGTCATTTTTTTCTCGCGTTCGGTTGAATGATCAGTTTTGCTTTTCCGGTAAAGAAAAAATGGTTGCCTTTATTTTCGATCCGAAAACCTTCGGCGGTTAAAGTGCCAAATGGCCCTTGTCCGGTGATTTTAACATTGCTGGTGGCGATGCCTTTGCCAAGATCAATATAGGCTTTTTCCGTATTGAACTCATACCCAGTGTCGTGAAACAAATTGACAGCACCGTTGAGCTTCAAAATTTTAGCCTTTTGGTCATAAAGGCCAGTATTGGATGTCACCACCAGCCAGGTTCCATCCTTGATCCCAATATCAGCTTTTGGCATTTCGAGTTCCACTGACGAGCTATTCAGGACTACATTTTTTGCCAAATCGGCGGTGATCGAGAAAGGTTGGTTTTTGTCATCTGTGCCGACAAAACGCGCATTGATCATACTGGGGTCTTCAGCATCTGTCGCCCGGATGTTTTTAAAACTGATGGAAAAGCGACTGTCCACGACTTTAATTTGCGGCCAAAGAAAAATTAAAGCGACAAGAACGAGGGCAATTGCCGGCAACATGAATTTCATGAAAGAGACGTAGCGGCTGTATCCGACAGGTTTTTTGATACGCACATTGCCGGCGCGACCGACCGTGCGATTTATCAACGAATCGCGGTTATGTGATGTCTTTGATGACAAAGGCCGTGTTCCCGCCATCTCCATTTTCAAGTCCCAGGTAATATATTGGCTGCCGCGTTAGGCGACGCCGGCACGCAGACAATCATGTATGTGTAGCAAGCCAACAATTTTACCATTTTCTTCAACAAATAGGCTGGTGATCTGAGCGTCGTTCATAATTTGTACGGCTTCGCTTGCCAATGCACCAGGGCGAATTGTTTTGGCGCCTTTGGTCATCACTTCCGCCGCTGATAAGTTTAAAATGCCGTCGGCCATATGACGTCTTAAATCGCCATCGGTAATGATACCGGCCATATCGCCTTTATCATCAATAATGCCGATGCAGCCGAGGCTTTTTGCGGTCATTTCCGGCAATACTTCAGTCATCAGATCGGTATGTTTGGCAAGCGGCAGCGATGACCCGGAATGCATGATGTCTGAAACTTTCAGCAAGCGCTGGCCCAACCGTCCGCCGGGGTGACGGAGTTTGAAATCCTCTGCGGTGAAGCCATGACGTTCCATAAGAACGACCGCCAAGACATCGCCATAGGCCATCATCATTGTGGTCGATGTTGTTGGCGCCAGTCCAATTGCACAAGCTTCTTCCGCCGGCGGCAGTATCAAGGCCACGTCGGCCTCCTTTGCCATCGTACTGCCGGCGACACTGGTCATGCCGATCAGTGGTATTTTAAACCGTCTTGTATAGGCAATGATGTCCGAAAGTTCAGGCGTTTCACCTGAATTTGAGAGGGCAATAACGGCATCATCATTGTTGATCATGCCGAGATCGCCATGACTGGCTTCACCTGGATGAATAAAAAAGGCTGGTTTGCCGGTTGAGGCCAACGTGGCTGCAATTTTGTTGGCGACATGACCACTTTTTCCCATGCCGGTCACGATTACGCGGCCTTTGGTATCTTGTAAAATATTTACGGCAAAAAGTAGAGATTCGTTTAATGCATCAGAAAGTGTTTTTAAGCCTGCGACTTCAAGGTCCAATACGTGGCGGGCACGTTCAATATCGCTGGCGAATAGGTCGCTGTCGGAGATATTTTTACGGGCTGTACTTTTTTTGCTCATGCCGAACTCAATTCAATCAGCGGAATGTTAATTGATACGCCAAAATACCAGAAAACACCCATTTAAAACATAGGTTTGGCTAAAATTTCATTAAATCTCAAATTTGTTGAAACTTTTTGGTTTCACGTCGAATGGGCAAATATATCAATGTCACCCCAGCCTTCAAGGTCAAGGCGTGCGCGATTGGGTAAAAACTCAAAACACGCCTCGGCCATTTCGGTGCGATTTTCCCGCATCAATCGAGCCGTCAAAATCTCCATTAGCTGATGAAGATATAACACATCTGCTGCGGCATAATCTTGTTGTTCCTGTGATAACGCCTCTGCCGCCCAGTCAGATTGCTGCTGTTGCTTGGAAATTTCGACACCGAGCAATTCGCTGCACAAATCTTTGAGGCCATGTTTATCTGTATAGGTCCGGGTGAGGCGCGACGCAATACGGGTGCAAAATATCGGTGTGCACATGATGCCAAGGTATTTTTCAATCGCGGTGATATCGAAGCGGGCAAAATGGAATATTTTGGTGCTATTGGTGTCTTTGAGCACTTTTTTGAGATTTGGCGCATCATATCCATCGGCCTCAAATTGTACCAAATGCGCGTTGCCATCACCGCTCGACAGTTGGATCAGGCAAAGCCGGTCGCGTTGCAGATTTAAGCCTTGAGTCTCTGTATCAATTGCAATGCTATTGCCAAAACTGAGATCGGCAGGAATGTCGCCTTTATAGAGATGAACAGTCAATTCGTAGTTTCCTATTGTTTCGCCAATAAATAGCAGTAAATGGTGCCCAGGAGAAGGTTGTGTTCCTTCCATAGGTGCCATTTACACACTAGTATCCTGTTGAAACAACAACATAGGTAGGCCCGAGTCCACTGTAAAGGGACATAAAAGACCTACCGAATGTACTACCCTTTTCTTTGGCCCACTCAGGCGTCACATAAGCCGTCAAACGCCCCATTTAAACCATCTTGTAGAGTCATATAAGCCGTTCCTGTGGGTGTTTGATATGCGGACTCCCCGTTTCAATTAAGGCTCTCATATAGCCTCCTATGGCACCTTCAAGGACTCATATCAGCCCTCTGAGAGCATGTTGAAACAACACTGTTTATTGGTAA
>Ga0209554_1003290_pt1 | contig 10471 bp, 8 predicted proteins | sample MarorgKNORR_S2LV_5_FD_188221 | JGI IMG/M metagenome (GOLD analysis project Ga0209554, IMG submission 188221) | Marine microbial communities from the Southern Atlantic Ocean, analyzing organic carbon cycling - Bottom_A/KNORR_S2/LV (SPAdes) (version 2) | ecosystem: Environmental > Aquatic > Marine... | reverse complement strand
CGATCTCCTTGGTCGGGCGCTCGCGGCCGAGAATCTCGACGGAGAGGGCGTCCGCCACCGCCCGTCCGATCGCGGCCTGGGCGGCGAGCGAGCGGTCCGGTCCATCGTCGAAACGGTGGGCCCAGACGGCGGCGCCCTCGACGGTCGCTTCCAGCTGTACGGTGATTCGGCGGCCGGCTGCCGCCTCCCGGACGGTGGTCCGAATGAGGTAATCGACGCCTAGGCGCGACGAGAGTTGCTCCGGGCCCATTCCCCGCTGCTGAGCGGCGCGCGCCGCCGCCGGCGAGATGACTGCGAGGGCCGATGGGTTGAGCCCTGCCAGTTCCACGACGAGGTCCTCCATGAGGCCGCGGGAGAAACGCCGCAGGCTCTCGTCATCGCCGAGGCTCTCGTCATCGCCGAGGCTCTCGTCATCGCCGAGGCTCTCTACCGGGAGCACCGCAAGCAGCACCTGTGGCTTTCCATCCGGCTCCCCGGCGTCGCCCCAGGTACCCATGAGTGCGGCCGCGCCGAAAGCGATGGAGGCCAGCACGATTCCGTATTTTGCGCCGCGAGGTCCCGGTGCCCTCCCCGCCGGCATCAGAACACCGCCTTCCTCCACCGCCGCCACGAAGCGGTACCCTCGCCTCGGGACCGTCTCGATGAATTGCGGCGAGCTCGCGGTGTCCCCCAACGCCTTCCGGATCTGGAGGATGCTGAAGTTCAGCCCCGCGTCGAACTCGATGATGCGATCGCGCCACACCGTAGCTCGGAGCTCGGCACGCGAGACGAGTCGGCCTGGCCGCGCCAGCAGCGCCGCGAGAAGCTGCGCGGGCTGCGGTTGAAGACTCACCGGTGACCCGTGCTCGAGCAGCTCCAGTGACTCGAGGTCGACTTCGAAACGGCCGAATCGTACAGCCTGCATGGTCCCTTCCTCCCAAACTTCCACTGTCCCGTACACATCGGTACAGTGGCGCGGCGGAGCCGCGCTTGTCCACTGCTGCGGCGTGGTGTCTCGTGTTTCCCCGATCAAGATCGCGGTGGCGCTGCGTCTGATGAGGGCTCCTCACAAGTCCCTGACAATTGGGCCGCTGGGGCCTCCCCGGCGCCGGCGCCTCTTCCTTGAAAGGACCCTTCGAGCATCTTCACGGGACGGCGTGTCTTTATCGTGGCGCGCCGGACTCACGCTCGACCAACCACCGCTGCTAGATGCTCAAGGCCCTCGCACTCGTCGCCCTGCTGAACGCCGCGCCCGACTCGGTTCGGTACAGCGGGCGCATGGGCCAGCTGGAGGTAGCACCGCCGAAGCTCGTCGACGCGGGCATCAGCGTGGACGGTGCGCTGGATGAGGCCGCGTGGGGTGAGGCGGCGATCCTGGCTGGTTTCTCGCAGTACATGCCGGTTGAGGGAATCGAGGCGTCGCAACAAACCGAGGTCCGGGTCTTCTATACCGAGGAAGCCATCTACTTCGGGATTCGGGCGTATGACACGGAGCCCGAGCTGATTCTCGCACGTTTCGGGGAACGCGACCGGGTCACGTTCAGCGACGACTTCGTCCGGATCATCTTGGACACCTTCGACGATCAGCGTCAGGCGTATGCGTTCGGCGTCAACCCGCTGGGTCTGCAGGCCGACGGCTTCATCAACGAGGGCAGTTCGGGCGGCTTCGGCGGCCGCGGCGGCGGTCGAAGCGGTGGCGGTGGCGGTGGTGGCAGCGGTGGCTTCAGTGGCGGGGGCTTCATCTTCCGCGTGGACTCCAACCCAGACTTCATCTGGGAGTCGAACGGACGGGTGGACAGCGAGGGTTGGACCGCGGAAGTCCGAATTCCCTACGTCTCGCTACGCTTCCGAGAGGTTCCCGTGCAGACCTGGGGGATCCAGGTCGAGCGGGAAGTGAAACGCAGCAGGTTTCGGCAGTCGTGGGCGCCGGTCACGAGAGAGGTCTCGAGCTCCTTGGCCCAGAGCGGGAGGCTGGTGGGGCTCCGCGACATCCACCCGCGCCGCCTCGTGGAATTCAACCCGGTCGTGACGGGGCTCCGGGCGGGTACCGACGGCACCGGAACATTCGTACGCGATGACCCCGAGGGTGACTTCGGTTTCAATGGCCGCGTCGGCGTGACGTCCAACATCGTTCTGGACGGCACCTACAATCCCGACTTCTCCCAGATCGAGGCGGACGTCAGCCAGATCACGGTCAACGAACGCTTCGCGCTCTTCTTCCCGGAGAAGCGGGCGTTCTTCCTGGAGGGCGCCGAAATCTTCGGCACGCCCCAGCCGCTCGTGTACACGCGGCAGATCCTGGATCCCATCGGCGGCGTGAAGCTCACTGGGAAGGTCGGGAGCTTCAACGTGGGGTACATAAGCGCGCTCGACGAGAGCCCCTCGTCCATCCTCGATGCGAGCGGGAACGCGGCCTTCAATCTGCTGCGGGCCCGCCGCGACGTTGGCAGCGGATCGACGGTCGGTCTCCTGTACACCGACCGGATCCTGACCGACGGGTCCGGTGCCTTCAACCGGGTCTTGTCGGGTGACGCGCGTCTCTTGCTCGGTGGTCGGTACACGCTGACCACGCAGCTGGCGGGGAGCTTCGATCGCACGGAGAGCGACGATGCGCACACGGGCTTCAAGCCCCTGCTTTCGGCGTCGCTCGCTCGGACCGGCCGGGAGTTCTCCTGGAACTTGGACTTCACCGACATTCATCCAGACTTTCGGGCTCGCAGCGGGTTCATCACCAGGGCCGGCGACACACAGCTGGATGGAAGGATGTCCTTCACTAGCTTCGGGCGCCCGGGTGCCGTCCTGGAGCGGACGTCGGTGAGCGTTTCGAGTACGAACTTCTTCGGCCATGACGCCTTCTGGGCCGGATCCGGGCCGTTCGAGCACGAGCTACAGATCTTCCCCAGCTTCACGTTCAGGGGCGGGCGCTCTCTCACCTTCATGGTAAGGAACGGCTACTTCAGCTTCCAGACGGAACGGTACGCGAACCACACGGTGGTAGAGGGGGACGGCTCGCAGAGTGCGTTCACGACGCCCGGGGCGCTCACGAACCTGAAGGGCCTCATGATGTTCCCTCGTATGCGGATCAACAACGCGTTCAGCATCAACGGGATCTTCATGCTACGGGAGACGCCGATTTTCGCGGAGGCCTCGCGCGGATTCGAGGTGCAGCTGCGACCCGACGTTCAGTGGAATCCCACCGATCGATTGCAGTTCTCACTCAACTACGCCTATTCGAAGATCTGGCGGCGTTCGAGCGAGACGGCCTACCTGGTGCAGGACGTCTCCGGGCTGGGCACGGAGGTGATCACGGTGGCGAGGTCGGTCATGCGAATCAACAGCGAAGTCTACGCCACGGTTCACGTGTCCAACCTGCGAGCGCAGTACCTTTTCAACAAAGCGCTCCTGGCCCGAGTGACCGTTCAGTATGAGCTCGATGAGCGCGAGGCCCTAAAGGATCCGACGACCGGCAAGCCCCTCGCGATCTTTGGACAGGCGCAGGGCGCCGGCTCGACGGGCGAGTTCCAGGGCCAGCTCCTGCTGCAGTACGAGCCCTCTCCCGGGACGATCTTCTACGTTGGCTTCAGCAGATTCATGGAGGGCGAGAGGAGTTACAGGCTCTCGACGATGAACCCGGTCGAAGAAGGTCTCTTCGTCAAGATGAGCTACCTGTTCAGGAGGTAGTGGAAGGGACTGGTTCGAGCAAATTGCCATCCCACCGGATCGGCACGTAGATTCCAGCGAGTGTCATTCCTCAGGCAGGCCGGATGTGACGGACACCTGAGTAGACCGGAGAGGATTATCATGGATCTGCAGACTCGTAGCGCGCGTCCGGGCTCGTTCTGGATCGGAGCCGCCACTCTCGCCCTCATCGCGACCTTCGCTCTACAAGGTGCCGCACACGCTCAGGTCACGTTCGCCTCGGCGGACGGCGTCGATGTGGACGTGACCTACGCCAAGGACGTGGCGAGCATCATCCAGAAGAACTGCACGGTCTGTCATCGCCCCGGTGGTATCGGTCCGATCGACCTTGTGGACTACGACGACGCGAAGCGGTACGCGCGGCGTATCCGCCGTCAGGTTTCCAACCGCCTGATGCCGCCCTACTACTACGACAACGACATCGGTATCCAGGACCTCAAGCACGACTGGCGCCTCTCCGACGAAGACATCAACACCATCGTGGAATGGGTCGATCAGGGTGCGCTCATGGGAGATCCGGACGACATGCCGGCGCTGGCCGACTTGCCGGACACCGACGACTGGGCGCTCACGCCGGACTTCGGTCCGCCGGACGTGGTCGTGCCTTCGAGCCCCATCGATGTGCCGGCCAGGGGACTCGACCTGTGGCACCGACCCTTCGCCCCCATCGGGATCGACAGCGATCGCTGCATAAAAGCGCTTCAAGTGAAGCCCTCGGGGGGCGCCAAAGGTGTGGTCCACCACGCCAACTCGACCTTCATGAAGATGCAGGAGGACGGTTCCTTCGTCGGGACGGGGGATCGCGCGACCGAATACGCCATGGGCAAGCTGGGCGAGGTGATTCCCGAGGGCGTGTGCCGAACGCTTCCGGCGGACGCTTGGGTCCGTTGGGACATTCACATGTATCCGGGCGGGCTCGGGACGCTGGCCGCGGATGCCGTGATCCGGGACAACGTCGTGGAGCTGGGCATCTGGCTGCACCCGGAGGACTACGAGTACGAGTACAAGCAGGATCTGGTCAGCTACATGTTCATGGAGGGTCAGCGCGACATGCTGCTGCCCCCGAACGGAATCGAGATGACGCAGGGGATGCGCTCGTTCGACCACCCGGTCCGCATCGACAGCTTCCAGCCGCATGGCCACTTGCGGCTGCGGGCCGCGTCCCTGGAGATCTTCTATCCAAAGACGGGCCGCACCGAGGTGATCAGCATGGTCTCCAACTGGAGCGCCGTGTGGCACCAGAGTCACATTTACGAGGATGACGTGGCGCCCCTGGTCCCGACCGGCGCGGTCCTCATCATGAAGCAGTGGTACGACAATACGGCTGCCAACCCCAACAACCCCGATCCGGACCAGTGGGTCGACTACGGAAGCCGGACCGCGGACGAGATGTCACACTTTTGGATGGCCGTGACGCACCTCGACGAGGAGGGGTACGAGATGCTGGTCGAGGAGCGAGAGGAGAAAGCCAAGGTCATCTCCTGATGGTTGGGAGGGCGTCGTTCGCGCTGCTACTGTGCGGCGTCCTGGCCGGGCCCGCACCGCTTTGGGCGCAGGCGGCGGCGGATGGACGCTTGCTCTTGCAGCCCCCTCCACCAGCGGGTGGGCAACAGAACGTCATTCCGTTCATGGAGGGTTGGTACGCGAACGAGGACGGGACGTATACCATCGCCTTCGGATACCTGAATCTGAATCGGGACGTAGCCGTGCAGATTCCGGTGGGAGAAGACAACCGCATCGACGTGGCCGAGTTCGACGGGATGCAGCCCACGACGTTTCTTCCGGGCCGGCAGCGGGGCGTGTTTTCGGTGACGCTGCCAGCGGATCGGAAGGACGAGGATGTGTGGTGGAGCCTTCGCAACCACGAGGCGGACGGCGAGGTCATGCGGGTACCGGGCCGCACCAGCGCCATGGCGTACGAATTGGACTGGAAACTCCGGCCCCAGGGGTCGCTCCACCCGCTCGTCTGGTTCGAGTCGAGCAGCGAGCAGGGCAGGGGACCGCGAGGCATCGCTGCGGCGACCACGTTGACCACGACCGTCGGATCACCCGTCGTGCTTTCGATCAATACGAGGGACCCGTCGGAGAGGGATCCCGACGATTACCGATTCGTGAACGCCATTCCTCTTCGGGTGGTGTGGTCCAGATACAAGAGCCCCGGGGACGTCGAGTTCACACGGCATGCGTCCAACCCGCTACCCGAGCCCGAGGTGGTCGTGGATTCCGCGAGCGCCGCCGGTCGTCGCGCCATCGCGAGGAACAACAATCCTCCTGGGCCGGAGAGCATCCTTCTGGTGGAAGGGCACGGCGAAGCCAGCGTGATCGTGACGTTTTCCGAGCCCGGTGAGTATATCATGCGCGTTCAGGTGGATAATTTTCGCGCAGTGGACAGCGCCTCGAACGACCAGTGCTGCTGGACCAACGGTTACGTCAGGGTGCGCGTAACGCGGTAGGCTGCGGTACCCATGGTCCGGGTGCGGGGCCTCGGAGGCGCGCGTAGCTTGAGCGGGCCGTTCGGGCTCCCCTCGCTGGAGTGACCCATGTGCCGAGCCAATCACCTACGCATCGCTTTCGTCGCGTCCCTGCTGGTCGTCTTCGCAGGATGCGAGGATCCGACTCCCGAAGCTCCCGGAAGGATGCTCGACGACGACGTGGCGATGGCGGACGAGACGAATGGAGAGAACTGGCTCGCGTTCGGCACCCCGCCCCGATACCGCCAGCGACTCCGGTCCCGACCGGCCGACCTGTCTCCAGATCGACGTGGCTGGCCCACGTCCCGCGATCGAGCCGAGGTCGCCCTGGCCTCGGGGGGGCGGTAGCGGAAACTAGAGATGCTTCCCGCCCGACCCGTCGCGCTGAGAACGGCATGAAGCCGACCCTGAGGGCGGTCGTTCGCGAGCCCCTGTTCCACTTCGTGCTCCTCACAGCCGCGCTTTTCGCGGTGGGCTCGTTGTTCGGCCCTGGGGACGATGTCATCGAGGTGAGCCAGGAGGAGATCGAGTGGCAGATTCTCCAGGTCGAGGCGGGACAGGGCGCACCGCTTACCGAGGAGGAACGACGGCTGGTCGAGCAACGGTACATCGACGAGCGCGTGTTGGTGCGCGAGGCTCAGGCACTGGGGCTCGGGGCGGACGAGCGCATCGATGACATCCTCGTGCAGAAGATGCTGCACGTCTTGAGCGGCGACGTCATTCAGCCGAGCGAAGACGAGCTCGCGGCGTACTACGCGGCCAAGCTCGAATGGTACGTGAGGGCGCCGGCGGTTACGGTCGATGAGCTCGTGGTGGCTGAAGGTGACTCGTTCCCTCGAGCGCTCCACGAAGGCTTGGAGCCGGAAGAGCTTTCCGAGGCCTCGATCGTCGGCCATCGCGTGATGCCGAGACTCGACCTCAACGATCTCGTTCTGCTGTTCGGAAGCGTGGGTGCCGATGTGATCTTCGCAGCCGATGAGGGCGCTTGGGTTCACGCGTACCTCAGCGTGCGTGGGCAGCACTGGTTCCGGGTCAAGCAGCGATTCGCCTCGGAGACGCGACCGCTCGCCCAGGTGCGGGACATCGTGCGGAACGACTGGATCGCCGAGAACGAGGACCAACGGCTCTCCGCCGCCGTCTCAGAGTTGCGCGCCCGCTACACCGTCGTCGTCGAAAGCAGTCGGGACCGACCGTGAAGGCCTCATGCTGTCTCGCCGTCCTGGCTTGCAGCTTGTTGACGGTGTCGCCCGTATCGGCACACGACGTCGACGTGACCTCGGTCGCGCGCGTCTTCCTAGACCAGATCGGCGAGGGGCGCTACCTGCTCTCCGTCGTCGACGCCAAAGTCCCGCGCATCGCGGACCCGCGCGCGGTACTTCCGGCTCGATGCACGCCCGTGGCCCCGGAAGATGTCGACGTTCAAGTGGTGTCGGGCTTCGTCTTCGAGTGCGAAAGCCCGCTCGACGGAGGCGACGTGCTGACGCTTCCCTGGTCGCTGGCGGGCGTTGTGGTGCTCGCGCGCTGGGCCGATGGGTCTTCTGCTTCGGGTTACTTCCGCGGCCGGCGCGGCATGGTCCCGGTCGCTCTCGGCGCCCTGCGCTCGGGAGGTGGATCTGGCCTGCGCTTAGCCGGGACGTACTTCGCGCTCGGAGCCGAGCACATTCTACTTGGAGTCGACCACCTGCTTTTCGTGCTCGGGCTGATGCTGCTCGTCCGAGGGTTCGGCCCGTTGGTCAAGACGATCACGGCGTTCACCGTAGCCCACAGCGTTACGCTCGGTGCTTCGGTGCTCGGCTTCATTCCGATTCACCGCGCTCCGATCGAGGCCGCGATCGCGCTCTCCATCGTGTTGCTCGCACGGGAGATCGTCGTGGCCGACCGTGGCATCGTGCATCTGACGCATCGCAAGCCGTGGCTGGTGGCCTTCGTATTCGGGCTCCTGCATGGTTTGGGCTTCGCCGGCGCGCTCGGTGAGATCGGCCTACCGGAGAGCGCCATCCCGCTGGCGCTCCTGTTCTTCAATCTGGGCGTCGAGGCCGGACAGCTTGCGTTCGTGGTGGCGCTCCTTGCGGTGTACCGGCTCACGCGGGGGACGTTGCGCCAGCGCGCGCCCAAGCTCGAGCCTCTCGTGGGATACGCTTTGGGGGCCTTGGCTACGATTTGGTTCTTCGATCGTCTGCCCGCGATCTGGGGCGCGTAGTCCTTAGCGGATTTCGTTATAGGGGGAGGGCTGTCGGGGGCGGCTTTTTACCCTACATTGCCGCCCGGTTGCCTGTAGGCGACCGACGTTGGGGGCGTCCCACCCTCATGTGAGGGTTGGAAACCCCGGGGTGTCCACTTCAGATCTTGGTTGAATAATGCCCGCGATCGTCCCGGCACTAATCGGTATCACGCTCGTTGCTCTCGGCTACTTCTTCTACTCCAAGTTCATCGCCGAGAAGATCTACCAGCTCGATCCCGATTATGAGACGCCCGCGCACGCGCTACGGGACGATATCGACTTCATTCCCACCAACAGGGTCGTATTGTGGGGACACCACTTCACGGCCGTAGCCGGTGCCGCGCCCATCATCGGGCCCGCTATTGCGGTGATCTGGGGATGGCTGCCGGCGTTCATTTGGGTGATCGGCGGCACGATGTTCTTCGCCGGCGTACACGACTTCGGCGCGATTTGGGCGAGTGTCCGTAACGAAGGAAGGTCTATCGGATCGTTAACCGGCGACGTGGTCAGTCACCGCGCGCGCACGCTGTTCATGATCGTGATTTTCTTCCTCCTGATGATGGTCAACGCGGTGTTCGCGGTCGCCATTTCCAATGCGTTCGTGGCGACGCCCAGTAGCGTGATACCGGCCTGGACCGCGATCGCGGTGGCCGTGGTGATCGGGGTGCTCATCTATAAGATGGGTGTGCCGATCCTGTGGCCCACCATCATCGGTACCATCATCCTCTACGTGGTGATCTACGTTGGGGATCAGGTTCCGGTCTCGCTGCCAGAGACAGTCATGGGTCTCGGAGCGGGCCCACAGTGGATCATCATCCTCTTCATCTACGCCACGATCGCGTCGCTGCTTCCGGTGTGGCTGCTGCTTCAGCCGAGGGACTACATCAACGGCATTCAGCTCATCATCGGTTTGGGCCTGTTGTTCGGCGCCGTCTTCGTAGCCAACCCCGACATCGTGGCACCGATGTTCAATACCGATGTTCCCGACGGGACTCCTCCGCTGGTGCCTTTGCTCTTCGTGACCATCGCGTGCGGGGCGCTCTCGGGCTTCCATGGACTCGTATCATCCGGGACAACGTCCAAACAACTGAACAAGGAGACGGACGCACGCTTCGTGGGTTATCTGGGTTCGTCCGGAGAGGGACTTCTCGCCCTCGTGACCATCCTCGCCGTCAGCGCGGGATTCGCGTCTCTCGGCGAGTGGCAAACGACGTACGCCGAGTTCGGAATGACGGGCATCCCCACATTCGTCGAGGGCGGCTCACAAATCGTTTCGGACGGAACGCCGTTGTCCAAGGAGTTCGCGGCTACACTGCTCGCGGTCATGGCGGTCCTTTTCGCCGGGACCACGATGGACGCCGGGGTGCGCCTCCAGCGCTACATCATCCAGGAATGGGGCACCATCTATAAGATTCCCGTGCTGCAGAATGGATACATCGCGACGTTCGCGGCGGTCGCGGCGTGTCTCGCGCTGGCGTTCGGCGCCGGCGGCAGAAGTGGTCAGGGTGGCATGGCGATTTGGCCTCTTTTCGGCACCACGAATCAGCTATTGGCCGGCCTGACGCTGTTGGTACTCAGCGTGATGTTGGTCAAGCTCAAGCGCCGATACGTGTTTACGATGGTCCCAATGGTGTTCGTCACGGGGATGTCTTTCCTCGCCGCGATCTTCCAACTGTGGGATCTGTTCAACAAGGGCAGTTATGTGCTGATGGGAATCGACTTCGTGATCATCATCCTCGCGATCTTCGTGATCCTCGAGTCGGGGGCCGCCTTTACGAGGGAGAAGCGGGCGGCTGACGCTTCGTAGACGGAACGAGAATGACGTGGGCTGACATCAAGAAAAAGCTCAGCTGGCTTTCGTACCTGGCCACTGAGGCCTACAACGCGCCCTACCGGGGCGCGGTGGCGCGAGCGAAGCGCGATGAGGACGATCTCTTCATGCTCCTCATCTTTTCGGAGATGATGGGCGTGCCGAATCCTGCCACCTACTACACGCTCGAGTTGCAGCCGATCATGCTCGAGAGATTTCACGAGTGGCACAAACGCGCCGGCATGGAGCATTCGCCTCTCGACGGCTTCAGATGTTGCTGAGGGTGGCGCG
>Ga0209554_1003287_pt1 | contig 10474 bp, 8 predicted proteins | sample MarorgKNORR_S2LV_5_FD_188221 | JGI IMG/M metagenome (GOLD analysis project Ga0209554, IMG submission 188221) | Marine microbial communities from the Southern Atlantic Ocean, analyzing organic carbon cycling - Bottom_A/KNORR_S2/LV (SPAdes) (version 2) | ecosystem: Environmental > Aquatic > Marine... | reverse complement strand
TTAATATTTTTTATTTTTGATTTTGGTTTTATTTTTTGAATTTTTAAAAGTAAATCTACAAGTTTTTTATAATTTGGTAGTTTGTTTTTTTTTTTTAATAAAATTTTATAAAAAGATAAATCACCAAAGTCTTCAATAATAATTAACCCTTTGGGATAATTATGCGTGTAAAGCTTTGGAGTTAAAATTTTATTACTTCTTAAAAATTTGTTAATTGTTGAATAGACAATTAAATTTTTGTATTTTTCTTTTTTTGCTAAAATAATAATTTTACTAGTTTTGTTTAATACCAACCTATAAAATGTTCTAAATGAAGCATCTCCTGCAATTGGTAGTATTTTAGATTTCATGAAATTTATAATCTTTCCATTTTCCAAAACCAATAATTTTAACTTTTCTAGAATCTATTAATTTTGAATATTGAAATTGTATATCAACTCTATCCTTTGGTTTTGACTCAATTAATTCAGGCCATTCTACAATTTTAATACTATCATTTGAAGTTTCAAACATACCTAATTGTGAAATATCTTTATGTTTTTTTAATCTGTATAGGTCATAATGTAGAATTTTTATATTTCCAACTTCGTAATCATAAAGTATATTGAATGTTGGGCTTAATACTTCACTATTTTTAATTCTATTTTTGTTTTCTAGGTGATTAATAAAAAACCGCACAAATGTTGTTTTCCCAACACCAATTTCGCCATAAAGAAAAATTATATCGCCTACACTTATTATTTTGGAAATATTCTTTGAAAAATTTTGAGTATCTTCTAGAGAATTTAATTGCATCTACTACTAACTAGTAGCGATAGCTATCAGATTTAAATGGGCCATTAACATCAATATTTATGTAGTCAGCTTGACCCTTGGAAAGTTTTGTCAGTTTGGCTCCAACTTTATTTAAATGAAGCATCGCGACTTTTTCATCCAAATGTTTAGGTAAAACATAAACTTTTTTTTCATATTTTTCAGAATTCTTCCAAAGCTCTATTTGTGCGATTACTTGATTAGTAAATGAAGTACTCATAACAAAACTTGGATGACCTGTTGCACATCCTAAATTAACCAGTCTTCCTTCAGCTAAAAGTAATACTCGTTTTTTGTCCGGAAACTCTATTTCATGAACTTGAGGTTTAATTTCAGTCCATTTGTAATTTCTAAGAGCTTCAACCTGAATTTCTTTATCAAAATGACCAATATTACAAAGTATAGAACGATCTTTCATTTTTCTCATATGGTCAGCTGTAACAATATCTTTGTTGCCTGTAGCTGTTACAACTATGTCAGCATCAGCTATTGCTTCTTCCATTAAAACGACCTTATAGCCCTCCATAGCAGCCTGCAAAGCACAAATGGGATCTACTTCAGTTACCATTACTCTAGCTCCGCTTTGCCTCAGTGAGGCAGCGCTTCCTTTACCTACGTCACCAAATCCAGCGACTATAGCAGTTTTACCTGATATCATGACATCCGTAGCTCTCTTTATTCCATCAACCAGACTTTCTCTACATCCGTATAAGTTATCAAATTTAGATTTAGTTACTGAGTCATTTACATTTATTGCGGTAACCAAAAGTTTTTTTTCTGCTTCCATTTTCTTTAAAGCCTTAATTCCTGTTGTGGTTTCTTCTGAAAGTCCCTTCACTGATTTAAGTAAAGCTTTATACTCTTTGTGCATTAAAGCTGTTAGGTCACCTCCATCATCCAACAGCATATTAGGTTTCCAATCTTTTTTTCCTTCTATAGTTTGCTTTATACACCAAATATATTCTTCTTCAGTTTCTCCTTTCCATGCATAAACTGGAATACCTCTTTTAGCGATTGCAGCTGCAGCATGATCTTGTGTTGAAAAAATATTGCATGAAGACCATCTAACATCCGCTCCTAATTCAACAAGTGTTTCAATTAAAACGGCAGTTTGTATTGTCATATGCAAACATCCCAAAATTCTAGCTCCTTTAAGAGGTTGCTTTCCTTTATATTCTTTACGTAACGCCATTAAACCTGGCATTTCACCTTCAGCTATAGAAATTTCTTTACGTCCAAAATCAGCTTGATTAATATCTTTTACTTTAAAATCTTCCGACATAATTTTTATCTATTTAACAAGTTAATATATAACTATCAACTTATTGCTCAGTTTTAATTATTTATAAATTGGCAAGAGTACTTCAATTTTTGCACCCTTTTTGTCGCCAATCTGATTCGAAACAATAATTGAGCCACCATGAAGTTCTATAATATTTTTCACAATATTTAATCCCAAACCAGAATGCTCACCAAATTTTTCAGGTCTATTGCTGTAAAATCTGTTAAAAACTTTATCAATATTTTTTTTGTCAAAACCAGGACCTTCATCTTCAATAATTAATTGTGCATCCTTTTTTTTAATATTACAGAAAACCAATATTTTGCTATTAAAAGAACTAAAGGAAATGGCATTATCCAAAAGATTTGCTATAATTTGTTCAAGTTTACTTTCGACTCCTAAAACATTTAACTTTGAACTGTTTAGACTAGAATTATTTATAATTATTTTAATATTTTTATTTGAGTTTAATAAATCGCTATTAAAATCTTCAACTACAGAATCTACTACATTTGACAGATCAATTTTTACCATTTTAGCTCTAGACAAAGAAGCTTCATCTTTTAACATTTGAGAGTAATCTGTAATTAATCTTTCAATTCTTTCTACGTCATGACTTATAACTTTTATTAATTTTTTTCTTTTTTCACTATCGGAAGTATTCTCTAAAACTTCAGAAGCACCCTTCAAAGATGTCAGTGGATTTCTTATTTCGTGTGCTAGATCCGAAGAAAATGTTTCAGCTATATCTAACCTTTTATAAAGATCCTCCGTCATTTCATTTAAAGATCTGGAGAGTTGACCCACCTCATCTTTTCTAAGCAAATATTTTTCATGCTTGTCTATTTTTACATCCTTTTCCTTAATTGCTTTGGTGTAAAGAACCAAAGATCTTATCGGTTTTAAAATATATTTGTTTAAAAAAACAGAGAAGATTAAAATAACAAGCGCTACTGAAAAAAATGTTCTTAATATAAAATTTTTTCTTTCATCAACGGCTACTAGTATATCGTTCGCAATTTCTGAAACAATAATATAGCCTTTATTTTCCCCATCTAACTTAACCGAATTTATAGTCATAACATAAAAGTTATTGTTAATTGTTTCGCTAATTACTAATTTATCGCTAATATTTTTTTGTTCAGTGTACTCTTTGACATAGCTTTCAGTATTAAAAGTTGTTGCTTGAGTAGTTTTTGGCCTTTCGCTAATATTTATATTTTCATCAGATTGATCAATTGACGTTTCTTGAACATCTTGACTTATAACATAAATATCTTGGGCTAAATCTAAAGTATCCGTATCTGCCAATAAATTAGAATTTAAATCATATAATTGAACACGGTCTAAATTCTGAAATAAAAACCTCGCATCCAATAAAAATTTTGTAGCACTTTCTTTGGTAAATTCAATATTTAACCTATTAATATGATCAGAAGTGTTATTTATAATCCTTGCATGTTGATCAGACCTATTTTTTACTAAATTAGGTTTTATAGCATTGAGATACAAGTAAGTGAAAGCTCCTAAAACTAAAAAAACAATTAAATTAAAAACTAAAAATTTTTTTAGGATCGAACTAAAACCAAAAAAATTAGATTTCATTAACTAACATTCCACCTATATCCGCTGCCATACCTTGTTTCAATTGCCGAAAAATTTTGATCCACTTTTTTAAATTTTTTTCTTATTCTTTTAACATGACTATCTATAGTTCTATCTTCTATATCGTTATTATCTTTGTATGCTATATCCATTAATTGAGCTCTCTCCTTGATTATTCCTGGTCTTTTAGCAAGCTCTTTAACAATTAAAAATTCTGTTGTTGTAAGTTTTTCTGGAAGAGATGTGCCATTCCATTCACATTCAAGTTGTGAAGGATCCAGCACAAGTTTTCCATGTTTAATAAGACTTTTTGAATCTTCTATATTGTCTGTTTTTTTTCTTAATTGGACTCTTATTCTTTCAATAAGGACTTTGATAGAAAATCCCCCAGATTTTTTAATAAAATCATCTGCTCCAAGTTTTAAACCAAGTAATTCATCAACCTCCTCATCTTTTGAAGTTAAAAATAATATTGGAATTGCAGTTTTCTTTCTTAACCTCCTAAGTAGTTCTTCTCCATCCATTCTAGGCATTTTAATATCTATAACTGCTAAATCAGGTGGACTTCTACTAATGCCAACTAATGCACTTTCGCCGTCGATATAGGTTTGAACTTTAAATCCTTCATTTTCTAGTGCCATACTTATGCTGGTAAGTATGTTTCTATCATCATCAACCAATGCGATTGTGTGGGTCATAATCAATAATATGTCCTATATAGAAGTACTAAATTGTCACAAATTGGGCAAGTATAAGAGCTTTTAATGCACTTCTCCCCAATTATATCCTGAGTTTACATTAACTTCTAGTGGAATTGAAAACATATGATATTCAGATTTTGAAATTGATATCATTGCATCTTTAATAGTTTTTTTTACATATTCTTCATCTTTTTCTGAACATTCAAATATGAGTTCATCATGTATTTGTAACAACATTTTTGTTTGTAATTTTTTATCTTCTTCAATTAGCCGATTTATTTTTATCATAGCTAGTCTAATAATATCTGCTGCAGAGCCCTGTATTGGAGCATTAATTGCTGCACGTTCTTGAAAACTCCTAATACTAAAATTCTTATCATTAATACCTCTAAGATGAATTCTTCTACCAAAAATATTACTTACATAACCTTGTTTCCTACACGCACTTATTGTTGAATTCATATAGTCTTTTATTTGAGGAAATTTTTTAAAATAAGCATTTATAAAATCTAAGGCTTCTTGATTTGACACTGAAATTTGTTTGGCTAATCCATATTGGGTAATTCCATAAATGATACCAAAATTAATTGTTTTGGCTTTTCTTCTAAGATCATCGTTAACTTTATTAATTGGTACATTAAAAACCTGGCTTGCGGTCAAACTATGAATATCTTCATTGTTTTTAAAAGCTTTTTTTAATTCTTTTACATCAGCCATATCAGCTAAAATTCTCATTTCTATTTGATTATAATCAGCAGAAATTAAAACATTTTTTTTATCAGCAATAAAAGCTTTTCTAATTTCTTTTCCTTCCTCTGATTTAATTGGAATATTTTGTAAATTTGGATCACTGGAAGCTAGCCTACCAGTATTCGTGGCTGCCAATAAGAAAGATGTATGCACTCTTTTTGTTTTTTTGCTTATATGATCTTGTAATGCATCTGAGTAGGTATTTTTAAGCTTTGAAATTTGTCTCCATTCTAATACTAGATTAGGAAATTTATGTCCTGTAAGAGCAAGATCTTCGAGTATATTCGCATTTGTTGCCAAACTTCCCTTTTTTGTTTTCTTTAATTTAGAAATTTTAAGTTCATTGTAAATTATTTCACCAAGTTGTTTTGGCGAGCCAATATTAAATTCTTTGCCGGCTATTGAGTATATTTCTTTTTCTATCTTTTTTAATTTTTCTTCAAAATTCTTAGAAAGCTTTTTAAGATATATGTCATCAACCTTGATGCCATTAACCTCTAGTTTAGATAGTAATTTTACCATAGGCTTTTCAAAAGACTCGTAGACTTTATTTAATTTTTCCTCATCAAGTCTTGCCTTAAGGTGATTATAAAGTCTTAATGTTACATCGGCATCCTCAGCTGCATATTCTGTAGCTTTATCTAATTCAATGTCAGAAAAATTTAATTTATTTTTTCCAGTACCAACTAATTCTTTATAAGTAATAGTTTTGTGGTTTAGGTGTATTTCAGAGAGCGTATCTAAATTATGTCTATTAGTTCCAGCATCTAATGTATATGAAATTAGCATCGTATCTTCCAGAGAATTAATTTCAATATTATTTTGGCTAAGAATAAGGAAATCAAATTTAATGTTTTGACCAACTTTTTTTATACTTGGATCTTCTAGGATTGGTTTAATTTTTTTTAATACTATTTCTTTTTTCAAACCTTTAATATTTTTATGGGCTAGTGGTATGTAACAAGCTTTATTTGGTGCATAACTAAATGAAATACCAACAAGATCAGCATCTAAAGGATTGAGTGAAGAGGTCTCTGTATCAACAGCAATAACTGATTGTTCATTTAAAATTTTTATCCACTTATCTAAAACTTTTTCATTGGTAATACTTTCGTAACCTTTAACATTGATTGTTTCCGACTGCATTTTAGTATTGCTTGATTGAATTTTTTTATTTCCAGTTTCACCATAAAAACTTATTGCTCTGCTTAACAATTTATTAAACTCCATTTCTCTTAAAAAGTCATAAAGTTTGTCTTTTTGAATTTCTTTCAATAGAAAGCTGTTTAGATCATCTTTAACTGGGGTATCATCTTTAAGAGTAACTAACTTTCTGCTTAAAAGAGCTTTATCTTTGTTTGCTAGTAATGTTTCTCTTCTTTTATTTTGCGGTATCTCTCCAGCTTTTTTTAACAGAGTATCTAATGTTTTATACTTATTGATAAGTTCAGAAGCTGTCTTTATGCCTATACCCGGAACACCTGGAATATTATCTGAAGAATCGCCAGCTAATGACTGCACATCAATAACTTGGTGAGGTTTAACTCCAAATTTTTCAATAACTTCTTTCTCACCCAAGACTTTACTTTTCATGGGATCATATAATCTAATATTATCAGAAACTAATTGCATAAAATCTTTATCGGATGAAATAACTGTTACTTTAGCTCCTGCGTTGATAATTTGTTTTGAATAAGTTGCTATCAAATCATCGGCTTCGTAATTAGGTAGCTCTATAGATGGTAAATTAAATGCTTTTACGGACTTTCTAATATATTCAAATTGTGGAACAAGGTCTTCGGGTGCTTCAGTTCTGTTAGCTTTATATTCGTTATAAATATCATTTCTAAAATTTTTTCTCGCAGAATCGAAAATTACGGCAAAATGTGTTGGCTTATGATTTGATTCATCAGATCTTACCTCTTCTAATAATTTAAATAACATGGAACAAAATCCACTTACCGCTCCAGTTGGTAGTCCATCACTTTTTCTGGAAAGAGGAGGTAATGCATAATATGCTCTAAAAATATATCCCGAACCATCAATGAGGTAAAAATGATCTGTTTTTTTTATGGAATTCATAGACTAATTTTAACCTATTTTAATTATTGTTATGGATATATAAAAGCTAAATCATCATGAATAGAAAGAGCGCATTAAAGGTAGAAAAATTAACTAAAATTTATACAGAGAAATCCTCAAAAGAGATTAAAGCATTAAACAATTTAAACTTAGAGGTGAAAGAAGGTGAAATTTTTGGATTACTTGGACCTAATGGTGCTGGAAAAACTACTTTCCTTAATATCCTTGCCGGTACAGTTATAAAAAATTCTGGAAGTGTTGAGGTCTGGGGTTATGATTTGGATAAAAATCCACGACAAGTTAGATCTTCTATTGGAATTGTTCCGCAAGAGGTAAATCTTGATGCGTTTTTTAGTCCTTACAAACTTTTAGAACTTCAAGCAGGATTATATGGAATACCAAAAAAAGATAGAATTACAGACACAATATTAAAATTAGTTTCTCTTGAAAAACAGGCTAACTCTTATGCAAGAAGCTTATCAGGTGGTATGAAAAGAAGATTATTAATTGCTAAAGCTATGGTACATAGGCCTCCTATTTTAGTTTTAGATGAGCCAACTGCAGGAGTTGATGTTCAATTGCGTCAAAACTTATGGAACAATGTAAGAACGCTTAACAAGCAGGGAGTAACAATAATACTAACGACTCACGTTATGTATGAAGCCCAAGAAATGTGCAACAGAATAGCAATCCTAAACAAAGGAAATTTAATTAAATTAGATACGACGGATAATCTATTAAATAGTATTAAAACCAAAAAAATTATTTTTAAAGTAAATAAAATAAACACAATCAATTTGGAAAATTTAAATGGAATAAAATTTTCTTATAAATCAAATAATGAAATAACAGCTTCCTACGAAAAGAAAAAACATAAAATTGATGAAATAATAAGCAAAGTTAAAAATGCAGGAATGGAAATTTATGATATTTCTACTGATGAAGGCAATTTAGAAGACATATTTATTGATCTTACAAAAAGCTAGATTTGGACAAAAAAAGTAGTATTGTATAAACATGGAAGCAATTAGTAAAACTTCAAAAATAGAGAGAATTATTAAACTAACATTATTAGTAATAGTTGGGTCAATCCTTATTACAATATCTGCGAAGATAAAAATTCCTTTTTATCCGGTACCTATGACTATGCAAACTTTTGTAATTTTATTAATTGGAATAACTTGCGGATATAAAATAGGCCTAGCAACCGTAACCCTTTATTTACTTGAAGGTATATTTGGCCTACCAGTATTTGCTAATTCTCCAGAAAAAGGAATTGGAATAGCATATTTTATTGGTCCTACTATGGGTTATCTAGTTGGTTTTTTAATTGCTGTTTATTTTGCTGGCTTATTCAAATATGACAAAGGACTAATAAATACTTTTTTAAAATTAATATTTTCTGTAAGTTTTATTTATATTATTGGTATAATTTGGTTGGGTACATTAATTGGATGGGACAAACCGGTATTTAAACTTGGCGCTGAACCATTTTTATTAGCAGAGCTATTTAAAATATTGTTATTATTGTTTTTAACTCCAACTTTGTTAAAAGCAAAAAAAATATTAAAAATTACTTAGGAGATCTTTTAGAAAGAATTCTTTGCAAAGTTCTGCGGTGCATTTTTAATCGTCGTGCTGTTTCTGAAACATTTCTATTACATAATTCAAAAACTCGATTAATATGTTCCCATTTAACTCTATCAGCGGACATCGGATTTTCTGGTGGAACAGCCCTAGCTTCACCAGAAGCTAAAAGAGCATTTTCTACATCATCTGCATCAGCAGGTTTGGGGATATAATCGATAGCTCCAGCTTTAACAGCTGCAACTGCAGTTGGTATATTTCCATATCCAGTAAGCATCACTATTCTACTATTTTTTTTAAACTTTCGAATCTCTTTTACTACCGTTAATCCACTTCCATCACCTAAACGTAGATCAACCACCGCAAACGCTGGAGGTGTATTTTTAGCCTGGCTTATTCCCATCTTCACGTTTTCTGCTTGAGTTACTTTAAAACCTTTTTTTTCCATTGCTCGGGCTAATCTGTCCCTTAAAGGATTATCATCATCAACAATAAGTAACGTTTTATCAGCAAAATCAGCGATTTTTCGAGTATTTGTTTTTTCTTGTTCTGTTCTCATTTTTTTGTTTTTATAATTGAATCTATCACAGATATAAGTTCAAAAAATAAATTTTCAACAGTGTAAATTATTGCTTTACATTACTCGTCATTTCTATAAATACGAATCTTAAGGGAATTTTTTATAAATTTTTTTGTTTAATAAAAAAGGGGATGCATGAGATGCAGAAGTTTAATTCGGTTGATCAGCTGGTTAACACTATTCAACCAGTAGACCCGATTTATTGCATAAGACCTAATTCCATAAAATCGGCGTGTAACTGGTTCAAAAGCAACTTTCCAGGAAAGATTCTTTACGCTGTAAAGACTAATCCAAATGAAAAAGTAATTAAGTGTATTGGTGAAAGTGGTATTGACCAATTTGATGTTGCTTCAATTAATGAAATTAAATTAATTAAAAAAATATTTCCTAAAGCACATACCTACTACATGAATTCTATAAAAAGTCGCGAACATATACAAGATGCATATTTTAATTACAATATTCGAGACTTTGCTTTAGATACAAAAGAAGAAATTCAAAAAATTATTGAGGCAACTAATAATGCCAAAGACTTAACTCTTTACGTTAGAGTTTCCATTTCAAACGAACATGCAGAAATTGATTTATCTCAAAAGTTTGGTGCACTTCCTAGTGAAGTATTGGGTTTATTAAGACTCGCTAAAGCTCACGCTAAGAAAGTTGGTTTAAGTTTCCATGTGGGCTCGCAATGTATGCATCCGATTTCTTATGCTAAAGGAATTCGAGATTTGGGAAATATAATTAAAAAAACAAAAATAATTCCAGATATTATAAATGTTGGTGGAGGATTTCCTTCTGTTTATCCAGATTTAAATCCACAACCTCTTGGAAATTATATAGATGAAATAAAAAAAGCTTTTGTCTATTTAAAATTAGAAAATAAACCTGAGTTATTGTGTGAACCCGGTAGAGCACTGGTTGCTGAAAGTGGATCTTCAATAGTCAGAGTTGTTCTTAGAAAAAAACAAAAACTTTATATTAATGATGGAACCTATGGTAGTTTATTTGATGCTGGTGTTCCAAACTTTGTCTTTCCAACAAGAATGATACCTAATGGAAGAATGACTTCTAAAA
>Ga0209554_1003284_pt1 | contig 10475 bp, 2 predicted proteins | sample MarorgKNORR_S2LV_5_FD_188221 | JGI IMG/M metagenome (GOLD analysis project Ga0209554, IMG submission 188221) | Marine microbial communities from the Southern Atlantic Ocean, analyzing organic carbon cycling - Bottom_A/KNORR_S2/LV (SPAdes) (version 2) | ecosystem: Environmental > Aquatic > Marine... | reverse complement strand
CCCAAGCCGGCGACCCCGGAAAACACTGACCCCGCCGCACCCAAGCCCGCTGTGTCCGTCTCGGAGCCGGAGGATAAAACCATCCATACTGGCACCTTCCGCGCCACCGTGCCGGTGGACCAAGCCGAGGAAACGAAAAAAGGTGATGACCGCCTGCAGGCGCAGCCGGGCGATTTTGTGCGCGTCACTTATCTTGACCAGTTGAACATCACGCCCGGCCCGCGCACGTTGACCATTCGCGCCAAGTGCGTGGAGGGCAACCTCGGCGGCGTGCGCGTGACCAAGACAGAAATCAACGACGCCGAGCTGGCGCTCAAGACCAAGCTGAAGACCGCTGACGCACTGACGCACATTGGCACGCAGTACCGCGACTTTGGCCTCGATGAAAAGGCGCAGATTAAATACCGGGAGGCACTGGCCGTCTGTGAGGAAATCAGCGGCGAGGCGCGGAAGATTGGCGGCGGCATGCTCGAGGACACCTACGTGCAGCTCTGGCGCATTTACTTTGCGATGGACAAGCTGAATCTCGCCGCCGCCATGAGCCTGCGGCTGCAGCGGGAATTTCCCGACAGTATTTATCTCGACGAGGCCATCCTGCAACAGGCGCGTGTGGCCCAGAAACGCGGCGACTACGTCCGCGCCGTTGCCCTTTACCAAAACCTCGCGCGCCTGAACAAGAGCCAGTTGCGCGGCGAGGGCCAGTTCGGCATCGGCGAGTGCTACGAGCTGATGGCCAAGGCCGCGCAGGGCAACACCGACCAGATGTTCGAGCGCGCGTTCCAAGCATACAAGGCGGTGTTCGAGCAGTTTCCCGAAAGCGGCCGCGTGGGTGATGCCGTGGCGAAAATGGCGAATTTTTACTACCAAAAAAAGGACTACGCCCGCGCGGTGGACATTTTTGAAAAGGTGCTCTCCGACCATCCGGACGCCAATTTCCTCGACGTCATCCTCTACAACTACGGCCGCTGTCTCTTCCGCATGGACCGCAAGGCTGAGGCGCGCAAGCGCTTTGACCAGTTGATTGATGAATTCCCCGAAAGCCAGCTCGCGCCCGATGCCAAGCGCATTGGCCAGGCCCTCGCCAAAGACGGCTTCTAACCTCAACACTGATTTTTATACAAAACCATGAAGACCCCCATCCTTCTCACGTTGCTCGCGCTGCCGTTGTTGTTGCCCGCCGCGCCGCCGCCCTCGGCCATTGACCAGAAGGCCACCGCGCTCGAGGCGCAGCTCAACAAGGCGCTCGATTCCTCTCCGCAGGCCGCCAAGGTCATGCTGGAGTTGGTGGACCTCTATTATCAAGAGGGCCGCGTGTTCGGCCTCGTGCGCGTGGGCGAGCGCTTCGCCAAGGCGCAGGCCTCCCATCCCCGTCATCCCGAGGTGATGCTGCGGCTGCTCGACGGCCTCGAGGCAATGGCGCGTCGCGATGATTTTATCACCACCGCGCGCGAATACCTCTCTCGCTATCCGGATTCGGCGGGCGCCATCGATGTAGTCCAGCGCCTCGGCGACGCTTTGGTGCGCAAGCGCAAACCGCTCGAGGCCGCCAGCTCATATCGCGCGTTGTGGTTGCACAAGCCCGTGGCCGCCAATCGCATCGCCGGTCAGCGTGCCAGTGAATTGTATGCCACCACCGGCAACTCGCGCGTTCGCGTGCGATCGGCGGAGATGGCCGAGAGCTTGCTGGACAAGTTGCCCGGCGGCGAATTCACGCTGCGCGCCGGACTGCGCGCGGTGCACGAGTATCGCCATGTCAGCCGCTGGGTGGAGTCCAATGCGGTCATTCAGAAAATGCTCAAGAAAGGCGGCCTGCCGTTGACGCGGATTATTCGCCGCGAGCTGTATCGGCTGTCGGCGGAAAATTACATCGCCCAAAGCCAATGGGCCAATGCCGTGGCGGCGCTGAAACAGGCGCGCGCGCAGGGCGACTCGTGGCAACTGCACGAGCGGCAAATTTACGCGATGTATCAGTCGGCGATGAAGGCGGCGCAGATCGAACCGGAGGTGCGCGCCTTCGCCGGGAAATTTCCAAACGAGCGAGCGCGCTGGGTGAACTATCATCACATCGGCCGCGCGTACGCGCGCGAGGGCGACCCGCTGCGGGCGGCGCGCGCGGTGGTTCCCGCGCTGGCCCATGCGGGCGCCGATGGCAGCATGGCGATCAATTATGTGCAGTGGCTCGTGGACAAGGCGGTGGCGGAATTGAACGCCGCCGCCGGCGTGAAGGCGGCGACCGAGAAAAGCCTCGAGGCCGCGCGCGTGGATGAAAAGAAGAAGCTGGACTCGTTCAACAAGCTCAAGGATCCCGATGCGAAGAAGAATGCGAAGGTGGCTTATGACACGGCGGTTAAGGCGCGGCAGGTGCTGGAGGCCAAGCTGCGCACGGACAATGCCACAGTGACCACCAAGCAGAACTCGCTGAACACGCTGACCAACGAGGCCAACCGCACACTGACCGCCGCCATCAACCAAGCCCAGCAACCAAACGACAGGCTGGCCTGCCGCTACGCGCTGGGGCGCACGCTGTATTTGGAACGGCTGAAAAATGAACCAACCGGCTTAGCACACGCGCGCGCGGCGGTGAAAGAGGCCGGTTTTCACAGCAGTTGGCTGCAGACGTTTTACAACGATTTACTGTACCGCCAGCCGCTGAACAACCAGTTTCGCGCGGACGTGGCTGCGATGCTCAAGCAGCGCCGTGATCATTTTCTGGATGGCAACTTCCGCGACTACCTTTCCAACTGGGCAACCAGCGCGAAGGGCAACAAGGATCACAGGCCCAAGGCGCAGTTTGTGGGCGCGGAGGTGGCCCGACAAAACAACGAGCCGCTGCTGCAAGCCATCTCGCGTTATTACTCCCCCAACACCTCCGTGAAAAAGGCCGTGGAGGTGCGCGCGCAGGCGCTGAAGGGTTTGGCGCGGATGAGTCGGGCCAACCAGTTTTACCTCATCAGCACGCAGCGCGGCTCGTGGTACAGCTACGCCAAGAAACGAAATCCGCAGCGCGCGCGCGAGCTGGGGCTGATGCTCCTCAAGTTGTATCCGACTGACCACACCGCGCTGCAATGGGTGTTGCAGGATAATCTTTCCGACAAGACCAAGGCCGAGGCGAAGACGTACGCCCAGCGTATCCTGCGGCTGCCAACGAAGACGGACAACAGCGAGCTGGTGCGCAACCTGATGCAGGCAGCGGAGCTGAATCAGGACGCGGCGCTCGCGGTTGCGGTGTATCAATGGGCCATCAAGGCGCCCCTCCAGACGGTTTATGGAGATTACATCGGCGACGTGCTTTACAAGCTGAACCAAAAGGCGCAGGCGCTGGACTGGTGGCGGCGCGTGGCCGAGGCGCCCACGCAGAGTCGCGGCGAGGAGCGCATCTCCGCGGAGCGTTTCCTTTCGCGCGGCGGCAACCCGCCGGGGCCGTGGCGGGAGCAGGCGGATTTCCGTTGGCCGGAATTGAAACACCGCGTGGCCGCGCATAAAGCTACGGACATCCTGCGGCTGCAGGGCAACGTGGCGGGCTTTGCAGCGGCGGTACAGAAAATTGAAACGGTGGCCAAGGAAACCCCCTTCGTCAGTGAGGACTGGCGCGAGTTCGGCTACAGTTGGCGCGAGTATGCCTACAACAACAAGAACTATACCGAGAGCGACAACCCGGCCTACAAGGACTACAAGGTCATCGACGACACGGGCAAGCTTGCCGTTTACAAGGCCCTGCGCGATTTGCGCACACGCGATTACTCGGCTTGGTCGGTCTGCGACCTTTTGTTGGCCGGCGCCACAGATGAGGAGCCGGCGATGGAGCGGTTGCTGCGGTTGATGCGCGTGACCAAAACCACCCATGCCGACCAAAGCCGATGGAACACGTTTCGCAGTTACGCGCAAAAGGCGTTTGAACAAAAGCGTTACGTGGAAAGCGCCACGCTGCTGACGGGCATGCTGGCGCACGTTACCGGCTCGTCCAAGGAATCGAAGGACGAAGGGCGCAGCGCGATTCTGCGGGCGCACTCGCGCATGGGCGCGGTGGGGTTAACCATCGACGAGAACAGTCCCGTGGCCGTGCTGCTGCAGGCGGCGCTGTATCTGCGGCTGGGCGACAAGGACAAGGCGCTGGAGTTGTACCAGGCCAACGCGGAACTTTTCATGAAAAACCGCAACGACCTGCCGCCGGACTTGATTGAGTTTGTTTGCAACCATCTCATGCTCGGCGGCGACGACGCGGGCACGCAGCAGGTGGAAGACATTTTGCGCGGTTGGCTGGTGAAGTTCACCGAGAGCAAGGAGCAAAGCCAGGACGCCAAGGCGCGCATGCAGTTGCTGCTGGCGAAAAATTATTTCAAGGCGCAACGCTACGAGGTGGCGCGCTTGGAGTATTCCACGGTGACCAATCGCTACTCCAATACGCCGCACGCCATCGAGGCGCGGTTCGGCATGGGCGAGACGTTCATGGCGCAAAAGGTTTTTGACCGGGCGGGCATGGTCTTCAAGGAACTGGAGAATAATCCGGATCTGCAAATTTCCATCCGCGCGGAATTCCTCGGTGGGCTGTTGATGTTCCGGCAGGACCAGCGGGACGAGGCGCGCGAGAAATTCCAGCACATCCTCGAGCGCGTGCCCAACGTGGAGCTGGCCAACCAGACGCTCTTCAGCTTGTCGGAAATCTACGGGCTGGAGCAGCGCTACCTCGAGCAGTTAAACCTGCTGCGGACCGTCGGCCGGCTCGGCCAACACAGCAAGCGGCTTCATGTGCCGGGCAAGGCGTTGTCCATCGTGGTGCACGACCGCGACTTGGGCGTGAGCCGCGGGCAGAGCCGCATTCCGGTCATCGTTACCACCAAGCCGGGCGGCGACAAGGAACTGGTGTACCTGCGCAGCACGGCGGGCGCGGGCAAGGGGCTGTTCCGCGGGGAAATTGACACAATACTCGGCGAGGTGAAGCCGGGTGATCACGTGCTTCAAATCACCGGGCGAGACGTGATTGAGAGCGATTATCCGGCGGCCTTCAAGGCGCAGTTTCGAACCGTGCCGCTCAGCGACGTGGAGATTCGCATCGCGGCCGATGGTGAATTCGACGTGGCCAGCAGCGAAATTGTTGACTTGGAAAAGGAGACGCTGACGCAACAGATCGAGCGCGAGCAGGCGCAGGAGGAGGTAGATCAGCGCGTGTCGCAGGGGCGGCCGGCGAACCAGGTGAAGCCAGGCAACCGTATTTTTTTCCGCGTGAAGGATGCTGATCGCGATCGCGGTGATGAGCAGGATCGGATCCTGATCAAGCTCGTGGCCAACAGCGGCGACCAGGTGCAGGTGGAGCTGGAAGAAACCGGCGCACACACGGGCGTCTTCAAGGCGGCCATTCCCACGGCGGAACTGCCGGCAGGCGCGGCGGCGACGGACAGCGCAATCGATCACAACCCGCTGATGGCCATTGACCACAGCGCCGAGAGCTATTGGCAAAGCGAGCCCAACGGCGAAACGCCCAAGCAGTTGACCGTGGATTTGAAGCATCTGTTCGACGTATCGCGCGTGCGCATCGACACGCCCAACGCCGCCGAGAACGCCCCCGTGCGCGGCGTGGTGCAGGGCAGCGAGGACGGTGTGTACTGGTTCGCGCTGGCGGCGCATCCGGCCCTTCCGCGCGCCGCGTTGGTTGCTGACTCATACGGGCCGATGACCCAGCGCGTGTTTACCGGAGATCACACCGGCATCAACACGTGGCAACAAATTGCCGCTCTCGGCAAGACCGGCAAACCCGTCAGCACCGTGGCGGCGACGGATTTGTCATTTTCAATCAAGCAGGGCGAGAAAGGCGCGGACCAGCCGCACGCCGTGCTGTGGCACGGTAAACTGGTGCAGCTGGAAAATGCGGCAATGCGGTTTTCCGTGACCGGAACGCTGACGGCGGTGGCGGTGGATGGTCGGCTGGAGCTACCGCCGGGCGAGGGCGAGCGCACGGTGGATGTGTGGCTGAAAAAGGGCGCGCACGACATCACGATTTTCGCGGCGGCCAAGACCGCGCAGGCGGGGGTGTCCGTGATGCGTGCGCGCAGCGAACGCAGTGGCGCCAATGCCACGCTGGTGCCGTTCAACGAGAACGATTTTGATTTTGAAAAGGCGGCGAAAACCCTCCCGCAGATTGCTCCAGCCGGAAAACAACCGCTGGTGATTGAGTCGGCAAGCGACCAATTTGCTTTCACCAAAAAGACGGAAAAATTCGGGCTGGTCGCTGGCGCGAAGCCCGAAGACCCGAAGGTCGTCGCCAACTGGGCCGCGCCGGAGGACAAGCTGCAATGGAAATTCAATGCGACCCAGCCCGGCGTGTACGACCTGTGGCTGCGTCTGGCGCACAATGGCGGCGGCTCGCGCTACCGTGTGCAGTTCGGCGACCAGGTCATGGAGGCCGCCACGCCGAACACGGGCAACTGGAGTACTTATCAGCAAGTGAAAATCGGCGCGGTGCACATTGATGCCGCGGGCGAACAGACGCTGGACATCGTGCCGGTGCAGATTGCCAACGGCGGCTTGATGGTGCTCGGCAGCGTGGAGTTGCGCCCGGCCGAGACGGAGAGTGTTATCTTGCGCGACCGCGAGTGGGAATTTTTCTTCGACCCCATCAAGCTGCGTTACGTGCGATTTCAGGTGGACGAATATCTCGGTGACTCGGTGGCGGTGAACCACGTGGAAGTGCGCGGCCCGGGGAACAACCGGGTGATTCCGCCGAAAGAGGACGTGAGCCTGCTGGCGACGAATGACATTTTGGAAATTGCCGGAGGCGATGTGATTACCGCGTCGTACACGGACGAGACAGCGGTGGTGACTGGCGGTGGCAGCCGGTTGCTGACCGCGCAGCTCACGGCGACCTACCACGACGCACAGGTGGTGCCGGTGGCGTTTGATTTTGTCCGGACCGGCAGCGGCGCGGTGCAGCAGACACGCAAGGAACTGCTGCGCGTGGATGCCGGTGAGCGGATATATTTCGAGGTCACTGATTATGACATGGACCAAACCGACGAGCGCGACACGGTGAAGGTGCGGGTACTGCGCAATGGCGTGACGTGGAAGGAACTGACCGCGACGGAAACGGAAGAGTACTCGGGCGTGTTCCGCGCGGAAGTGGACACGACCGACAAGGAGGAGGCGGACAAGTTGCGGGTGATACCGGGCGACCGTATCGAGTGCGTTTATCTCGACGTGCAGAACACGTTTCCCGGGCACGAAAAGGAGCGCAAGGGGATGGTGCTGGGAAACGAGCCGACCGAGGGCATCGTGCGCATCATTGGCACGCAACTGCGCCCACCGCCGCTCGATAGCGAGGTCCGACCGGTGCCGGTGTATCTGCCCGCGCCGGAAGGCGAATTGCCCGCGGACCATAAGACCGCGGTTTCGTATCACGTGCCGCTGACGGTGGAGGTGATTGACCCCGACGCAGCGAAGGACAGCTTGAGCACGGTGAAGATTTTGCTGAACGCCGGTACGACGAACGCGGTGGAGGTGACTTGCACGCTCTCGACTGCGTTCGGCGAGTTTGCCCCGAGTGAATCGGATAATCAACAGGGCAACCCGGCGTTGTGGATGGGCCGCTTCGTTGGGCAAGTGCGGATGCAGCTGGGTGATGCGACCAGCCCGGCACAAGTGCCGCGGGTGCTCGGCGACACCATTTCCACCGTGGGTCGCGCGCGCCCGGCGCCCGTGGAAGGCGTGGAGGAGGAAGAGCCCGCGCCCAATGACAATCTGCTCATCACGGTTTTGAACCTCATGGGTCACGACACCATCACCGCTGCGTACCACGATAGCGTGCGGCCCGATGGCGGGAAAATGGACCTCGAGTCGAAAGGCCGCTTGGTCACCGACGGGGCCATCGCCGTCACGGACGAGGGCTACGATGAACCGGTGGAACTGCTACACGTGGGCGAGAAACTGTTCGTTGTGGTGACGGATCCGGATCTCGATCTCACCGACGAGCGCGATCACGCAACGGTTCTCATCAAGAGCGAATCCGGTGAGGAAGAGTCGGTGAAGCTGGGGGAGACCCTCAGCCACAGCGGCGTGTTCACTGGCTCGTTTACCCTCAAGGCGAAGGAGAAACCCGAGGCGGGCAACTTCAATCCCGAGACGCCGCAGGTGGAATGTTTCTTTGGCGACAAGTTGGCGGTGAATTATCTGGACGAGGCCGCCGGCACGGAGGAAGGCATCGCTGAGTTGTTGCGGGAATTGCCGGTGGCCATCGGCACCGACGGCTTGGTCTCGGCTTTCAGCAAAATTTTCGGCAACCAAAAGCTGGCGGTAGAGACGCAGTTTCACATTGCCGAGAGCTATTTCGAGCTGTTCAAGAACAACCGCAAGCTCGAGCGCAAGGCCGAGACCGCCAAGTCATTGAAGGCCGGCCGGCGCGTGCTCAAGGAAATCATGGTCGATTTTCCCGACCCGAAATATCTCCCGCGCATCGCGTACCTTTCCGGCCAGTTCTCGCAGGAGCTGAAGGACTGGAATGATGCGGCGAGCAGTTATCAAACCATCGTCCGCCAATACCCGAACCATACACTGGCGGCCGATGCCCAGTACAAACTGGCGCATTGCTACGAGGAGGCGGACGAATTCGACCGCGCGCTGGAGGAATACGTGACGCTCGCCGCCACCTATCCCAAGAGCCCGCTGATTCCCAAGACGATGATTCGCATCAACGATTATTTTTATAAGGCCGAAAACTACAACGTTGCCGCGAAGGTCGCAGAGAAATTCATGGATCGATTCAGTGATAACGAGCTGGCCTCGCGCATGGGCTTCCGCTGGGGCCAGTGCCACTTCAAGGCCGAGCAGTTCACCAAGGCGGCTGAGGTCTTCGATTTGTTTGCCAAGAAATTCCCTGACGATCCGTTGTGCTCGGAGGCGCTCTTCTGGGCCGGCGAAAGTTATCGCGGCGCCAACAACGTGTCGTTTGCCTTTCGCCGCTACAACCGCTGCCGCTGGGACCATCCCGAGAGCGATGCGGCCAAGTACGCCCGTGGGCGGCTGGCCCTGCCTGAGATGCTCGCCCAGTTCGAGAGCGAAGCCAACAGCATCAACGACGACAATTGATTGGCCTTGCCGCTTGAATCCAGTTTGCCCCATGTTGTTGCCCGCCGGGACACTTGTAAACCCATGCGTACGCTGATTCTCCTATTGCTGTTGCTGTCCGAGCTGTCGTTGAACGCTGCGGCGTCCGCCACCAATGTGCCGCCCGCCGATGCCAATGCCACCGAGCAAAACGCCACCGCTGAACCGGAGAGCGGCGACGCAGAGGGCACCGACGCCGAGGAGGAAAAGGAGGATAAGAAATCATGGCTCGGTGAACTGCTCGAGAGCGGCCCCATCGGGCTGCTGATCAAGGGAGGCTGGTTCATGGTGCCCATCCTGGTGCTGGCCATCCTCGCGCTCGGGGTGATTATCGAGCGCTGGCGCAGTTTGAAAATGCTGGGCACCGACCACGAGACCCTGCGCCAAGCCGTGCTGGACGATCTCACGAACGACCGCGTGGAGGAGGCACTGGCGCGGTGCGAGCGCGAACGCGGGCCCGTCGCCGCCGTCATCGCCAATGGGCTGCGCAAATATTTTGTGCTTCGGAAACTTAATTACGACCCCGGCCGGCTCGAGGAACAGGTCGTCAAGAGCATGGAGAGCTATGGCGTGCACATTGTCGCCGCGCTGGAGCGCCACCTGTCGGTACTGGCAATCGTTTCCAGCGTCGCCCCGATGCTCGGCTTCCTGGGCACCGTCGCGGGCATGATTGAGTCCTTCGACCAAATCGTGAAAATGGACAAGGGCGAGCTGGAGGGCGCCACCAGCATCGTCGCCGCCGCGGCCGATGGCATTAGCGTGGCGCTGCTCACCACCTGCTTTGGCCTGATGGTGGGTATTCCCGCCTTCATGGCGTTCAATTACTTTTCCAGCGTCATCAATAATTTCGTGCTCGAGGTTGAGGAATCCTCCAGCGAATTGATGGAGGCGGTAACGCTCCAGCTCACCCTGAATGAAGCCGGCCAGCGGCCCAGCCGCGAATGAAGCTCCGCCGCCAATCGCTCCTCACCGAGCCGCCCGCGAGCGCTGCCAGCGACATCGCGTTCATTCTTATCATTTTTTTTCTCGTCTGCGCCTCGGTCGAGCCTGAGGAAGGCCGCCAGCAAATCATTCCCAAGAATGAACAGGATGAAAAAAAGCAAAAGACCAAGACTATCAATGTGGACATTACCCCCACCGGCGTAATCGTCAGCGTGCCCAACTCACGCGATGGCCGGCCCACTGAGCAATACAGCCGTGATGATCCCGCGCTGAACGCCCGGCTCATCGCCAAGCTGCGGGGCGCGCTGGCTGGCCGCACAGGTGACGAAGACCGCGTGGTGGCGGTGATGTGCAAGGACGAGGCTGCGCCGTATTATTTGTGGATGGATGTCACCGATGCCATTGAGCAGGCAGGCGGCATCATCACGCTTGTCCGGGAGGAG
>Ga0209554_1003281_pt1 | contig 10483 bp, 7 predicted proteins | sample MarorgKNORR_S2LV_5_FD_188221 | JGI IMG/M metagenome (GOLD analysis project Ga0209554, IMG submission 188221) | Marine microbial communities from the Southern Atlantic Ocean, analyzing organic carbon cycling - Bottom_A/KNORR_S2/LV (SPAdes) (version 2) | ecosystem: Environmental > Aquatic > Marine... | reverse complement strand
GGAGCATCGGCGAGAACATGCAGGCCGGCTCCCTATGCGGTCATGGGCAACTGGGTTTCAACCCGGTGTCCTCGGCCCTGCGCTACTTCGGACCGGAATTCGATACCCATATCGTGGACCGGAATTGCCCAACAGGGACCTGCTCGATGCCCCGGTTCTCTCCGGCGATGTCCCGCCGCTAAGACGATTCTAATGACTACCGGTCAGACCATGACCGGAGGGATATAGAGGCTGCAGTATGGCCGACGAAATCACGATCACATTCGATGGCAAAGAGGTTAAGACCCAGCCGGGCAAGATGGTCTTGGAAGCGGCCATCGACGCCGGGGTCTACGTCCCATATCTTTGTTTTCACCCTGGGATGAAGCCGTTCGCCGCCTGCCGCATGTGTGTGGTCAGCGTGGAAGGTCAGCGTGGCTTCCCAACCTCCTGCACCATGCCCGTGGCTGATGGCATGAAGATACGGACCGAGTCCGAAGATGTGAACGACCTGCGGCGTTCGGTCATGGAGATGATCATCGCCGAACACCCTAGCGGCTGCCTCACATGCCACCGCGTCGACATCTGCGGCCCCACCGATATCTGTCTCAGGCACGTTTCGGTCAATGACCGCTGTGTCACCTGCCCTAAGAACGAACGATGCGAGCTGAAAGATACGGTCCGCTATTTGGGCATGAACCTAGAGTCCCCCCTGAGTTACAAGTACCGGGAGATTCCTCTGGAAGTAGCGGACCCTTTTTACGACCGTGACTACAATCTGTGCATCGTTTGTGGGCGCTGCGTGAACGCCTGCGAGCAGTTGCGCGGAGACGATGCCATCGCGTTCACCATGCGCAGCGGTCAGGCGCTGGTTGGAACGTCTTTCGGCACCTCCCTGTTGGAGTCCGGTTGTGAGTTCTGCGGCGCCTGCATCGACGTCTGCCCCGTGGGCGCGTTGGTCGAGCGGGACCACAAATGGGACAAGCCCCGTAAGGTCGAACGGACCATCTGCCCACTCTGCCCCGTGGGCTGCCAGATGAACATTGAATACGACGGCGATGGGACATTGATTCGGGCCATCCCCGAGATCAACTCTCCCGCCAACCACGGCCAGGCCTGCTTCAAGGGCAAGTTCGGCCTTCAATTCGTGAACGACGCCAGCCGGCTCCAGACGCCGCTGGTCCGCCGCGACGGCGAACTGGTAGAGGCGACCTGGGACGAGGCCATGGACGTGGTGGCCGCCCGGCTAGCCGAGTACTCCGGTGAGTCGTTCGCCTTTCTGACCTCGCCCAACAGCACCAACGAAGAGCACTACCTGGCCCAGAAGTTCACCCGCACGGCCATGAAATCCAACAACGTCGATCAGACCTCCAACACCCAGCCCGAGTTGACCCTGGGTCTGGAACAGTCGCTGGGTTACGCCGGCGCCACCAATCCCATCTGGGACCTGGAGCAGGCCGGCTGCATCGTTGTCTTCAACAGCAACGTCACAGAAGAGCACAACGTGGTGGGAGTGCCCATCAAGCGGGCCGCCCGGAAGGACGCCAAACTGGTGGTCATCGACTCCCGGGAAGTTGAACTGACCCGCTACGCCCACGTGTGGCTGCGCCCGGCCCCCGGCACCGAACAACTACTATTGGGCGGATTGCTGAAATCGGTCATCGACCAGGGATTCCAGAAAGACGACTGGCTGGCCGAGAACTGTGAGAGTCCAGCCACCCTCCAGTACGCCCTAAGCGCCCTGGACCTGGACGAGATAGCCAAGACAACCCAGGTGGACGCCGCCGACATCGCTGAAGCGGCCCGCCTCTACGGCGAAGCCGAAACCGGCGCTCTGGTCTACGCCCTGGACAATATCCAACGGAATATGGCCCGCGACTGTGTGCTGTCCTTGGTCAACCTGGCCTTGGTCACCGGCAATGTGGGCAAACCGGGCGCTGGCATCTACCCCATGCGGCCCGGCGCCAACGAACAGGGCGCTTGGGACGTGGGCTGCGTGCCCGACCGGCTGCCCGGATACCGGTTCGTCTCAAACCCAGAGGACCGGCAGGCGCTGGAGACCCTCTGGGATACCTCAATCTCCGATATTCCAGGACTGAGACTGACCCATATCATCGACGCCGCTGCCTCGGGCCGGGTCAAGTCCATGTTTCTGATCGGAGACAGCCCCAACTTCACCAACGGCAAGCTGGGCGACGGCCTGGCCGCCTTGGACAACCTGGAATTTCTGGTGGTCTGCGACTCCTTCTTGACCGACGTCGCCCAGCGGGCCGACGTTGTTCTTCCCCGCGCCACCTTCGCCGAGAAAGACGGCACCTTTACCAACCTGGAACGGCGCATCCAGCGTCTGAAGCCGGGTCGAGACCTGCCCGAGAACGGCGCGCGCCCCGAATGGCGAGTCATCTGCGACGTGGCCCACAAGATGGGAGCGCCTGGCTTTCTCCTGGCGTCACCCTCTGAGACAATGGATGAGATAGCGCGGGTCGCGCCGGTATACGCAAATGTGTCCTACCGGGCTCTGGCCAACCAGGGCGGCCTGGTTTTCAAGACCGACCTGAAGAGTCCCCAGCCAACCCAGATGCTCTACGCCAGCCGGGAGGACCGGGGCCTGCAGTGGCCGGTCCAGAAAGACGGGAGCGGCTCCTCAGTCCTGTACGAAGACGGATTCAAGGACCGAAAAGCAGAGCCCATCACGCCGGCCTTCGTGTCCACTGTTGACGCGGCGGACGCCGATTATCCGCTCTGGTTCGTGCCGGGCCGGGTCCTCTTGCAACAGGAACGGGAGATCAAGATAGTTCCAGGACGGCGCAACACCATTGAAAGGGACGAGATCGTGGAATTGAACCCCGCCGACGCCGCCTCGATGTCCATCGAGGAAGGCGGCAAGGTGGTGGTTGAGATGGCCATCGGCCGGCTTGCCGGGTTGGCCCGCATCAATAAGGCCGTCCCCGTGGGCGTAGTCGCATCTACAGCCCTCTTTGGCCAGTTGGCGGTAGATTTACAAAGCTCCGATGAGACGGAGCCTGCGTCCCGCGTGCCGGGACTGGATATCCGCCGGGCCCGCGTCTCTAAGGAAAAATTAGACAAGGGCGGCTAGAAAAAAAGATTGAGACTTGGCCCGGAAAGCCGAGTTTAGATAATCAGCGGTAACGACTTAAGGAGTCACGATGGTAGAGGTAACAACCCCGGAGTCAGGCGGCACACCCGACCTTACTCCGAACCCGGCTTTCCCCACAGCCACACTGGTGGAGCGCCGGGACATGACCGAAGACCTGATGGTCATCAAACTGGAGCCTTCTGAGCATTTCGACTTCAAACCCGGCCAGTACTGCACCCTAGGTCTAGGCAAGATAGAAAGGGCTTACTCCATCGTCTCGGCGCCTTACGAGGATAACCTGGAGATCTTCGTGGAGTTGGTGCCCGAAGGCGAATTGACCCCTAAGATGTGGGACCTGAAATCGGGCGACAAGATGTCCGTCCGCCCCAGGGCCAAGGGAATCTTCACCCAGGACAAGAAGATGCACCACCATTTCATGCTCTCAACCGTCACTGGTGTGGCGCCCTCGATAAGCATGGTGCGCCAGTACCTCCATGAAGGCGGCGCCGACGGCGAAAACGGCAAGCACGTCTTCTATATCATGTACGGAGCCAGCTACGTCGACGAACTCACCTACGACGTGGAATTCGCCGACCTGGCCGCGAAACACCCTGACGTGGTGAAGTTCGTGCCCACCATCAGCCGCCCCACCGAAGACCGGAATAGCAGTTGGATCGGGGTCACCGGCCGGGTTAACAGCATCGCTGAAGAGTACCTGGCGAGATTCGACCTCCCCAAAGACGACACTAAAGTCTACGCCTGCGGCCACCCCGGCATGATCGAAGAGATGAAAGAAAAACTCCCCCCTCAAGGCTGGAACTTCATAGAAGAACGCTTCTGGAAGCCCTAGGCCCCAATACTACGCAGAAAGCAAAGTCCTCTCTCCCGCGCACGGGAGAGGGCTAGGTCCGACGAAGTCGAGACTCTCGATGTAGTCGGAGGTGAGGGCCTTCCAAACTAGGGAAAATAACCCCCCCATCCACCCACCAATATTATCCAATGACCCCCAGATGCTCCCTCCGGACGAAAATGGTAGTAGAATTCCCGGTGTAATCCCCTAGCGCAGCCGAATGGGAAGGGTTGGGTAGTGACACCGATTCGCCGCCAATACCTCAAGATCAAAGGCGAACATCCAGACGCGATACTGCTGTTCCGGATGGGCGACTTTTACGAGACTTTCGACGACGATGCCGTGCTCGCCGCCAAAGAACTTGAGATCACCCTCACGTCCCGGAGCATGGGCAAGGGCCTGCGGGTCCCCCTGGCCGGGGTGCCGGTCCACTCCCTCGACAACTACCTCTCCCGCCTGATCAAAAAAGGCCACAAGGTCGCCATCTGCGAGCAGACCTCCGACCCCGCCACCTCCAAGGGCCTGGTTGACCGGGAAGTGGTCCGGGTCGTGACCCCCGGCACCGTGCTGGAATCGGCCCTCCTCGACCATAAAACCAACAACTACCTGGCCGCCGTTTCAGAACTCGATGGGCGTGCTGGGCTGGCCTACATCGACATTACCACCGGCGAGTTCTCGGCCACCGAACTAGCCCTCCACGAACTGCCCTTGGAACTGGAACGCATCGAGGCCGCCGAGGTCCTGGTCCCGGATAAAGGCGACCTTTCGCTCTGGACCGGGCAGGGGAACGGGAACGGCCCCAACTACGAACTGACGCCGGTGGAATCCCGGACGTTTCATCCCGACGAAGCCCGCCAGGCGCTCCTGTCCCACTTCGAGATACTGACCTTGGAGTCCTTTGGCTGCGAGGGTATGGACCTGGCCATCGCCGCCGCCGGGGCCATCGTGGAATACCTGGCCCGCACCCAGAAGGCCGCCAAACTAAAACTGGGCAACCTGGCCATCTACGCCACCGGCAGCTTCATGGCCCTGGACCACCAGACCCGCCGCAACCTGGAACTCTTCGCCGCCGGCCGGAACGAAAGCAAGGAATTATCCCTGCTGGCGGCGCTGGACCGCACGAAAACGCCCATGGGCGGCCGGTTGCTGCGACAGTGGCTGGGCCAACCCCTACTCGACCTTCCGGAACTGGAACGGCGCCTGGACGCCGTGGACCATTTCTTCCGGGACGGTCTGAAGCGGGCGAATTCCATCTCCGCCCTGAACAAAGTCTCCGACTTAGAACGCATCGTCGGGCGCATCGTTTCCGGCACGGTCGCCCCCAGGGAATTGATCGCCCTGAAAGACGGCCTGGCCGCCGTGCCCAGCCTGGCTGAATTGCTGGACGGCCCGAACGTGACGTGGCTCCAAAGCCAACTGCTGCCTCTGCCCGAGGTGTGCGCCCTCATCGAAGAGTCGATCGCCCCTGACCCGTCGGGAGCTGTCGGGGACGGCAATGTCATCAAGCCCGGTTTCTCGCCGGAGATGGACGAACTTAAAAGCAGTTCCACCAACGCCCGGCAGTTCATCGCCGGGCTGGAACAGCGGGAGCGGGAGCGCACCGAGATCAAGGGCCTCAAGGTCGGGTACAACCAGGTCTTCGGCTACTACATCGAAGTCAGCAAGGCGAACTCCGACAAGGTGCCCGAGGAGTACATCCGGCGTCAGACATTGACCAACGCCGAACGCTACATCATCCCGGAATTGAAGGAATACGAGTCCCTGGTGCTGAACGCACGGGAGCGTCTGGAAGAGGCGGAACGGGCCGTCTACCACCGGGTCTGCGCCCAACTGGCCGAATCGGCCGCCGCCATCAACCGGGCCGCCTCGGCCATCGCCAGGCTGGACGTCTTTACAGGACTTGCCGACGCTGCGGTGGAGAACGGCTACGTCCGCCCCACGCTGGACGAAGGCAACGCCATCCGGGTCACCAACGGCCGCCACCCCGTGGTGGAGCGAGTGCTGGACACCGGGGCCTACGTGCCGAACGACGTTGACCTCTCCAACGACGACACCAGGGTCATGGTGCTGACCGGCCCCAACATGGCCGGAAAGTCCACCTACATCCGGCAGGTAGCCATCATCACCCTCATGGCCCAGATCGGTTGTTTCGTACCTGCTTCAAAGGCGACGATCGGGTTGGTGGACCGCATCTTCACCAGGGTCGGGCTACAGGACGATCTGGCCACCGGACAGTCCACGTTCATGGTCGAAATGGTCGAGACCGCCGCCATCTTGAACCAGGCCACGCCCCGTTCTCTGGTGATACTGGATGAGATCGGCCGGGGCACCAGCACCTACGACGGCCTGTCCATCGCCCGCTCGGTGATCGAGCACATCCACAACGACCCCCGTCTGGGCTGCAAGACCCTGTTCGCCACCCACTACCACGAGCTGACCCAGTTGGCGGCGAGCCTTCCCGGTGTGCGGAACTGGAGCGTCGCCGTGACCGAGGAAGGCAACAAAGTGGTCTTCTTGCACAAGATAGTTCCCGGCGGGGCCGACAAGAGCTACGGCGTCCACGTGGCCCAACTGGCCGGGCTGCCCCAGGGCGTGATCAACCGAGCCTGGGAGGTACTGGCCGACCTGGAAGAGCAGAACGGTCAAAATGGCCGCCGGGTCCGCGCGAAAAAAGAACCGGCGCAGCAGATGGCCCTGTTCAACGACGGCGGCAAGCTGCAGGGGCTACTTCAGGAATTGGACATCCCGAACCTGACGCCCCTGGAAGCCATCAACAAGCTATACGAGCTTCAAAAAGAAGCCCAGGAAGGCTCTTGAGCGGGTTCCTCCATTTTCATAGGCCTCCTTACCCTGTCATTCTGAGGCGGCAGCCGAAGAATCGCATTGCTCAAATACGAGCGCTGCCTGAGAACAATGAGACCCTTCGCTTCACCCAACGTGACATCTGCCAGGGTTAGTACCATTCCCAAAAAGACCCCTTTTCATCGGCTCGCCGGGGGTATACGATACGCCGGGGATTTTGAAATCCGGCCTTGACAGCGAATCTCCCATCACGTTTTGGAGGCCCCTTGAGCCAGAAAGTCGAATTCTACTGGTGGCCCCGTTGATCGACCTGCCGCAAAGCAAGAGAGTTGCTCTTGCAGAATGGACTCGAGGTCACGGAACGGGATTTCTTCAAAGAGACCTTCAGCGAGACGGAGATCCGTGATTTGGCGGCCATGGTTGGCGCCGAGAACATCTTCGCCCGACGCAGCCCCAGCCTGAAGAAACTGGGCTTGGCCGACAAAGAACTGTCGGATGACGAGATGGTCAAACTGATGCTCCAAGAGCCCAAACTGGTGCGCCGGCCGCTGATCAAAGTGGGCGGCAAACTGATGGTCGGAGGCGGGAGCGCCGCCGTGGAAGCCGCCATCTCCGAAGCCGGTTAGATAATTGACATAACCGGCATATCTGAAACAATGAATCTACGGGACGTCTGGGCTATAATCCTGGCCCGTAAGATTAAATCTACTGGAACCTAAGGGAAAAGAGGGCCCGTTAGCCGCCGATGAATATCTTTTTTGATGTGGACTACACCATCCTCGGGTTGGACAATAGCCTGAGGCCGGATACCAAGGAAACCTTCCAGGCACTATTGGACGAACAGCACAAGATCTATATCTGGTCCGGGATGGGTGAGCGTTGGGAAGTCGTCAACAAATTCGAACTGAACCCCTATGTCAGCGGTGTTTACGAGAAACCCACTCACCACTTCCACGAGCGTCTGGAAGAATTGGGAGTGCCCTTCGAGCCCGACTTCGTGATCGACGACTACCCGGAGGTGGTCGCGGCCTTTGGCGGAGTGTGGGTCCCGCCCTACTTCTTCAAGCGGTCAGTGGACCAGGAAATGCAGCGCATCTACCGGATCGTCAACGACTTCTGCGCCACGGGCACGTCGGAAGACAAACAATACCGCAAGAAGGGTTCTATCGTTCCCCTCTTCTGATTCTCCTCCTGACAGGGCTTCCTGATGCCGATTAAAGTCCTACCCCCAGACTTGGCCGCCAAGATCGCCGCCGGAGAAGTGGTGGAGCGCCCCGCTTCGGTGGTCAAAGAACTCGTCGAGAATTCCATCGACGCCGGCTCCAGCCAGATCACCGTTGAGATCAAGGCCGGGGGCATCGAGCAGATCAAGGTCATCGACGACGGCTACGGCATCCCCACCGAAGAAGTCGCCATCGCCTTCCAGCGTCACGCCACCAGCAAGATCGACAGCCAAGAGCAACTGGACGCGATCGCCACGCTGGGATTCCGAGGCGAAGCCCTGCCCAGCATCGCCGCGGTCTCTCGCTCGGTCATCATCACCCGCCAGCCCCTGAACCCCGGCGGCTTCCGCCTGGAACTACTCTGGGGGGAGCCGGTGTCGTCGGGGAGTCAGGGCTGCCCACCGGGCACTTCGGTTGAAGTGTCCGACCTGTTCGGGAACCTGCCGGCCCGCCGCAAATTCCTCCGTTCGTCATCAGCGGAGACGTCCCGCATCCAGGAACTGGTTAGCCGCTACGCGCTGGTCTTTCCGGGGATACGTTTCCAGTTGCTGGTGGACGGCAAGGTATCATTCACCAGCCCCGGCAACGGCGTGCCCAGGGAAGCCCTGCTGGCGGTGTACGGCCCCCAGGCCGCCACGGCCATGCTGGAGGTCCACGGCGAGGACCCGGAGTCTGGCTACCAGGTGGACGGGTTCGCCGGCGCGCCCAGCCTGACCCGCGCCAACCGAAGCTACATGACCTTCTTCGTCAACCGCCGCTGGGTCCAGAGCCGGATGCTGTCCTTCGCCGTGGAAGAGGCCTACTCGGGACTGCTCCAGGTGAAACGCTACCCGCTGGCCGCCCTGAACATCAGCATCCCCTACGACGAGGTGGACGTTAATGCCCACCCCTCCAAACGGGAGGTGCGTTTCCGGGAGGAGAGCCGGGTGTTCTCCACCGTGCAGCGGGCCGTCCGCTCGGTTTTGGTGGCAGATTCACCGGTCCCGAACCTTGCCCCGCCCCCGGACTCGGACTACCCGGCTGCGGTCGCGCCGTCGTTCTTCCCCAGGAGCGCCTTTGGAGGCGTTCGGAACGGCGGGGGCATGCCCGATTATCAGGGAGGGTTTAGTGGAGGCCCGGCAGACGCCGCCGCGCCCCGTCAGGACGCGCCTCCGTTGAAGGTGGTCGGGCAGCTTAAGCTGACCTACATAGTTGCTGAGGGTCCGGCCGGGATGTTCTTGGTGGACCAGCACGCCGCCCACGAGCGGGTGCTCTTCGACCGCATCTGCCTGAAGACCTCGGAGCAAGAACCACAATCCCAGCCCCTGTTGGAGCCGGTGTCGGTGGATTTGTCTCCATCCCAGGGCGACACACTGAAGTCGCACCACGAATCGCTGGAGAATTACGGCTTCCAGTTCGAGCCCTTCGGAGACGGGAGCTACCTGCTGCGGGCGGTCCCGGCCATCTTCGGCTCCGGTGACCCGGCCAAGTCGCTCTTGGACGTGCTGGATATGACGGCCTTCGAGGGACTGGTGCGCCAGAAAGAGGATGTGACCGCGGCGTCGATAGCCTGTCACGGGGCGATAAGAGCGGGGAAGTCATTGACCGAACCGGAGATGGCCGCGTTACTGGAGCAATTAGAGGCGACGCCAAACCCCCATACCTGCCCCCACGGACGGCCTACCATGGTGCATTTCAGCTCAACCCACATGGAGCGCGAGTTCGGCCGGCGTTAGGAGTTCCCCAACACTGACTCCTTTTCTCAGCCTGCCCCTAAAATGGCATTCTGAGGCGTCAGCCGAAGAACCCGTGGCCACACAACCAACGATGGCCGAGAACAATGAGACCCCTCTCTTCGCTCGGGGTGACAGAGGGGAGGCGCGGGTATGCTGCGGTAGTGACATTGCGGCAAGGGAAAGAGAAGTCTCTTCTCCCGCGCCGGGAGAAGGTTAGGTCCCCCGATTCATCGGGGAGACTCTCGTCGTAGTCGAAGATGAGGGCGTCCCTCCGATCTACAGGAGCCCGGCCCGTCGAAGGTTAGCTGTTGCGCCGGGGGTCTTTGCGAGGGTCAGACGCCGGGTGGAAGATGGAAGATTCGTCGGGGAAGTCTTGGGAAGCGGCTTTCTTCTCTTGGTCGCCCCGGAAACGGCCAAGCATTCCCAACGGTCCGCCCACGATGGCTAGGGCGCCGAGGCCCAGGCCCATCTTGGTCAGGAAACTACGGCGGGTCTGGCCGGATTTCTGTTGGGGTTCGATCTCGTTGGCCAAGGTATTCTCCTACCGGTGCGCCCTATCGCGGGCCGTATTTCAATGGTCAAATCTAGAGTCAGATAGATTGTACTAGACAGGCTGGGATTTGCAACACGCCGTTTCGGCGGTTATTGGGCAGTCTCTCCGTCTTTAACATGACTTGGGCGAGAGTCTCGACCAAGTCGGACCTAACCTTCTCCCGTGCGCGGGAGAAGGGACTCTTCTTTATCTTCGACCACCATTTTAGCCACCTGGCGGCCCATGCGGACCGAATAGTTGGTGCCGCGGTCTTCGGGGTAGATC
>Ga0209554_1003280_pt1 | contig 10485 bp, 9 predicted proteins | sample MarorgKNORR_S2LV_5_FD_188221 | JGI IMG/M metagenome (GOLD analysis project Ga0209554, IMG submission 188221) | Marine microbial communities from the Southern Atlantic Ocean, analyzing organic carbon cycling - Bottom_A/KNORR_S2/LV (SPAdes) (version 2) | ecosystem: Environmental > Aquatic > Marine... | reverse complement strand
AGACTCTATTGACCGGTGTCGATTCCGGCTGAGTTTGACCCGGAACGGACTCACTTCTTAATTCCAATTCCCCCGAGCCCATTGTCATCAGCCAAACTTTCTCTAGAATAGTATCAAAATATTTCGCGTCTAAATGAATGATACAAACGCACTTCTTCCAATAGAATATTGCTGATATAGGAGGGTCAAACGATGAGCACCATTGTCGGTGGTTTAATTTTTCCAGAGTTTGAAATTCTCGATCATTACATCGGCCGGCTGAATGAGGCGGCGTAACAGCGCCTGTCCGTCCCGGTTGGAAATATCGATGGCGACGGAACGTTTGTTACGGTTGCAGCTCATGAAATAAGCGCTTTCGCCGGTATCGGCGCCGGCTTCGTCATGGAGGTAGGGCGGACCAAATCCCCGCGTATCATCGCCGGCGCCGGGACGTTCGATCTTGATGATATCGGCGCCCAGATCGGCCAGCAATAGGGTGCAGAAGGGGCCGGCAAGGATGCGGGTGAGATCAATGACGGTGATCCCGGCAAGAGGACCTTTATTCTCGGTCATGTCTGGTTCTCCGATTCAATCTTAGTTTGCGGATTGGGGTTGGAGGGTAAAATTTCGAGAAAGAGATATGCGATCCGGAATTCGATCGAATTACGTCATTCATCCCAAACTTTTTCGGGCATCGGCAGGCCGGAAAAATCCGTATCGGTCATTGGAATTTCGGGCTCAATCTCCATACGCTCAAGGAGCATCATAAACTGACGGACGTGCTGCCCGGCGTGCCACGCGGTCCGCTCCATCACCTCGTGCAACGGCTTTTCGCCGAAATAAGTCTGCACCAGCCCGCGGCACGCGCGGTCTTCATATCCCCGCCACCAATCCTTAAGCCGTCGGCGCACTTCGGCGCCATAATCCGCGACCTGGCCAAATTCGCCCATGTCGCCGGGCGGTTTGTCGGCATAATACTGGTAGATCAGTTCGCCGCCATCGGCGCAATCCAGTAGCGCTTCGATGACGCGGAACACATGAAACGACAATTCCCGGTGGGTCCGTTTTCGGTCAAGGACATTTAGATCGGCGACGTGTTGGGGAAACTGCACAATGTAACGCTGTGCGGCGGCGGCAATCATATCGATTTTCTCGACCAATTCAGCGGGTGATAGCTGGGGACTCGTATCCACATCAATGCCCAGAAAATCCGCCACATCGCCGATGGATTGTCCGAACACAAAGTCGGTGCCGCGCGAAACCACCGGCACGGACTTTGCCCCCAAGCCTTGAAGCAAGGCCATCCCGTCGGCATCCGCTTGCACATTGAAGGATTCATAATCGATATCGTGGGACGAAAGAAACTCTTTCGTTCTAAGGCAACTGGTTCACCCCGGCTGCCAGAAAACGCGGATGACGTCACTTTGTGGCATTCCAATTTCTCCCTTGGATTAGGACCCCGTTAGGATCATAGCGGATATGTTTGGCTAATTCGCCTAGATTTGCAAGAATATTCCGGAGAATAAATTGTCAAACCGTTTTCGCCGCCATGACACAAGGGACGCGAGGCTTTGGACAATAACGAAAATGTCGTTTCGGTAAGCACCGAAAGCCGTCGCCGGGCTCGGTCGATCCTCGGCGTATGCGGATCGGCTCACATCGTCCACGACGGTTTTCACGATTCTCTCTATATTCTATTGCCCTTGTGGTCACAGGCCTTCGGCTTGTCCCTGGTTCAGGTCGGGTTGCTGAAATTTGTCTATTCCGGCGCCATGGCGGTCTTCCAGATGCCCGCCGGGTTCCTCGCCGAGCGCTACAGCGCGCGCCTTTTGCTGGCCGCCGGAACGGTCATCGTCGCTTTGGCGTTCCTGGCACTCGGGCTCGCCGGCGGGTTTGGCACTCTCCTCGTCCTCATGTTTTTCGCCGGACTTGGATCGGGGCCGCAACATCCTATTTCGGCCACACTGGTGGCGAAAGCCTATGAAACAGGTCCGCGGCGCGCCGCCATCGGCATTTATAATTTTTCCGGCGATATCGGCAAGGTCGTCTTTCCCGCTTTGTTGGCGCTCACGGCGGGCGCCGTTGGCTGGCGAACGGGTGTGATAGGCATGGGGGTTTTTGGCGTGATCGCGGCGGTGGTCATCCTGGTTACCCTGACGCGCCTCAAGGCGGGCTCCCGGTCGAAACCGCATGCTGCCCCGGAAATGCCGGTCCCGTCCGGCGGATGGGGAATTCTTAACCGACGGGGGTTCGCCGCGATTTCGGCGATAAATTTCATCGATACCGGGGTGACCTTTGGGTTTCTCACCTTCCTGCCGTTCCTGCTTATCAACAAGGGCGCGGGTGTTGAAGTGGTCGGCCTGGCGGTTGCTCTGGTGTTCGGCGGCGGCGCCTTGGGTAAGTTCCTGTGCGGCGTGTTGGCCGAGCGGTTTGGGATTGTCCGCACCATGGTGTTGACCGAGTTGGCCACCGGGGCCGGCCTGCTTGCCCTGCTTTTCCTGCCCCTGGCGGGCGCACTGGCGCTCTTGCCGGTGATTGGCGTGGCATTGAACGGAACTTCATCGGTGTTGTATGCCACGGTCGCCGACTTCATTGCCCCCGAACGCCACACCCGGGGCTTCGCCTTCTTTTACACCGTCGGCATGGGCGCGGGGGCGGTGTCGCCATTGATATTCGGATTGGTCAGCGATACTTTTGGCGTATCCACGTCAATGGTCATTCTCGGCTTCGGAATATTTTTGACAATTCCGCTTTGTCTGGCAGTGCCGACCGTCAACGGCTCTGTTGAGCAGGCCACCGAACAACTGAGCGAGTAAAATTATGAGCACATCAGCCACCGCCGAATTGATTGTAAACGACATCGCCTACCGCCGGCCGAAACGCCCAATCGTCGTGGTTTGCGTCGACGGAGGTGACGCAACCTATTACGAAAGCGGCCTCGAGGACGGCATCCTGCCCAATCTTCAGCGCTTCATGAGCAATGGATTCTCGGATATGGCGGACGGCGTGGTGCCGAGCTTCACCAACCCCAACAATCTGTCCATCGTCACCGGCGCGCCGCCCGCGGTGCACGGGATTTCCGGCAATTTTTTCCTCGATCCCGAGAGCGGTGAAGCGGTGATGATGAACAAGCCCGACTATTTGCGCGCCGAAACCCTGTTTGCCGCTTTCTCGCGCGCCGGCGCAAATGTCGTCGTCGTCACCGCCAAGGACAAACTGCGCTTGCTGTTGGGCAAGGGGATGACGGGCGGCATCTGTTTTTCGTCTGAAAAGGCGGACACCTGCACCCTGGCCGAGCACGGCATCGAGAATGTCCTGGAATTGGTCGGATGGCCGTTGCCCGATGTCTATTCGGCCGAATTGTCCCTCTTCGCCATGGAGGCCGGGATTAAGCTTTTGCAGCGCGACCGGCCGGAACTGATGTATCTGTCGCTCACCGACTATGTGCAGCATGCGCATGCGCCCGGCGCAACCGAGGCCAATGATTTTTATCGTCGGCTCGATGACGCTTTCGGCCGGCTCCATGCCGAGGGCGCGGTGGTTGCGATCACCGCCGATCATGGCATGAACGACAAATCGAGGGACGACAACTCGCCCAACGTCATCTATCTCCAAGACCATCTGGACAGCGCACTCGGCGCCGGCGCCACCCGCGTCATTTTGCCGATAACCGATCCTTACGTCGCCCATCACGGCGCCCTGGGTGGTTTTGCCCGAATCTATTGCCTAGACGGCACTTTGCCCGAGACCGTCATCGAGTCGGTCCGCGCGATACCGGGTATCGAGAAAGTCTACGACCGCGACGGCGTCTGCGAGGCCTTCGGCCTGCCGCCCGACATCGAGGGCGACGTGGCGGTGATTTCAGACGCTGGAACGGTAGTCGGCGCATCCGAATCCGGCCACGATTTATCTCAACTCAGAGGACAAAGACTGCGCTCTCATGGCGGCATTTCCGAACGCCGGGTGCCGTTCATTATTTCCGAGCCCCTGAACGGTGCTTACGCGGCCAGGGCCGCATCGGGCGCCCTTAGAAATTTTGATATATTCGACTTTGCCGTCAACGGGACCGGGTGATCGGCGCGTTATTATTGCGCCCGCAGCTTGGGGTCAAGCACGTCCCGCAAGGCATCGCCGAATAGATTAAAACCGAAGACGGCAAGGCTGATCGCGAGTCCCGGGAAGATCGCCATCCAAGGTGCGCTTTCGGCATATTCCTCGGCCCCCCCTTGTAGCATCAGCCCCCAGGCGGGTGTCGGTTCCTGCACCCCGAGACCAAGGAAGGTCAGCGAGGCTTCGAGCAAGATCGCCTGGCCGACGAACGCCGTGATCATGATCAGGTAGGGGGCCATCACATTGGGCACCATGTGGCGCAGAATGATCCGCCGATGGCTGTACCCAAGCGCGCGCGCCGCGTCTACGTAGGGAATTTCACGAATTGCCAGAGCGCTTGAGCGCACCACCCGGGCGCATCTCGGCACGAACGGAATGGTAATGGCAATGATCAGATTTTCGACACCGGTGCCGAAAATCGACACCACGGCCAGCGCCATGATGATCAGCGGAAACGCCATAAACACATCCATGATGCGTTGGAAGATCAAATCGAACACGCCGCCGAAATAGGCGCTGGCGACACCGAGGACCAGACCCAGAGTCGCCCCGATGAAGGCGGACACAAACCCGACCAACATCGCCGTCCGCGCCCCGAATATAATACGCGACAGAACATCCCGGCCAAATTGATCGGTCCCGAACCAGTGCTCCGCGCTCGGTGCGACATGCATCATTTCGAAGTTATTTACCACCGGATCAAAGGGGGCCAGGAAATCGGCAAAAATGGCCATAAATATCATGCCGATCACAATAATGGCGCCGGCCGCACCGAGGGGCTGCCGCCGAGTCAGGTCGAGAACGGAAATGAGCCAAGATTGGCTTTTCGCCGGTTCTTCCAATTCGACACCGGTAATTGATTGGGATTCGGATCGAGCGTCCATGCCTTCTCGCTCCTAATTATAACGAATGCGCGGATCGAGCCACGCATAGAAGATATCGACGATGAAATTGGTGAAGACAAATATTGTCACCACCAGCATGACCAGCGCCTGGGTCATAGTGAAATCATGATTGCCCACGGATTCGACGAACAGCTTGCCCAATCCGTTGAGATTAAATACCTGCTCGGTGACCACCAGTCCGCCCATGAGAAAGGCGAACTCGATACCGAAGATGGTGACAACAGGCAGCATGGCGTTTTTCAATGCGTGCCGATTGATAATCACCTTTTCGAGCAATCCCTTGGCGCGGGCTGTGCGCACATAATCTTCGCGCAGCACTTCAAGCAGGGTCGAGCGGGTCATGCGGGTTGCCACCGCCGAGTATCGGTAACCGGTGGCGACCGCCGGCCATATCAACTGGCTGATATTATGGACCGGGTCTTCCCAAATCGGCACAAATTGGATCGGCGGCATCCACGGTATTCCGGAATAAGCCTGGGTGCCGATCAGCAGGCCCAGGATAATGAGGATACCCAGCCAAAAGGACGGCATGGCGATGCCGGCGATGCTGAAAGCGCGCACCAGGTAATCGATCCAGGTATCTTGTTTGATGGCGGAGATGGTGCCGAGAGGTATGGCGATAAAGATGGCGGTAAGGGTCGCCATGATCGCGACCTGCAGCGACAGGTGAAACCGCAAGGAAATTTCCTCGGCGATCGGTTGACCGGTCCACATTGAATTTCCGAGATCGAAGGTGATGAAACCCCAGACAAAATCGGCGAACTGGACCATTATCGACTGGTCGAGCCCAAGTTCAGTTTGGCAAATAGCCAATGCTTCCTTGTCGAAATATCCGCCGGTTCCCGCCATGCGTAGTTCGCAGATGTCGCCCGGTATCAGGCGCAGCAGGAAAAATACCAGGATAGCCGCCCCGATCAGCGTCGGGATCATCAAAAATAATCGTTTAACGATGTATTGATACACCGCATTCTCCATTATTCGACGGCCTGGTTGCCGGATACGCCCGGCAACCAGGCTATCGTCGTGATTACGCTACAAATTTATGGCCGGCTTCTACTTGTCCAGCCAGACGTTCGCCAAGTCCTGATTAAGATAGTGACTGGGGCTGATCTTCCACCCCTTCACATAAGACCGGTGCGGAATGATGCGATACCACCACAAGGTCACGAACGCATTGGCTTGCGTGTCCAATGCCCGCTTTTCAAAGTCGCGCATGATCTTTCGCTGCATGGCGGGATCGGCGGCACGGTTCATCTTGTCGAACATTTTGTCCAAATCGCGGTCCTGATAATTGCCGTATTGGTTGCCCGAAATGTCGTCCGAGATAAATTTGGAGACATCGAGAAGCGGATTCACAATCGACTGACAATTAAAGTCTATGGACACGTCAAAGTCTTTTTTCTTCCGCAACGTCGCATAGAACGGTCCCGTGGGCTGGACCCTTTGTTTTGCCGTGATGCCGACTTGGCGCCATTGATCGATCATCCAGGTGCCGACGATTTTGTACGGCTGGTCAACACCCCGATTGTGGAGCTCGAACTTGAGATTCGGCACACCGGCTTCCTTGAGCAGCCGTCTCGCCTCGGCACGGGACTTTTTGATGTCCGGCCAGAAACCGGCAATCTTGTGCAGTTCTTCCTTGGTCGCCGCGAGAGGGTGACCTGGGAAGACAACGCCGCCAACGGTTTTGACGATGGCGATGCGCGATAAGTATTTCGAGCCGCCCCAGCGGTCGATGGCCAGAGTTAACGCCCTGCGAACATTTGGATTGTCGAACGGTTTGACCTTATGATTGGGGGTGACAATCAGACTGCAGTTCCAGTCGCCTTCCTGAACAGTAATTTTATCGCCCAGGGCTTTTTTGAGATCGTCCCGGCTTTTCGGCGGGAAGCCTCGGAATTCGATCGCCGCACGGTCACCGCGGATAGCCTGCACGCGCAATGACTGCTTTTTGGCGAATATCGCCTCGAAGCCGTCGAGATAGGGCAAGCCCTTATGATAATAGTTTGGATTGCGGGAACCCTTAATGAACGATCCGGCCGACCGGCCTTTCCATAAGAAAGGACCCGAACCCATCACGTTCTTTTCGTACCAATGCATATCCTTATCAAGAATCTTTTTCGCATAGACGAAATTATAAGGCATGGCGACCGCCGGTATGAAAGCACCCGACGCGTACTTCAGATCGAAAACCAAGGTACTGGCGTCCGGCGTGGAAATCTTGTCCACCATGCTGAAGAAAGCCTTGCGCGCGCTGGCGACGCCTTTTACCGGAAAGGTGATCTTGTCGAAGGTCGCCTTGACGTCATGCGCCGTTAAGGTTGAGCCGTCAGAGAACTTGACACCCTTCCTGATTTTAAAGGTAAAGCGTTTGCCGTCGTTGGTGGGCTTGGGAACGCTGCCTTCACAAAGATCACATACGAAGTCGGTCGGCGACGCCGGATTGCTCGGATTGACCCGGATCAGCGTGCTGTAGAACGGTGCGATTGGGTGAATCAAAGCGAATGTGGTTTCACGATGGCCGTCGAAACTCGGCGGCTCGGCCGGCACGACAAATTTCAACTCGCCGCCCTTCTTTTGTGCGTGGGCGGTAGCGAAGGCCCCCGACACGGCAAGCGCAACACCTACCGCGACCGAAGCCACCAGTTTTGGATACATAAAATGTTTCATAAGACGTACTCCTTCCTGTGTTGTCGGGGATTTTCAAATTCCCCGGATTTACCGCAATTTCCCAATTTACGCGGTTAATTCACTTCCGTGCATGCGACCCAATGGCCGGGCCTCACTTCGCGAAGTTCCGGCGCCTCCTTGCTGCAACTCTCCACCGCCATTGCGCATCTCGGATGAAAGACACACCCAGATGGCGGATTCATTGGACTCGGCACCTCTCCTTGGATTACTTGATGTTCACGACTTTGTTCTATTTCCGGATCAGGGATCGGCACCGCTTGGAGCAACGCCCGCGTATACGGATGTAATGGATTATCAAACAATTCATCACATTCTGCAAGTTCCACGAGCTTGCCGAGATACATTACCGCAACCCGATGGCAGAGATGGCGGACGACGCTCAGATCGTGGGCGATAAACAGATAGGTAAGATTAAAATCTTCACGTAAATCCTCGAGCAGATTAATGACTTGTGCTTGAATGGATACGTCGAGCGCCGAGACCGCCTCATCGCAGACGATGAATTCCGGATTGAGCGACAGAGCTCGCGCAATTCCCACCCGTTGCCGCTGGCCGCCGCTCATTTCATGGGGATAGCGATCGGCCATTCGGGGCGATAGACCACAAATGGTAAGAAGCTCATCGACTCGTTCTTGCCGCTTTGCCCGGTCCGGTTCGATACCGTGGACCCGCATCGGCTCGGCGATGATCTGACCGATCTTCATGCGCGGATTTAGCGAACTGTAGGGGTCTTGAAAAATGACCTGGATACGCTGCCGCAATTTGTTGAGCTCTTGCCGATCGACGGTACTAATATCAACGCCATCATAGATGATTTGGCCCGACGTAAGTTGCTCCAGGCGCAGGATACAACGTCCGGTGGTCGTCTTGCCGCATCCCGATTCGCCGACCAGGCCCAGTGTCTCGCCCTTGCGAATACTGAAACTGATATCGTCGACCGCCTTAACCTCGGCGACCATTTTTTGGACCACGATGCCTTCGGTGACGGGAAAATATTTTACCAGGTTTCTGATCTCCACGAGCGGATTGCCAGCGTCGGATTTTGCCGGCTCAGCTCCGCTTTCCCGTATCATCGTCTCGGTACTCACGATGCTTGTCTCTCTTCTTCGATTAGATTGTCCCGCTCCCAGCACGCCGAATGGTGGCCTTCGCCAACCAGTTCCAACGGTGGTATCGCACTGGCGCATTGCTCCGTCGAAAAACTGCAGCGGGGCCGGAAAGCGCATCCATCGTCAAGGCGGGTCAGATCGGGCGGCTGCTTGGGGATCGGCACAAGCCGTTTCGTCCTCGGCAGGTCCAGTCGTGGTACGGAATTTAGCAAACCAATTGTATAGGGATGACGCGGACGGTGGTAAATATCAGTGGCGCTCCCACTTTCCACTATTTTACCGGCATACATGACATTGACCCGGTCCGCGTAACGGGCGACGACGCCAAGATTATGCGTAATGATGATCAAGGCGACGCCCAGCCGTTTCGACAGGCCCTTCATGAGCTCGAGGATCTGTGCCTGAATAGTGACGTCGAGCGCCGTCGTCGGTTCATCGGCAATAATCAGCTTCGGTTCACAGCTGAGCGCCATGGCAATCATGACCCGCTGGCGCATGCCGCCGCTAAAATGATGGGGATACTGTTTCAGACGGCGTTCCGCGTCGGAGATGCCAACCAATTCCAAAAGCTCCACCGCGCGTTTTCGAGCCGTTTCCAAATTTACCGAAAGGTGACGCGTGATCGTTTCGGTGATCTGCCGTTCGATGGTGAGGACGGGGTTGAGGGACGTCATCGGCTCCTGAAAAACCATGGTAATGTCGCGGCCCCTGATGTCGCGGATTTCCTTGTCGCTCAGCGCCAGTAGATCCTTGCCGTCAAAAGTTATGTTGCCGCCGACGATGCGGCCGGGCGGATCTGGGATCAGCCGCAACACGGACAGTGCGCTCACCGATTTACCGCAGCCGGACTCGCCGACGATGGCGACCGTTTCTCCTTCGTCGACGGTGTATGATATGCCGTCCACCGCCTTCACCGTGCCGGCGGACGTAAAGAATTGCGTGCGTAGGTCGCTGATCTCCAGGAGAACGGCCACGTGATTTTCTGCCTCACTGTATGGCGATCTTTTTATAACGATCGAGGATCACCTGATTTTAGATCAAGGTATGAGGGGTCTGAGGAAATGTCAATTAGTTCCCAACCGCGATTGTTGCCGATTTGGCGATCATCATCAACGGCATTGTTCACCCTTACTCGTTGGGATAAGCTTCCGGATAGGGACGCATTTTGGAGCGAGCGATGGAACTCGAACTTCGGGCAATCAATGATGGCTTCGGTAGGGAGGTCGTCGGTATCGATCTCTGGGCGGAAATCGACGATCCGACAATTGAATGTATCGCAACTGCATTAAGCACTATCGGCGTATTGGTGTTTCGACGTCAGTCGTTGAGCGAAGGTGAACTGGTCGCATTCAGCGCCAGATTCGGGCAGTTGGAAGTCATCGTGCGCACCGATTGGGAATCCAATATCAGGCCGGAGGTCACCCATCTGTCGAACCTCAAAGACGCCCAGGGACGGCAAATCGGACGCCCGGGTACGGGTGAACTCGAATGGCACTCGGACCAGTCCTATCAGGCCGAACCCGCCACCGGCACCTTTCTGTATTCGGTCGAAGTGCCGACCGAGGGCGGCAATACCTATTTCGCCAACCTTCATCTCGCCTACGAACAAATATCCCAAAGCCTGAAAAACACGATTAAAGGACGCCGGGGGGTTTTCAGTTACGCCCGCCGCGTCGCCGGTTACGAGGAGG
>Ga0209554_1003276_pt1 | contig 10489 bp, 8 predicted proteins | sample MarorgKNORR_S2LV_5_FD_188221 | JGI IMG/M metagenome (GOLD analysis project Ga0209554, IMG submission 188221) | Marine microbial communities from the Southern Atlantic Ocean, analyzing organic carbon cycling - Bottom_A/KNORR_S2/LV (SPAdes) (version 2) | ecosystem: Environmental > Aquatic > Marine... | reverse complement strand
TTACGGCGTGACCTAACCATTCAACTACAAAGAGAAGAAGAACACATGCGTGGTAGCACTACTTTTGACGGCGGGTTCTCTTTATCCCCTGCTTAGGGCTAACACTATCCGAGCCGGCAAACGTGATACCCGTCCTTACCAGCCTCGCCGCCGAATTCTGGTCTCGGTTTCATCGGTGATCCCACTCAGTTGCGCCTTTTGGTGGCGGTCTACTAATGCATATTTGCCTTGCCACTGGGAAGATACAAAGCGTGGCAGAATTACAGTGCCGCGCAGTATAATTCAGGACACGAGTCAGGATCAGGCGAGTGGTTCGCCGAGAGAGGTTTTGATGAGCACAATCAAGTCGGGCCGTGTTCACGTTATATCTGGTGGCTACCCTCCGGGAGCGTTGGGCGGGCACGATATGGACTACGCACGGCTCAGGCTGCTGGGCTTGCTAGAAGAGCAAGGCCTGCCCGCCACCGTTGGAAATGACTTCAGCGATATACATCGCTGGCTACCCGGGACTCAACTGCTGATAACCTACGTCGCCGGGCCGTTCCTCGACGACGACCAGAACCAGATCGTCCGCCGATGGATTGACGACGGCGGTCACTGGCTAGGTTTACACGGCACGAGTGGTGGCAAGGCAACGCGGGTCGGGAGCGGACGACGACGGCGGATGGTCAAGACCAGCCACCACGACACGCTCGGAGGTTTCTTTCTCAGCCACCCACCGATGCGCAAGTTCCGCGTCGACGTTGTTGCTCCCGGACACCCGCTGACCAAGGACCTCCCGGAGTCGTTCGAGACGATAGACGAGCCCTACATGATTGAGGTCCAGCACCCTTCTGAGACGCAACTAATACTCACCGCAGAGCTGGGCCCAGATGACTCACCGCCCGGCTCCGGATTCGAATATGACGAAGACACCGCGCTTCAGCCGGACGGCAAGACGCGTGCGCTTGGTTTCACTCGCAACGTTGGCGAAGGAGGCGTGACTTATATCGCGCTTGGCCACTGTTCACCCGCGAGCCAAAGCCAACCCGCAGCCGATCCCAACCCTGAGGACGCCGGCGGCAGGCCAGCAGGGCTCCGCGCTACCTGGGAATCGGACGCCTACATACAGCTGCTACGTAACGCCATAACGTGGGGGATGGTCTAAGCACACCGCCAATAAACAGAACGTTATTGAGAATGGCAGTTGGGGTGGAGGCTTGTTTACTTAAACGTTGGGGTTGGCGGGTTTCGAGACGCTATGAAACAATAGTGTGCGTTACTCCGAATGTCCCTACGGAGTTGGATGGGTTTCAACGGGCCATTTTCCTAACATACCCAGCCTCCGGCCCTATTGCCACTTCTACGACTGGTCCAATTCCGCCAGATTGGCAGTTAACTGCTGTCGCAAGATTTCCAACGTAGCCATTCTGGAAGCCAATAGACGCGCGCCCTCGCTATCAGCATAGCTCGTGCGCACCTGCATATGGATGTCACGGTAGACAACGGCGTCCGATTCGCTGAGACCCTCAATGAGAGGTCCGGGGAAGGGAGCGCTCTCCTCCCCGTGCAAAGACATCAACGGCTCCTCCCCGGAGGCTTCCATGATGATGTAATCCCTGGCCGAGGGTTCCCTAAGATAGGTGCCACGGAACCAGGCCAGACCGTGCTGCACCACGGCCAAGTCGAATCGCCACTGGTACACCCTGGGCGCCTCCGCGGGCAGGGCTGCAGCCGTGTCCTGATAGACCTGCCTCAGTAGAGAGATAAGATCACCAGCAATGTCGTTTACTGCCGCTATGTAATCTTCCAATCCCTGGAGGAATGTGTGGCCTTCAAGAATCCGCTTGACGTCCTCATACGTGGGGTGCCTGAGCCACGCAGGTTGGTATGTCGGCTTTATCTGGCCTTCTAAAACTTGCTCGTATATCTCAGGCGTCGTGCTTCCAGAGGCCTCCAGCAGTTCATCCAGCCACGCCAGATCGGAGGCGACATGAATCAGGGGAAGAGAGCGCATAAAGTCGACCACCAGATGGAGCCGGGCCTGTTCCTCCGGAGTACGGGATCCTCCTCTTCTTCGGGAAGGCGCCGGTAGGGCAATCCTAGAGGTTGGGCGTGCCTCCGGCTCGGTTCCTGGCCCCAACGCCGTGGGCGGCGGCTGCAGTACCCCGACTCTGAACAGATCGGGAAGGGTCTCCGCTCTCTTCAAACGCAGCCGCCGATTATAAATCACGGCGGACCCTCCGCCTCCAGCCACAATAAGCGCTAGAAAAATTAACGCAGGAATCACCCAGATAGAAATGATGCCCGACTTAACCAAGAAAGGTTCTGACCAGGGACTCTCGTTGGCGGCCCGGTCCACCGCTCTGACCCTCCAGTAATATGTACCTCGCGGCAAAGCCTCGTCATCTGCCAACGCATAGGATGGGCGTTCGAGGCCCTGCTTTTCTAGGAACGGATCGGAAAAGTTGGGATCGCCGTCCAGTTGGAGATCGTAGGTAACGCCACTGGGGTCGTTCACGGCAGCCCATTTTGGGGCAGGTCGAAATCCTCCGAAAAGGCCTCCTTGAGCTCCGTTTTTGGGAGCCAACAGACCCGGCGCCGCGGGAGGCATATCCTCCACAGAAAACGTGGCCTTTGCCTCGGAGCCCTCTCCACCCACCACGCTGATTACATGGTCTCCGTGTATCGATGCGGGAATCAGGAGTTTAGTGCGGAAACTACCTGTGGCGTCCGCATCTAGTTCGGATACCATCAATCCATCACCATAATCTAGAGATACCGGAGACGAGGCCGCAAATCCCAGCCCCACTACTTCAACGTTCTCTCCCACGTTTCCCGTGGAATTACTTAGAGAAAGGCTCTGCGTGACGTTAAATTTCCGCTGAGGCTTGCGTGGAGAGGCTAAATCCAGACTGGAAGCTTGAAATTGGTGGAATCCGGCCGGCGAAGGCGGGACCAGAAGGGAGGCGGCGAACGACCCGAGGGCGTCTGACGAAACCTCAGAAAGAACTATCTTGTTGTCGTAGGAGATTGCGATAGTCCTATCGTTTGCTGCGAACCCTGACCCGATGATTGTGACGGAGTTTCCTGGTGGTCCATCCGAAACTGGTCCAGGGAAATACTGGGGATCACCTGGATGCTAACCTCCGAACCGCCCTGAGCATCTGATAACGAACCGGAATGGCCGATGAAGTGAAGACCCGAAGCCGATAGCGGCACGACGAACGTGGTGGTGAAGGACCCCACCGGATCGGAAGTAAGAACTGTGGCAACGACGGTACCGTCGTAACTTATGATGATGTCTCGCTGCTTGGCGCTGAATCCACGGCCGGTGACGCTAATCACCGAACCTGGCTCTCTGCTGGAAGGATTGATTTCGAGGCCGGGAACAATACTGAGCACTTCGTTGCGCAGGTCACTTGATGACGTCAAAGGGCCGGAGGCCAGCACCGGGTAAGAGGCGGACGGAGAAGACGGAACTAAGAACGAGGCAGTCCAAGAGCCCCTGTTGTCTGCGGATATCCCAGAAGCTACCTGCGTCCGATCCAGAGTCACGATAATCCCATTCTCATTGGCGGCAAATCCGAAACCGGAAACAGTCACGGACACCCCTGGCTCTCCTCGAGTTCCACTAAGGACAAGGGCAGGCGTGAGAAGAAAGGGGACCTTAAGTTCACCGGCCGAACCGGAGACCAAGATGGTATACGTTCCTGCCGGAGACTCCGGCAGAGTAATGCCAGCTGTCCAGGAACCATTGGTGTCGGCGGAAGAGGAAGCAATTACTCCTGATCCAAATCTGATGGAGATGTCCAGATCAGCTGTGAAGCCATCCCCTTGAATAGTGATTGAGGAGCCGGAAGAGCCAATGGGCTGAGATAGGACAACGATAGGGGTTACGGTGAAATCCGCCTCCAACTGCAGGCCGCTGCTACCGGAAGCCCGTATGATCAGGGGACCTCCAGGAGCAGCAGGGATGCTGATATTAGCGGTCCACGCCCCCTCGGCGTTTGAAGCGACGTTGGTTTCTGACAATCCTGTTCCTACAGTCACAACGATGTTTTCCCTTGCCCTGAATCCCGCTCCGCTAACCCTAAAGGAGGTCCCCGGGGGGCCGCTGGAACGCTCCATGATCAAGTCAGCTCCGATCGTCAGGTTAACCTCGGGCACGCTGGCGACAGAAGTGCGGGATCCCGAACTCTGGATGCTGTAACTGCCGGTAGGCAAGGAGGGGAGGGGGAACGAGACAGACCAGGAGCCCTCGGTATTGGCGGAGATACCCGCGGCAACCGGAGTCTGACCAAGGGTGACAGTGATTCCTTTCTCATTGGTCCCGAAACCAGAGCCGGTCACGGTAACCGAACTGCCCGGTTCACCCAGGGTTCCAGCGAGGGAGATAGTGGGTGTCACGGCAAATGGGACTTCTAGCGTGGGGCTCGCGCCCGATATCTCAATGAATCGGGTGCCTGCGGGAGACTGCGGGACAGTAAGAGTGCTCGTCCAGGAGCCATTGGAATTGGCGGAAGGAGAGGCTACCACGGCGCCACCGAATTTGATGGGAATGCCGCTCTGGTTGGCTCTGAATCCTTTTCCCTCAATGGTGACCAAAGAGCCTGGAGTTCCGGTGGCTTGGGACAATGAAACGGTGGGCGTCACCCTAAAGTCGATCTCTTTGGGCTGGCCCGTTGCGCCGGATGCCCGAATGGTCAGGGAGCCGCTGGGGGCCGGAGGAATGGTAAGGTCGGCTGTCCAGGCCCCCTGCAAATCAGACGAGGCGACTACCTCGATCAAAGCATCGCCCGCGGTAATCTTAATATTGTCCCTTGGCGCAAATCCGGAGCCACTAACCTTTAAAGCGGTGGCTGGGGACCCGCTGGATCGGTCCAGAATAATCGCAGCTCCCAGAGTCATGTTGAGGGTCGGCACTTTGCTGCTAGAGGTCAACGAGCCAAAGGCCCGAACGGTATGCGAGCCTGCGGGCAGAGAAGGGATGAGCAGTGAGCCGCGCCATGAGCCCTTGGCATCGGCTGATATTCCGGTGGCAACTGGAGTCTGGCCCAACATGACCGTAATAGTATTTTCGTCGGCGGAAAAACCGACACCACTGGCGTTGACGGAAGCCCCCGGAGAGGAGTTAAGGCGATCAAGAGAAAGCAGTGGAGTGACCGTAAAAGTCTTTTGAGCTGACCCGCGGGAAGGCTCGGTGATTCCTATGGAGCGGGGGCCACCGGGTGACTCGGGCACTTGGAGGGAGGTAGACACGGCCCCATTGCTATCCACGGAGACCGAGCGGATCGTCGCACCGTCGAAGGTAATGCTGACCGTGGCGTTGGCCCCGAAGCCCGTCCCGGTAATGTTGATCGTGGTGCCAGGTGGGCCGCTGGACGTGCTGATGGAGAGTTCTGAGGATACCCTGAAGCTTCGTGAAAATACGCTCCTACGCTTATCTGGTACGAGCGGGCGGAACTAGGAGGAACATTGAACGAGGTTGTGAATCCTCCATTGGAGTCCGATGAGGTGGTTTCCACCTGCTCGCCGCCAAACATGACCGACAACCCGCTCTGTCTCGATGCGAACCCGGCGCCCCTTACCGTCACCCGGGTTCCCACGGCGCCCTGGCTGGGTGAGACGCTGACTTTGGACTCAACCGTGAAGGTTCTGGTAAGCGTCCCTACTTTGATCGCATGGGTTCCCAAGGGCGACGGGGGCACAAGAAAACTCTGGGACCACGATCCACCGCCGCTGCTCACCGTTCCTACGAAGTTGGTGTCGTAGGTGATGTCAAAATCGCCCGAGGAGAAATTCGATCCGGACACGGTGATGGTGGTCGTTCCGGGCGAACCCCGGCTAGGCGTGACAGAAATACTTGCAGGGGGAGGAGTTGGAGTGGGAGTGGGAGGTACCGGCGTTGCGGTGGGAGGCACCGGGGTGGCAGTTTGCGCCTCAAGAGAAGAAGTTGGCAGCGCGGCGGTAGCCGCCGCAACCAAAATCAATACCATAAGGTAAGGCAGCACCTTCCGAACATGGAACTTGCCAAAATTTCTTGACACGCCGCTCACATCAAGAGATAACATCTCCTAATTTAACTGGAGATCAACGGTACCGGCTATCACCGGATCGCAAACTTCCAGCAGCACTTTTGAAGTCGGAGCAAAATCATGGATGTTCATACCTATCCGAGTATAGTAAACACCGTTATTGCCGTCAATCTCGTTGCCTAGATACCACGGGCATTTAAAATCTTCATCGGCCCGTCCGGATTCCCTTCGTTATATACCGATCCCAAAGTGGTCCTTTGCAATGTCTACGAGCGCCGGTGCCAGTTGGACCTAAGATCGGCGAGGATACCCGGTAGATTCACCTTCACTATTCGCGCATCGTGTGCGAACACGTGTGCCCTGAATTGGAGCGTACTCGCCTACGCCTCCCCACCCACCGAGGGATCCGCCCACTGGACGACTCCCCGCATCCCCAAGTCCTCAATCTCCTGGTCGTCGTAGCCCATTTCTCGAAGCAGGGGCTTGGTGTGCTGGCCGATCTGGTTTGAGGTTCGGTAGAGTCCGGGAGTCAGGGAGAATTCGACCAACCCGCCGTAACGGAGGTACTTGCCGATGTGCGGATGCTCCACCTCAACGCTAAGAGCATTCGCCTTGGCGTGGGGGTGGTCCGCATAAAACTCTCCTTCCAGAGCTTCGTCGGCCCGGACACAGCCAATGTCCGCCTTGATTAGCAACTCCTCCCACTCGGCGGCGGTGCGCCCGGTGAAGATTTCCGAGATCTCGGAGATCAGGGCCTCGTCATTGGCCTGCCGCGCCTCTCGAGTAGAGAAGCGGCTATCGGCCAGGAGGTCTTCTCGCATCACGGTGCGGCAGAATGTCTCCCACTCGTCTTGGAACAGACATCCCAGGAACACCCACCCTTCCCGGCAGCGGTAGAGACGGTACAGGGCATGGAGGCCATGGATCTCATCGTCGGGCATTGCTATTGAAGGGCGGTTGGCGTGGTCGTAATACTCATCGGCATTGGTCCAGGCATTGGCGTTGAGCATTGTGACGTGGACGGGCTGGCCCGTTCCGGATAGGTCCCGCGCCCGGAGGCCGAGAATGATGCCCGTGGCCACAGCCGCGGAAGTGTTCTGGTCCGGTCCCCAGTTGGACCTCATGATCCAGCGGGTTGCCTCAACGATCTCCTCAATGTCCATAACCTCTTCCGGAGGTGGGGGCATGCCCCCGCCCATCTGCCGCAAGGGGCCGCCCATGACGGCGCCGGGAATGGGATGGGCGCCAGGCCTACGCGCGTGTATCCCGTTTTCTCCATAGGTCCCCATCCAAACATGAACCAGGCGGGGATTGATCTTGTGGCAGGTCACCCAATCGACCTCGAGACGCTCCGGGACGCCGGGGCGATAGTTGTGCAATAGGATATCGGCCTTGGCGATGAGCTTGTGGACGATCTCTTTGCCCTCAGGAGTCTGGAGGTCGACCTGAATGCATTCCTTACCAGCGTAGGTCCGGGCGTCGGCCATCGCTTGGGCCGTGGAGCGCCGCCCCTCATCCACTCGAACGTCGGTGGCGTCGACCTTAATGACTCGCGACCCAAGGTCCGCCAAAAGGGCGGCGCCGTAGGGCCCGGCCTGAATCGTTGCCAGGTCCAAGATGGTGACGCTTGACAGGGGGTGGGCCGGCACATCGGCGCCGTCGGCCTTAGGTACGTCAACGCTTGTGGCTACGGGCTGCTGCCGCAGGCGTCCCAGCACTTCGGCGTTATGTTGTCCCACATCGGGGGCTGGCCCGCTTGCCTCTCCCGGAGTGTCCTTGAGATCCACGAGCGGGGCCAAGGTGCGCAAAGGGCCAACTCGAGGATCATCTATCGTTACCACGGTACCGTTGGAAAGCACCGCGGGATGATCCATGGCCTGGATGCTGTCACGATAGGGCTCGGCGGCGATGTTGCCGTCTTGGAGATAGATCTCCATCCACTCGTCGGAGGTCTTCTCCAACTGCTTCTTCAGTATCTCCCGGCGAAGGAGTTCCCGGTTTTCCAAGGTGATGGCGGGAACATTCTTGAACCGCTCGTCCTCGAGCAGGTGCCCGAGGCCGATGGCCTTGATATGGCCCTGGATGTGTGGGCCCCTCAAGTTGGCGTGCTGGAGCCATGTGCCGTCCTTGGTCCGCACGGGGATGTACCCGATGGAGGAGAGGCCTCTACCGCCGGGCCTTCCGGGAAACCGCTCCGGGTCTCTGCGCCGGAGTTGCATATTCACCAGTCCACCGTCACCGGCGTTGTTGTCGTGGGGAGAGGCCAGGCTCTGTAGGATGCTGGTCTGGACCCATTGCCCACGCCCGCATAGGTCCCGCACGCGGAGGGCGCCGATGATCCCGCGCACCGCTGCCTGGCTGGCGTGCCATCTGCCGGTGTACACCGCCGAATATACCGGGCCATCCCGTGTGGGCTGTCCCTGCAAGTTGAGCATCCGGCCCGCCTTGGCCGCTACGACGCCCTCGTATCCTTTTACCCGGCGGAGCGGGCCGTTTTGTCCAAAGCCCGTTATGGAGCAGTAGATCAGCTGTGGATAAAGTTGCGACAGGGTGTCATATCCCAATCCCCATTCGGCCATGTCGCCGGGACGGAAGGACTCTACCAGCACATCAGCCTCGCCGGCGAGTTGGATGGCTTGCTCGTGGCCTTCGGCAGTACTGAGATCCAGCACGATGCCTTTCTTTCCACGGTTCCATGAGATCCAGGCGGGCTGAAAACGGAAAGGATCTCCCCCAGGAGGTTCCACCTTGATCACCTCGGCCCCGTAGTCGGCCATCACCAAAGTGCAGATGGCGCCTGGCATTCCCAATGAGAAATCCAGGACAGTTAGGCCCGTACATGGTCCTGCCACGGTTCATCTCCCCTTTTCAGCCGGGATTTTCCGAACTAGTATACGGCACCCTGAATGCGCCGCATGCCCTCGGATTCAGCCTATTGCCCCAGTCTCATTGATTCGCTACCTTGCTTCCCAACTCCAGTTGTGGCTTGGTCCTATTCTAGAGATACTAGGGATGTCATAAGCAGATCGACTGTTAGGGGATGAGATTGAGCTCAGTGGTTGACCAGGAGATCAGAGATCTGATTCAAAAGAATGGGCGAATCACATTCGCTCAGTTCATGCAGGTTTGCCTCTACTCCCCTCGTGGAGGCTTTTACTCTTCCCGGGGCAACAGGATCAGTTCGCACTTCGGGACCTCTCCTACGAGTCATCCGGTTTTCGGCGCCCTGATCGCACGGCAACTGGAGCAGATGTGGCACGTCTTAGGTGAGCCTCCCGTTTTCCACGTGATTGAGGTAGGTTCCGGCGACGGCGCATTGGCTCGATCCATCGTGGATGCCTGCTGGCGGATGCCCTCTCCGTTTGCTCAGGCGCTAAACTACGTCGCTACCGACTACCAGCCTTGCTGGCTCCAATCACCTGACCAAACCCCAGGCTGGGACTTCGGGACTGAAGCCATCATGGGCCCCAAGAAAGAAGACACGATCTTGGGGATCCAACGGGTTAAGGCCGAAGGATTAGGGCCGTTCCAAAATGTTGTCGGCTGTATCCTGTGCAACGAGTTGATCGATAACTTCCCCGTCCACCGGTTCGCCTTCCAGGATGGAAGGGTCAAGGAAGTCTTCGTCACCGTGGAGGGAGGAAATCTCACCGAAGTCCTGGACGAGCCATCAACACCCCGCATCGAAAAGAGGCTGGCCAGTCTGGGCTTGTCGCTGCCTGAAGGGTATCGTGGTGAGGTGAATCTGGCGATGGAGGACTGGACCGGCCAGGTTGCCAGGACCCTAGACCGAGGGTTTGTTCTCACCATCGACTACGGTCAACTGGCGACTGACCTCTATTCGCCCCAGAATACCCAAGGTACGCTGGTTTGCTACAACCGGCACGTCGTCAGCGGCGACCCATACCAGGACATCGGTGAGCAAGACATTACTGCCCAGGTCGACTTCACGTCCCTTATGCAGATGGGTGAGCGGCACGGTCTAACGACCGTGGGCTACGCCCTGCAGAGCCAGTTCCTGACGAACCTTGGATTCTCCTCGTTCCTCGATGCGCTCCAGACGCAAGACCTGTCTGCCGCTAGGATGGAACTGGCTCGTATGGCCATGATGAGCTTGGTGGACCCGGACGAGTATGGCGACTTCAAAGTGCTTGCCCAGGCCAAAGGGATCGGGTTAGGGGCTGAGCTCACGGGGTTTGAGAACCGGGAACCGTAGGGGGCACCTCATTCGTCCCACGTTCATATACAGGGTCCCTTACGCTTGCCCGGCTTATGGCCAGGCCTTTTCCGGGGAACTCACCAAAGCAAGCCCTAGGCCCACACATAGCCGTAAACGCTACCGGCGTGATTCGAGTACTCGTTGGCAAATCGGGCGACGGCCTCAACGTCCACCGCCTCCCGGAACTGTCAGGACATGAGCTGTCCGCAGCCGGCGTCCTCTGCCGCAGCCGTTAAGTTGCCTACCAGTGGGT
>Ga0209554_1003274_pt1 | contig 10494 bp, 9 predicted proteins | sample MarorgKNORR_S2LV_5_FD_188221 | JGI IMG/M metagenome (GOLD analysis project Ga0209554, IMG submission 188221) | Marine microbial communities from the Southern Atlantic Ocean, analyzing organic carbon cycling - Bottom_A/KNORR_S2/LV (SPAdes) (version 2) | ecosystem: Environmental > Aquatic > Marine... | reverse complement strand
CCACATCCGGTTCACTTAACTCAACATTCCACTTTGAATTATAAGCTAAACCTTTTGCCCATAATAAAACATCACTGTCGGAAAGTGATAACCAGAATAGGTCATTATCTAATCTTGTGAGAACAGGGTCATTAATGACGCCGCCTTTATCATCACATATAAGAGTGTATTTGCATTGCTTGACTTTGCATTTATGTAAGTCCTTGGTGGTGATGAAATTGGTAAATTCAAAGGCATCGGGACCTTTTATTTGAACTTGCCGTTCAACAGCTACATCCCATATAACTACATCATTAGTAACAGCCCAATATTCCTCCTCCGTATCCCGGTACCAGCTTGGTAAATACATGTGATTATAAACGCTATAAGCTTTTGCTCCAGAAGCTTGCGTCCCTTCAAAATATGGTGATAGACGTGTTCGGGGATAAAAAAAGGTAGTTGCAGGACGAAAATCTTTTGTCATAAATCCTTACCAGTTATATTAATAATGAAATTCAATACTAATATTTTATTTAAGTCAATGTTTTATTAACATTCTTCATGGCTGACGGAAAGAAAATTAGTGAAAATAATAATTAAGTTTTACTTGTGAACTAACAAACTAGATTCATGTGATAAACCAGAACCTCGCCAAATAACAAGAGCTAGGATTGGTTGTGAGTGTGTTGTTAACGCTTGCGGTTCATTGCTTCGATGAAAACAAGTTTTGGTGGCGTAGTCCAGCACAAAGTATTTCTCCCGTGCGTCCTTCATCACTCTAAGTTTCAGTCCCCACTTCCCGCTACCATTATTCAATAAATGTATCGTTATACTGATTAGATACTCTTATAAAAGTTGTACATTTACTTAGTTGTTTTAGAGACGGCGCTCCTACATAAGTACAACTGCTTCTTACTCCTCCAAGTATATTTAAAATGGTGTTTCTAATTTTACCTCTATATTTTATTCTTACTGTTCTTCCTTCGCTACTTCTGTAATCAGATAAACCACCATAATGTTTCTTGTTTGCTAGATCAGAGCTTGAACCATAAAATTCTATATATTTTTTTCCATTCAGTTTAACCAATTTACCTTTTCCTTCGTCGTGTCCAGCAAACATACCACCTAACATTACAAAGTCTGCACCTCCACCAAATCCTTTAGCGACATCACCTGGACAGGTGCAACCACCATCAGCAATTATATGAGCTCCTAAACCATGTGCAGCATCAGCACATTCAATTACCGCACTTAACTGTGGGTAGCCAACTCCAGTTTGAGTTCTTGTGGTACAAACGCTGCCTGGTCCGAGTCCTACTTTTACTATATCGGCACCTGAGAGAACTAATTCTTGAGTCATATCAGCCGTAACAACATTTCCAGCTATTATTGTTTTTGTTGGGTATTTGTCCCTTACTGACTTAACGAATTTACTAAAATGTTCTGAATAACCATTGGCTACATCAATACAAATAAACTTTATAAAATTAAATTCTTTAAGAACTTCATTTAATTTTTCAAAATCTTCTTTTTTAATTCCAACACTTAAGGCTAAATATGGGTATATTTTTTTAATATTTTTGCATTTTTTCATTTTTTTAACTTCGTGTTGTTTTGTTAAACAAGTTACCATTTCAAATTCAGCTAGATTTTCGGCTATTTCTAATTCTCCTACACCATCCATATTTGCAGCCATAATCGGGATTCCTGACCATTCATTTTTACTATATTTAAATCTGTAAGTTCTTTTCAAATTGACGTCTTTTCTACTTTGCAAAGTACTTCGCTTTGGTCTTAGCAATACGTCTGAATAGTCTAATTTTATATCTTCTTCAATTCTCACAACTGAAAGAAGATATTAATATTTAAATTAATTGCAATTTAATAAATTCCTTGTAGATAAGTAAAAAAAACGCTAGTGACCAGAAAATTCAATCAAATTTTCAACTTTATAACCTTTTTTTACTAGATTGTTATAACCACCAATATCAAATAAATTAATTACAAAAATAAGACCTTCTACTTTTCCTTTAGACATTTCAATTAATTTTACGGCAGCTTCAGCTGTACCTCCAGTTGCAATTAAATCATCGATTAATAAGACTGAGTCACCTGGCTCAATGGAATCTTTATGAATCTCCATTGTAGCTTTTCCATATTCCAACTTAAACTCAACCGAATGAGTTTCTGCTGGTAATTTATTTTTTTTTCTTAGAAGGATAAATGGCTTTTTTAACAAATAAGAAACCGCAGAAGCAAAAACAAAACCTCTAGATTCAATAGCTGCAATTTTATTAAATTCAAATTTTTTACTTCGATTGGCTATTTCATCTATACATTTAGTAAAAGCTTTTTCATTTTTTATGAGAGTAGTGATATCTCTAAATAATATACCTTTTTTGGGGTAATCTTGTATTGATCGAATGTGGTCTTTTAAGTTCATTTTTATATGTAATAATATATAAAATCTTAGATATTTTTTTACATATGGCAAACAATAAATTAGCTGTTATAGGTGGAAGTGGTCTCTACGATGTTGAGGAGTTCAAAGAAAGAGAATTAATTAAATTGGACACTCCATGGGGGAAGCCATCTGATGATATTTTAAAAACAAAATATAATAATAAAGAGGTTTATTTTTTACCAAGACATGGAAGAGGGCATTTTATTTCACCATCAAAAATTAACTTTAGAGCCAATATTAATGTTTTAAAACAATTGGGAGTTACGGATATTGTGTCTGTTTCCGCGGTTGGTTCATTAAAAGAAAACTTATCTCCGGGAAAGTTTGTTATTGTAGATCAATTTATTGATAGAACTTTTGCAAGAGACAAAACTTTTTTTGATGATGAAATTGTTGCCCATGTTTCAATGGCTCATCCCACATCAAATGGATTAATGAATGCTTGCGAGGAAGCTATTAAGAAAGAAAAAATAGAATATCAAAGAGGAGGCACCTATGTTGTAATGGAAGGACCTCAATTTTCAACTTTAGCAGAATCTAATTTATATAAATCTTGGAAAGCAGATGTAATTGGAATGACAAATATGCCTGAAGCCAAACTAGCTAGAGAGGCAGAAATTAGATATGCATCAGTATCAATGATAACAGATTATGATTGTTGGCATCCCGCTCATGAAAATGTTGATGTTAAATCTGTAATTAAAGTTCTATTGAGAAACGCCGAAAAGGCCAAAAACATGATTAAAAATCTTATAGATAATTTTGAGGACCATATAGATCCAAATGATCCAGCAACAAATTGTTTGGATGTTGCAATAATTTCAGATCCTAAAAAAAGAACTCAAAAAACAATGGATAAATTAAAAACAGTTGCGGGAAGAGTTTTAAATAAATAGATGAGAATAGAAGGTAAAGAATACCGTACAATTTGGTTTGAAGAAAAAGACCAAGTAGTAAAAATTATTGATCAAACTAAGCTTCCTCACAAATTTATAATTAAAGATCTTAAAACAGCAAAAGATGTAATTAATGCAATTAAAACTATGGAGGTTAGAGGAGCTCCCCTTATAGGTGCTACAGCTGCATACGGAATAGTATTAGCTATTATAGAAAATAATAACCATGACTTTATTAAAAAAAGTTCTGAAGATTTAATTAAATCTAGACCAACAGCAATAAATCTAAAATGGGCTGTTGATAGAATGATAAAAAAATTATCAGGTGTAAATCATAATGAAGTTTTAAAAGTTGCTTTAGAAGAAGCAAAATTAATTTGTGAAGAAGATATAAAATTTTGTGAAAATATTGGACTTAATGGATTAAAAATTATTGAAGAAATTTATAATAAAAAGAAAGATACAGTGAATATTTTAACTCATTGTAATGCAGGATGGCTTGCAACAATTGATTGGGGAACTGCCACTTCTCCAATTTATCATGCACACAAAAAAGGAATTAAAGTTCATGTTTGGGTTGACGAAACAAGACCAAGAAATCAAGGAGCTAATTTAACTTCTTATGAATTAAATGAAGAAGAAATACCAAATACAATTATTGCGGATAATACAGGAGGAATACTCATGCAAAGAGGCAAAGTAGATATCTGTATCGTTGGAACCGATAGAACAATTGCTACAGGAGATGTCGCAAATAAAATAGGAACGTATTTAAAAGCTTTAGCTGCCAAAGATAATGATGTTCCTTTTTATGTAGCTTTACCAAGCTCTACAATAGATTGGGAAACTAAAGATTTTAAAGATATTCCAATTGAAGAAAGAAACTCAGAAGAATTATCTCATGCAGAAGGATTAGATGAAAATAATAATCTTAAAAAAATATTAATTTATCCAAAAAAAAGCAAAGCAATGAACTTAGCTTTTGATGTTACTCCTGCAAAATATGTAACAGGATTAATTACTGAAAAAGGTGTTTGTGAAGCATCTACCGAAGGATTAAAAAAGTTATTTAAATGAAAAAACTTTTAAAGATCTTGATTCGGGATTTGTTGGACTGTTAGCTCAGTTGGTAGAGCGGATGACTCTTAATCATTAGGTCGTGGGTTCGATCCCCACACAGTCCACCATTATTTTTAATCTAATGTTTTGTGTTTATATTTTCTTCAGAAGTTAGCCATATTGGAGTATTGCTTAACGCATGAAATCCAAAGAAAGTATTATATAAATGCATGCCACGCTATTTAAAATCTAATTTTGTTTAAAATATGCTCATCGAATCTTAAAGATAGAACTTTTTGTCGCACGACCTTACTTCTAGAACCTTTCCAATACTACCGAATTTTCAATTTGTTTTGATGGTATGTTCCAATATTTTTTAAGTAATAAAGCTGATCCCTTTTTTGTGTGAAGAATGAAACCAAATTTTTCATAAAATCTAATTGCCCATTTAGCATTTCGCCAAGTGCCCACTAATAAACGAGAATTTTGATTTTTATTTAATAGATATCCAAGCAACGCGCTTCCCGTTCCTTTACCTTGGTAGGTAGTTAAAGTATAAGCGTGTCTTATTAGAATAACATCTTTTATTTCCTGAAATCCTATCACTCCGATTAATTTATTATTATGAAGATAGCCAAACATTCGTACTCCATCTTTAAATTCATCTTCTAATTCTCTTTCTGACATGTAGGGTTCGCGCCAACAATTATCAGGGATAATATTTTTGTATCTTGTGGCAGCGTCATTGACAATATAGAGAATTTTGAAACTATCACTTATTGAACATTCACTTATCATTTAGTTTCCAAATAGAAGGGGCGTTCTGTTGCCAGGTGCCTTATCTTAATGAGGCAGCTATATTTCCACCATCAACGCTAAGAACTGCACCTGTTGTTTTTTTTGATATAGCTAAATGAAAGAAAGCTTTTGCAACATCTTCTGCTTTTACTTCGTTTAATAACAAATTTCCTCTCATATAATTATCTGTAGTTACTGCTCTTGCTTTTGCTCTACTTTTAATCATTTTATCAGTCATTAAACCACTTCTTATTCTATCTGCATTAACTCCGTTAGATCTAATACCATAAGATCCATAATCTACAGCATATTGTTTACACAAACTTAGCAAAGCAGATTTTGGCAAACCATAAGGACCAAAGCTCTTTCCAGGATTGACAGATTGTTTTGAAATATTAAAAAGTAGACATCCATTTATATTTTGTTTCTTCATTATTTTGACAGCTTCAGAAGCACAATTTTGATGAGAGAAGAAATTAACTTCAAAACTTTTTCTTAATACATCGTCACTTACTTCTCCAATTATGCCACTTGGTGCGGTTCCAGCATTTGAAACTAAAATATCTACACCTCCAAATTTTTTACAGATGTGGTTAAATGCGCTCTCAACGCTTTTTTTGTTAGTTACGTCACAATAAATACAAGTATCTTTAATTTTTGATTGTAATTCTTTAAGTTTTTCACGATTAAAATCAAGAAGGACAACTTCAGCGCCATAACTTTTAAACATTTTATAAGTTTCAAAACCAATAGTTCCTACGCTTCCAGTTATCACAACTACGTTTCCACCAAGAAGTTTTTTTGCTTTTTTTATTTTTGCCTGTTCTAAAGACCAGTATTCAACATCAAACAAGTCTTTTTCAGGTATAAATTTATAAGTTGAAGTTTCCTCAACTGAAGAAATAACCCTAGCATTTGTTTCTGTAAGATCACCAGCAATTCTTGCAGAATTTAAGTCTTTTCCAACACTAAACATCCCAACGTTTTGAACTAATATAACTCGTGGAGAAGTATCTAACATTATTTTTTTTTCATTAACTTTCTTTTTATTTACATTGAAATAATTTATGTATTTTTTTCTGTAATTATCGAAAGCTTTCTTTGCAGTTAATTTAAATTCACCAACTGTTGAATTTTTCTTAGGCGTTATAACCAATGGGAAAGGTTTTACTCTAATTACGTGATCTGGTGTTACAGTCCCCTTTGATGAATAAGATCTTACATTTTTTCCATTTATAAAATATTTCAAATATTTATTTATTCTATAGTTGAGTATGAATTTTTGATCTTTATTTTCAGATAAAAGGCCTCTTATTACTGGGGCAACTTCATGAACATTAAATATTGTAGAGTAATTTTTAATTTGTTTAATTTTTTTTGACTTAAGTTTTTTGATAGCTCTTTCTGCTTGAGAAACATATTTTATCATTAAACTGTATGCTTCTTTAGCATCATCAGCAAAAGTAAATATTCCATGATTCATTAAAATTAAACAATTTATGTTTGGATTTTTTGAATAAATATCGCTTACTTTTTTAGACAACATAAAGCCAGGCATCACATACGGAACTATACTAACTTTATTTCCAAATATTTTTTTGCAAAAGTTTAATCCGCTCGGTCGGTTGGTAACATTTAATATCGCATCTGCATGAGTATGATCTACATATTTAAATGGCAAAAAGGCATGCAAAAATGTTTCAACAGAAGGGTTAGGAGATTTAATGTTAATAAGGTTTCTTTTTTGATAAGTCACCATATTTTCATCGGATAGGTGTTTTTTCTTTTTAAGAGCTAATAATGGATCAAGTTTTACAGCAGGAAGACCTTCAGGTTCAATTTCACCCATATCCCATCCACTTCCTTTAACACATAAAACATTATATTTTTTTCCATCTATATCTTTTATAGAGGTTTTTACAGATGTATTGCCTCCTCCATGCAAAACTAATTCATTATTTCTTCCTAATAATCGCGTTGTATAAACACGTAGAGCTAAATCTTTGGAATATCCAAGATTTTTATATTTTCTAATATATTTTTTAGATTCGTTGTTTGACCAATTATTTTTCAAAATTTGCTCCTTTACGAATAAACTTTTACAGCAGTTTTTTATTTGAAAGAAGTAAAAAAATTTGATTAGGTAGAATGATAAAGAATCGGGAGAATTTATTATGGTTAAAGTAGGTGAACACATTGCTTTAGATATGATTGGCACCAAGAAAGTTTATAGCCCATCATTTTTTGAAAAAATTGTCTACAAAATTGCAAAAAAAGCTAAAGTAACAGTTCTTGAGATATCAAGACATAAATTTGAACCACAAGGTTTTACATTAGTAGCTTTATTAGCTGAAAGCCATATGAGCTTTCATACGTTTCCAGAAAAGAACATTATAAGTTTTGATTTTTTTACTTGTGGCAAAGTATCTCCTGTAGTCGCGCTTGATATAATAAAAAAAGAAATTGAACATAAAAGAATAGTAAAAAAAGAATTTAATAGAGACACTGTTACTCTTTATGATGATATTTATAATACTCCAGGTTTAAAAAAGTTTTATGTTGTAAATAATGTATTGGAAGACTTTACTTCAAAAGTTGGACAACATATTGAAATACTTGATTTAGAAGAATTTGGAAAATCTCTTTTTATTGATAATGAACTGCAAGTAGCTTCAAAAGATGAACATTTGTATAGTTCGACCTTTGTAAACTCAAGTTTAAAACTTAATAAAGCTAAAGACAAAACAGCTATTATTGGTGGAGGTGACGGAGGTGTTGTTAGGGAATGTATTTCAAAAGATTTTAATTTTATAGATTGGTTTGAACTAGATCCTGAAGTTGTTGAAGTATGCAATAAACATTTAAGTAAAATTGGAAACAAAGCTACTAAAAAAAATTCTGTAAAATGCATATGGGGCGATGCTTTTGAAAACATTAAATCTGTAGAAAATAATAGATATGATAAAATTTTTGTTGATTTAAATGATGACCAATACTGTATAGATCTAGCTGCAAAAAATATGAAATCACTTAAAAGAATACTTAAGCCGAATGGTGTGATAACCGCACAAGTCGGTAGTCAAGACAAAAAACCAAAACAAGTCGATAATTGGCAAAAAATTTTTTCAAATAATTTTGGAAATTCTAAACTTGATAGAGTATACATTCCAAGTTTTGACTGTAACTGGAATTTCGCATCATCTATTCTTAAAACTTAATTAAATTTACGCTGTTAATAAGTAAAATTACCGATCCTAGTTGAGATACTTGCAGAAAAAGTTTATATTATTTGAAATTAATATGACCTACGCGTTAGAAATTAGAAACTTAAAAAAATCCTTTGGGAATTTAGAAGTTATTAGAGGTCTTTCGTTAACAGCAAAAAAAGGTGAAGTACTATGTATTATTGGATCAAGTGGATCAGGAAAGAGCACTTTATTACGATGTGTTAATCTTTTAGATATCCCTGATTCAGGAGAAGTATATGTGAATGGTGAATTGTTAAAAATGAAAAAAGATAAAAATGGAAAATCAATACCTGTAGAACAAAAACAAGTTGATAGAATCAGATCTAAACTAGGTATGGTATTTCAAAGCTTTAATTTATGGTCACATATGACTGTTCTTCAAAATGTAATAGAAGCGCCTATTCATGTTCAAAAAATTGATAAGGAGTTAGCTAGAAAAAATGGACATCTATTATTAGAAAAAGTTGGAATAGCAGAAAAAGCAGATCAATACCCATCTAGTCTTTCTGGTGGTCAGCAACAAAGAGCAGCTATTGCACGCGCATTAGCTATGAATCCTGATGTTATGTTATTTGATGAGCCAACCTCTTCGCTTGATCCTGAACTTGTTGCTGAAGTTTTAAAGGTGATGCGATCACTTGCAAAAGAAGGTCGTACCATGATTATCGTAACTCATGAAATGAGGTTTGCTAAAGAAGTCTCTTCTAAAGTTATTTTTCTTGATCAAGGCCGTATAGAGGAAGAAGGAACACCAGATAATTTTTTTAATAATCCTCAAACAGTAAGATTAAAGCGATTTTTATCAGCAAACTTGTAAAACTACAAATAGGGTATGACACTGTGTATTTATGGTATATCCTAAGTTTAAATAAATATAGGAGGGGAGAAATAAGATGATAAAAAGATCTTTTTTAACATTTATTGCCTTTTTATTTGTGACTATCTCTGTTGCATATGCACATGACTGGTCTAAAATTAAAATAGGTACAGAAGGTGCATATCCACCTTGGAATGGAACAAACGCAGCTGGAGAACTTGAAGGTGCAGAAATAGATTTAGTACGCGATCTTTGTGCAAGAATGAATGCTGAATGCGAACTGGTTGCACAGGATTGGGATGGTATTATCCCAGCTCTACAAAATGGAAAATATGATGCAATTATTGCCGGAATGTCAATTACCGCTGAAAGAATGGAAGTAATTAACTTTTCACAAGGTTATGCTAATGAGCCTGCATCATTTTCGGTATTAAAATCATCTTCACTTGCAGCTTTAGGGCACTCAGGTAAGGTAAACATGGATTCTTTAAATGCTACATCTGAAGGGTTACTTGCATCCCTTAAGAGCGCTTTAAATGGAACTACTGTTGGCGTTCAAGGCTCAACTACGCATGAAAATTTTGTCAAGCAAGTTTTGGGAGACTCGGTTACAATGAAGTCATACGATACACAAGAAAATCTCGAGTTAGATTTAAGCATAGGTAGAATTGATGCAGCGTTATCGGATCAAGGTTCTATGGAAAAATTTATGGAATCTGATAATGGAAAAGATATCGTTTTTATTGGACCAGGTCTTGGAGGAGGCCCTTTTGGAGAAGGAGTTGGAGTTGGTTTACGAAAACGTGATACTGATCTCTTAAAAATATTTAACAAAGCTATTGATGAGGCTAGAGCCGATGGTACGCTTGCTGAACATTTTACCAAATGGTTTGGTAAAGATATTTCAATGTAATTGTTTGTTAATTGTAATAATTAATAGTTAAAAAAGAGCGGTCATGCATTTGGCTGCTCTTTTTTTTTGCGGGTATACCTTATGGATTTAGAATTATTAGTGTTAGGAGACACAGGTTGGGGTGATGAGATGCTTAGGGCGACTTTGGTCACTCTGATGGTAAGTCTTTCGGCAATGGGCATAGGTTTATTCATTTCTATTTTTGGTACACTTTCAAAATTATCAAATAAATTTTATCTAAGATTGTTAGGAGATGTATACACAACTATTGTTAGAGGCATTCCTGAATTACTTGTAATTTATTTATTATTTTTTGGTGG
>Ga0209554_1003273_pt1 | contig 10501 bp, 9 predicted proteins | sample MarorgKNORR_S2LV_5_FD_188221 | JGI IMG/M metagenome (GOLD analysis project Ga0209554, IMG submission 188221) | Marine microbial communities from the Southern Atlantic Ocean, analyzing organic carbon cycling - Bottom_A/KNORR_S2/LV (SPAdes) (version 2) | ecosystem: Environmental > Aquatic > Marine... | reverse complement strand
GGTACAGGCCCACATGGCCGACCCGCGCCGAGGGCACCAGGTCGAGCATGCCTTCGAGCAGGCCGTTGCCGGCGCGCAGGATCGAGATGAAGCACAGCTTCTTGCCGGCCAGCTTGGGCGATTGGATGGTCTCCAGCGGCGTGGTGATTTGCACCGGATCGAGCGGCAGATCGCGCAGCACTTCATAGGCCATCAAATGGGCGATCTCGCGCAGCAATTGGCGAAACACCGCCGCCGCGGTGTTCTCATCGCGCATCAGGGTCAGCTTATGCTGGATCAGGGGATGATCGATCAGGGTGAGGTCGGCTTTGATCATCTGTGAACTCATCTATGGCGTTACCCGATTAATCGGGTTCCCCGCAAAGTACCCCGCCAGGGCGTCGATGGCGAGGTCGAGAATGGCGGCGATGGCCTGGGGCGTCGAATACCCCATATGCGGCGAGCACACCACGTTATCGAGCGCCAGCAGGGGGTGATCCGGGGGCAAGGGTTCCTCGCCGTAGACGTCGAGGCCCGCCGCCGCCAGCCGGCCGTCGCCGAGCCGCTCGATCATGGCGTCTTCGTCCACAAGCGCGGCGCGGGCGGTGTTGATGAGCACGGCGCCCGGCTTCATGAGATCGAATTTAGGCCCGTCCATGAGATGGCGGGTCTCCGGGGTCGCCGCGGTATGCAGGGAGACCACGTCGCTCCGCGCCAGCAAATCCTCCAGATTGGTGGCCGCGAGGCCCGGGTGGCCCGCCGGGTCGCGGGTCCAGACCAGCACCGTCATGCCGAGCGCCCTGCCCAGCGCCGCCATGCGCGCGCCGATGCCGCCATGGCCGACCACGCCGAGAGTCTTACCGGCGAGTTCGAAGCCGGCGGCTGACTGGTCCCAGACCCCGGCGCGCATGAGCCTGTCCAGGCGCGGCACCTGGCGCGCCACGGCCAGTAACAGGGCCAGGGCGTGCTCGGCGACGGCGTTGTCGGCGTAGCCCGGCGTGTTGCAGACGGTAACCCCGAGGGCCCGCGCTTCATCGAGGTCGACGAAGCTGCCCGCGCCGCTGCCGCTGAAGGCGACGATTTCAAGGGGCGGCGTCGCGGCGGCCATGACCCGGGCGGGCAAGTCCCAGCCGAGCAGCAGGCCGGCGGCGCCGTCGATACGTGAGCGGTATTCCGTGTCGTCGGCGGGCCGCCTGTGATGAATGGTGAAGCGCCCGAGGGCCTCGAGCCGGGCTAGGCGCGGCCCCGCTATGAGCGCCGCCATATCGCCGTCGGCGTCGGGATAGACGATGAGTCTCTGCTTGTTCACCGTCCGCGAAACACCGGCTTGCGCTTCTCCATGAAGGCGCGGCGACCCTCCACATAGTCTTCGCTCTCGAAACAGCGCGCCACCAGGGCTTCGCAAGCCGCAAGATCGGGCGCGCCGTCACGCCGGGTGAGTTCGTCGATGGTGGTCTTCATGCAGAGGTGGCTGAGCGGCGCGTTGGCGGCCATGGCCTCGGCATAGCCACGCACCTCGGCCTCCAGCGCATGGTCGGTGGTGACCTTGTTGATCAGCCCCATGGCGAGGGCCTCGTCGGCGGGGAACTGGCCGCCGGTAAAGAAGATCAGCTTGGCGAAGGACGGCCCCACCATATCGATCAGTCGGGCCACGCCGGGGTGGTCGTAGCCAATGCCGAGCCTGGCCGCCGGAATGCCGAAGCGCGCGCTGTCATTGGCGATGCGCAGGTCGCAATCGAGGGCCAGACCCATGCCGCCACCCACGCAGAAGCCTTCGATCATGGCGATGGTCGGCTTGCCGATGCCCTGGATGCTGGCCGCGGCGCGGTCCCCGGCGGCGTCGTAACGGGCGACCCGGTCCGGCGTCGAGCGCAGGGTCTCGAATTCGGAAATATCCGCCCCGGCGCTGAAGGCGGCGCCCCCCGCGCCCTTGAGCACGACCACGCGGATGTCGGGATCGGCCGCGAATTCCTCCATGATCGGGGCGATGCCGTCCCACATGGCGTAGCTCAGGGCGTTGCGCCGGGCTGGGTTATTGAAGGTCAGCCAGCCGATAGGACCGTCCTTTTCGGCGATCAGCTTGTCGGTCTTGGTCATGGAGAACTCCTAGATCACGCCGTCTTCGTGCAGGCCCGCGATGGCCTCGCCGTCATAGCCCAGCTTGCCGAGGATAGCGTCGGTATGCTCGCCCTGCTCGGGCGGCGGCGCGTGGATGGTAAAAGGAGTGCGGCCGAGACTGGCTCCCTGGCCGACCACCTCGAAGGCGCCCAGCAGCGGATGATCGACGGTCGCCGCCATGGCGAGATGGCGCGCTTGCGGATCGGCGAAGACCTGGTCGATGGTGTTGATCGGCCCGCAGGGAACGCCCGCGCCGTTGAGCGTCTCGACCCATTCGGCGGTGGTTTTGGTGATCGTATAGGCCTCGATGTCGCGGTTCAGGGCGTGGCGGTTGGCCGAGCGGGCGTCGTCGCCGGTGTAGTCCGGGTTGCTCAGCAGTTCGGGGGCGCCCATGGCGCGGCATAGGCGCGCATACAGCGGGTCGCCCGAGGCGCCGATATTGATATGGCCGTCGGATGTTCGGAACACCCCGGTGGGAATGTATGTGGGATGGTCGTTGCCCGCCTGGCCCGCGACTTCGCCGTCCTTGAGCCAGCGCGCCGCCTGGAAATCGAGCATGGCGATCTGGGCCTGCAACAGCGAGGTGGTGACCCATTGGCCCCGGCCCGAGGTTTCGCGCTCCAACAGGGCGACCAGGATGCCGATGGCGCAATAGAGCTCGGCGGTGAGGTCGGCGACGGGGATGCCGACGCGCATGGGGCCGCCGCCGGGCTGGCCGGTGATCGACATCAGGCCGCCCAGGCCCTGGGCGATCTGATCGACGCCGGGGCGGTCGCGGTAGGGACCGTCCTCGCCGAAGCCCGAGATCGAGGCGTAGACTAGGCGCGGGTTGATGGCGGCCAGGGTCTCGTAATCGACACCCAGGCGATGCTTGACCGCCGGGCGGTAATTCTCGACCACCACGTCGGCGCCCCTGACCATCTCCTTGAACAGGGCGACGCCGGACGGGTGCTTGAGATTGAGCGTCATGCTGCGCTTGTTGCGATGCAGGTTCTGAAAGTCGAAGCCGTGGCGCCGGCCGCCGTGTTCGAGATCGCCATGGGACGGCAGCGCCTCGATCTTGATCACCCGGGCCCCCCAATCGGCGAGTTGGCGCACCGCCGTCGGCCCGGCGCGCACCCGCGTCAGATTAAGCACCGTGAAGGCGGCGAGGGCGGGCATCTAAAACGCGTCTTCGGAAAGGGCCATGACGCTGGTTCCGCCGTCGGTGACGATGCGGGCCATGGCTTCGGCCCGGGACAGTTCCTGATCGGCGTAGAAGCGCGCGGCGATGATCCGGCCGGACCCGTCATCACCGCCGGCCACGGCGGCGAGGCCCGCGCGCGCCAGCTGCCAGCCCCCGGCGACGGTACCGAACAGGGCGAGGTAGGGGCTCGCCCCGGCGGCGGCCAGGTCCGGGTCCCGGCCATGGGTCTCGATGATCCAGTCGGTCGCCCGGCGCAAGGCGGCGACGCCGAGACCGAGAGCGTTGCGGATCGCCGCAAGATCGGCATGGTTGGCGCGGGACAGGGGCTCGTCCAGGGCGGCCATTTCGGCGATCAGGGCGCGCGCCGCGCCACCCTCGTCGCGCATCAGCTTGCGGCGCAAGAGATCGCTCGCCTGAATACCGTTGGTGCCCTCATAGATCGGCGCGATGCGCGAATCCCGGTAATGCTGGGCGGCGCCGGTCTCCTCGATGAAGCCCGCGCCGCCATGGACCTGGATCCCCATGGAGGCGACGCCGGCGCCAATATCGGTCGACCAGGCCTTGACCACCGGGGTCAGCAGATCGACGGTGGCGGCCAGGCGCTCCCGCTCCGCCGCGTCTTCGTAGCGCTCGGCGCCGTCGAGGGCGCCGGCGGTGTAATAGATCAGCCCGCGCACCGCCGCGATGCGGGTCTTCATGATGAGCAGCATGCGGCGCACGTCGGGATGCTCGATGATCGCCACCGGGCCGCCGCCGCGGCGGCCCTGGATGCGCGTCCGGGCATAGGCCAGGGCGCCCCGGTAGGCGCGCTCGGCGATGCCCAGGCCGCCGATGCCGACGGCCATGCGAGCATCGTTCATCATGGTGAACATGCATTCCATGCCCTGGTTCTCGGCCCCCACCATGGTGCCGATGGCGCCCTCGTTCTCGCCATAGGCCATGACCGCCGTGGGGCTTGCGTTGATGCCGAGTTTGCGTTCCAGTGAGACGCAGCGCAGATCGTTGGGCGCCGCCAGGCCGCCGTCGTCATCGACCAGGAATTTGGGCACCAGGAACAGGGAAATCCCACGCACCCCAACCGGCGCGCCGGGGGTGCGCGCCAGCACCATATGGATGATATTCTCAGCCAGGTCGTGGTCGCCGTAGGTGATGAATATCTTCTCGCCCACAATGCGGTAGTGATCGCCCTCGGGCGTCGCCTTGGTCCGCAGCGCACCCACATCGGAGCCCGCCTGGGATTCGGTCAGTTCCATGGTTCCGGTCCACTGGCCGCTGACCAGCTTGTCGAGATAGAGGCGCTGCTGCCGCTCGCTGCCGTGGTTGGTCAGGGCTTTGATCGCCGACTGGCTCAACATGGGGCAGAGGGAGAAGGCCATATTGGCCGACGACCAGATTTCGCCGACCGCCGCCGCCAGCAGATGGGGCAGGCCCTGGCCGCCGAATTTCGCCGAGGCGGTCAGCCCGACCCAGCCGCCGGCGGCAAAATCGGCGTAAGCCTGGCGGAAGCCGTTAGGCGTGACCACCGCGCCGTCCACCAGGCGGCTGCCCTGGCGGTCGCCGGGCTGGTTGAGGGGGCTGAGAACCTCGTGCGCGAACCTTGCGGCCTCCTCGAGGATGGCGTCGACCAGATCGCCCGACAAGTCCTCGGCGCCGGGAAGCCCGAGCACGGCATCGAGCCCGCCCTGGGCGTCGAGGGCGGCGCGAATGTCGGATAAGGTCGATGTCTGTGCGGTCATGAAAATGGTCCTGGCCGAGCCGGTTGAGACGCTAACACAAAGCGCTTGCCGTCGGCTATGATTGGCGATGATCCATCGCAGGGATGTCCCATGGCCGACAGCGTGAACCGCCAAATCCTGCTCGCCTCCCGCCCCGATGGCGCGCCGGTCCTCGACAATTTCCGCATCCACGAGGCCGCCATCCCCGAGGCGGGCGAGGGCGAAGCGCTGATGCGCAGCCTCTATCTCTCCCTCGACCCCTATATGCGCGGCCGCATGAGCGATCGCGCGTCCTACGCCGATCCAGTCGCCATCGGCGGGCTCATGGGGGGCGGCGCCGTGGGCCAGGTTATCGCCTCCAGCTCGCCCCTGATCACCGAGGGCGATTATGTCCTCGGCCATGGCGGCTGGCAGGAATATTTCACCGCCAAGCCGGCCCATCTGCGCAAGCTCGACCCCGCCGCGGCGCCGCTCTCCACGGCGCTCGGCGTGCTCGGCATGCCAGGCATGACCGCCTATTGCGGCCTGCTGCAAATCGGCAAGCCCAAGGCGGGCGAGACCCTGGTTGTCGCCGCCGCGTCGGGTCCGGTGGGCGGCGCCGTCGGCCAGATCGCCAGGCTCAAGGGCTGCCGCGCCGTCGGCATCGCCGGCACGGACGAGAAATGCGCCTTCGTCAAGGACACCCTGGGCTTCGATGACTGCCTTAACCACCGCGACGAGGATCTCAAAGCGGCCCTGGGCCTGGCCTGCCCGGACGGCATCGACGTCTATTTCGAGAATGTCGGCGGTCCCGTGTGGGACGCGGTCTATCCCTTGCTGAACCCGTTCGCCCGCATTCCGGTGTGCGGCGTCATCTCGCGCTACAACGCGAGCGAGCCGCCGCCCGGCCCCGACCGGGCGCCCGGCCTGATGACCGACGTGCTGGTCAAGCGCTTCACCATTCGCGGCTTCATCGTCACCGATTTCCAGTCTCTCGAAGGCGACTTTTTAACCGATATGGGCGCCTGGGTGCGGGACGGCCGGCTGCGCTACAAGGAAGACATCGCAGAGGGCATCGAACAGATACCGGCGCGCATGATCGGGCTGCTCGAGGGCGGCAACTTCGGTAAGCTGTTGGTGCGCACCGCCCCAGACCCGACGCGATGAGAGCGACCAGGGAGACGACGACGTGACAAAAGACGACGGGAGCATCTACCAACGCGGGCTTGAGGCGGGGCTTGCGAATTATCAGCCGCTGACGCCGCTCTCCTTCCTCGAATGGTCGGCGGCGGTCTACCCGGACAAATGTGCCGTGATCCACGGCGATTGGCGCATCGGCTACGCCGAGTTCCACGGCCGTTGCCACCGCCTGGCCAGCGCCCTGTCGCGGCGCGGCGTCTGCCTCGGCGATACGGTGGCGGTCATGGCCCCCAACGTGCCGGCCATGCTGGAGGCCCATTACGGCGTGCCCATGACCGGCGCCGTGCTGAACGCCCTCAACTACCGCCTGGACGCCGCCTCGATCGCCTTCATCCTCGATCACGGGCAAGCCAAGCTGCTGATCACCGACCGCGAATTCTCGGCCGTCATTGCCGAGGCCCTGGAGATGCTGGGTCGCGACATCATGGTCATCGACATCGACGACCCGCTCGGCCCAGGCGGCGACCTGGTCGGCGAAATGGACTACGAAGCGTTCATCGCACAAGGCGACCCGGCCTACGCCGCGCCAACCCTCGCCGACGAATGGCAGGCGATCTCGCTGTGCTACACCTCGGGCACCACCGGCAGTCCCAAGGGGGTGGTCTATCACCACCGCGGCGCCTTCCAGAACGCCATGGGCAACGCCATGATGTTCGGTCTCGACCGCCACTCGGTCTACCTCTGGACCCTGCCCATGTTCCATTGCAACGGCTGGACCTATACCTGGGCGGTGACCGCCGTGGCCGGCACCCATGTCTGTCTGCGCAGGGTCGATCCGGCGCTGATCTTCCCGATGATCGAGGCCCATGAGGTCAGCCATATGTGCGGCGCGCCGATCGTCCTCAACAGCCTGATCCACGCCGCCGACGACATCAAGAAGACCTTCGATCACGTCATCGAGGTGGCCACCGGCGGCGCCGCGCCGCCGAGCGCGGTGATCGCCGCCATGGAGGCCATGGGCTTCCGCGTCACCCATCTCTACGGCCTCACCGAGACCTACGGCCCGGCCGCCGTCTGCGCCTGGCAGGACGGCTGGCAGGGCCTGGACCTGGCCGAGCGCGCCGCCATCATGGCGCGCCAGGGGGTGCGCTACCCGACCCTGGGCGGCCTCATGGTCGCCGACCCCGAGACTCTCGAGCCGGTGCCCGCCGACGGCGCGACCATCGGCGAGATCATGCTGCGCGGCAACACGGTGATGAAGGGCTACCTCAAGAATCCGGAGTCAACGGACGCCGCCTTCGCCGGCGGCTGGTTCCGCTCCGGCGATCTCGCGGTGATGCACGGCGACGGCTATATGGAAATCAAGGACCGCTCGAAGGACGTCATCATCTCGGGCGGCGAGACCATCTCGTCACTCGAAATCGAGGAGACCCTCTACAAGCACCCCAAGGTGATGGAGGCCGCCGTGGTCGCCCGGCCGGACGGCAAATGGGGCGAGACCCCCTGCGCCTTCGTGACTCCCAAGCCGGCTTTCGAGGACGACATCACGCCTCGGGAAATAATCGCCTTCTGCCGCGATCACCTGGCCCATTACAAGACGCCCAAGCGCGTCGTCTTCGGCCCCCTGCCCAAGACCTCGACCGGCAAGATCCAGAAATTCGTCCTGCGCGAGCGGGCGAAGGCACTGGATTCAGATTAGTAATACTAATCCTAATCCTGAGCAAACATCATTTGTAGGTGCGGTCGGTCACCCATATATGGAATGTCATGCGCTACTTCCATTGATGTGTTCGAGGAGGCCGTGATGATGTTCACCGAAACCGCCGGCGTCGACGCGGCGATGATCTATCTGACCCACGCCGACCAGAAACCGGTCAGCTACAACCCGCCGCCGGGGGCCGGCCAGCCGCGCCGCGACGGCGATTATGCCGCCTATCCGGTGCGGGTCCTGGACGGCCGCGCCATCGCCGCCAAGCTGTCCCTCGACCGCCAGGGATTCCTGCTGGCGCGCCACGCGACAGGGGTCGCCGATTTCTACGACGACGACGCGGTGCGCGATACACACTACCCCGAGGTCGAGCGTCTGGTGGCCGATGCCACGGGCGCCGCGCGGGTGGTGGTGTTCGATCATACCCGGCGCCGACGGCGGCGGCGGGAGCGGCGCCAAGGCCGAGCGCGCGCCGGTGCGCATGACTCATAACGACTATACGGAGAACTCCGGGCCGCAACGGGTACGCGACCTGTTCGACGCCGATGAGGCCGAAGCGTTGCTCGCCCACCGCTTCGCCGAGTACAATGTCTGGCGGCCGATCAGCGGGCCGGTGCAACGCTCGCCCCTGGGCCTGATCGACGCCCAGAGCCTGGCGCCGGCCGATCTGGTCTATCAGGACCGCACCGGCGAGATCTACCACGTCGCCTACAACCCGGACCACCTGTGGTTCTATTTCCCGGCCATGAAGACCGACGAGGTGGTGCTCATCAAGGGCTATGATTCGGCCACCGACGGGCGCGCCCGCTTCACCCCACACACCGCCTTCGACGACCCGACGACCCCCGAGAACGCGCCGCCCCGCGAGAGCATCGAAGTCCGCGCCCTGGCCTTCTTCGAGGATTAACCCGGCCCGGCCGTGTTAGGATCGGCCGATGACCGAGCAAGCCGTCAAGCCGCCCGGCTGGGCGCCGCCCTTCAGCCTGGAAGAGAGGCTCAAGCATATGTTCGTGCCGCCGTCTCTCTACATGGCCTACAAGGCGGCCAAGGAACGCCGCCTGGGCGAGCCGGAATTCGCCCTGATCCCGTTTCTCTGCGCGAAGGCTAAATCCAGCATCGACGTGGGCGCCAATGTCGGGGTCTGGTCATGGGCCATGGCGAAGCATTCAACCCGGGTTCACGCCTTCGAGCCCAACCCGAAGAACCTCGCCAAGCTCAGGCGCAACCTGGGCACTGTGGCGAACATCAGCATCCATGGCGTCGCCCTCGGCGACCGCGCCGGCGAGGCGACTTTACGCATTCCCCGGGGAGCCAAGGGCCATTCCAACCAGGGCGCATCGCTGAGCCGCGCCGCGGTCGGCGACGATCGGGCATATACCGCCCTGGCGGTGGAACAGAAACCACTCGACGATTGCGCCATCGACAATGTCGGCTTCATCAAGATTGACGTGGAGGGCTTCGAGCAAAGCGTTCTCCAGGGCGCCGGGGAAACCATCGCCAGGGATCGCCCGAACCTGCTCATGGAGATCGAAGAGGCGCATACCGACATCCCGGTCGACGACTCCGTGCGGCGTGTCGAGGCGCTCGGCTATCGCTGCCTCTACCTCAGGCGCGGCACGCTGACGCCGTTTTCGCAATTCGACCCGGCGGCGGACCACGGAAATCCCAAGGCCCCGGAAGACTACGTCTTCAACTTCATTTTCCTCCCCGAGCCCGCCTGACCAAGCCGGCGGCGGATCGCCGTCGCGGCCCCGGCAACCACGCCATGGAGCGATTGCCAGCCTCGCGGGCGGCCTGTAGGCTGCCCCCGGAATCGAGGAGATCAGCGTCATGAGCGGACCCCGCTACATCAAGCCCGACACCCTGGCCCTGCACGCCGGCCAGCGTCCCGACCCGGTCCATGGGGCGCGCGCGGTGCCGATCTATCAGACCACGTCCTATGTCTTCGCCGATACCGATCAGGCCGCCGCCCTGTTCAACCTGGAGCGCGCCGGGCATCTCTATTCGCGCATCTCGAACCCCACGGTGGCGGTGCTCGAGGAACGCATCGCGGCGCTCGAGGGCGGCGTCGGCGCAATCTGCACGGCGAGCGGCCAGGCGGCGCTCAGCCTGGCGGTGATGACCCTGATGGACGCCGGCTCCCACATCGTCTCGTCGCAATCGATCTACGGCGGCTCGCATAATCTGTTCGCCCATACCCTGCCGCGCTTCGGCATCGAGACCAGCTTCGTCAACCCGCGCGATCCAGCCGCTTTTGCCGCGGCGATCAGGCCCAACACCCGGCTGCTGTTCGCCGAGACCCTGGGCAATCCCGGCCTGGAAGTCCCCGACATGGAGGCCATCGGCGGGCTCGCCCACGACGCCGGCCTGCCGCTGATGATCGACAACACCTTCGCCACCCCGTACCTCTGCCGCCCCCTGGAATGGGGCGCCGATCTGGTGCATCACTCGATCACCAAATTCATCGGCGGTCACGGCGTTGCCATCGGCGGGGTGATCGTCGACGGCGGCCGCTTCGACTGGGAGGCCTCGGGCAAGTTCCCGACCCTCACCGAACCCTACGCCGGCTATCACGGCATCGATTACGCCGAGGAATTCGGCCCCCAGGCCTTCATCATGCGCGCCCGCACCGAGGGCCTGCGCGATTTCGGCGCCTGCCTCAGCCCGACCAACGCG
>Ga0209554_1003272_pt1 | contig 10511 bp, 8 predicted proteins | sample MarorgKNORR_S2LV_5_FD_188221 | JGI IMG/M metagenome (GOLD analysis project Ga0209554, IMG submission 188221) | Marine microbial communities from the Southern Atlantic Ocean, analyzing organic carbon cycling - Bottom_A/KNORR_S2/LV (SPAdes) (version 2) | ecosystem: Environmental > Aquatic > Marine... | reverse complement strand
TTCACCGACGCGCCGTTTACGGTGAGCTTCATGTGATTCCACTCGCCAGCCGGCTTGGCGGGGTTCGAGCTTGGCGCGAGCGCGTCGTACAACGCGCCGCAGTCGTGCTTGCCCACCTTGGCCTTGCCGTGTGAATCGAAAATCTGAATCTCGAAACCGCCCTGCACCGCGTTTTTCGGGTCGGTGCGGAAGAACACACCACTGTTGCAGCGCTTGGACATTTTGAAATCGAGCTTCAGTTCAAAGTTGTCGTAGTTGGCTTTGCTCCAAATGTAGCCGCCCGGCTTGGCGCTTGGCCCAAGCACGCCGTCCTTCACCTCCCAGCCGCCCGGTTTTTGTTGCGTCCAGTTTTTCAGGTCTTTGCCGTCGAACAGCTTGATGGATTTTTTGTCGTCGGCAGCCTGTCCGGTGATGCAAACCAAGCCGACGACCAACGCCAGCGCCCTTGTGATGATTCGAGTTTTCATGTCAAAATTGCCAAGCAAAATTACCTCGCGGAAATCTCGAGCATGCGCTCGATCGGTTGGCGGGCGCGCTCGATGATGGCGTCGTCGAGTGTCACCTCCGGCGTGCGGTTGGCCATGCAGTCGTGCAGTTTCTCGAGCGTGTTCATTTTCATGAAACGACACTCGTTGCAGGCGCACTTCGCGGTCGGCGCGGGGATGAACTGTTTGTCGGGGCACTCCTTTTGCAACCGGTGCAGCATGCCGGCCTCGGTGGCGATGATCACCGCCTTGGCCCGGGAGTCGCGGCAGAAGTCGATCATTTTCTCGGTCGAGCAAACTTCGTCGGCGAGCATGCGGACGGCCTTGGTGCACTCGGGGTGCGCGACCAGCGGCGCGTCGGGGTGTTCGCGGCGAATCCGCGTGATGTTCTCGTGCGTCCACTCGACGTGCACGTAACAGTTCCCCTGCCACAACGTCATCGGGCGGCCGGTTTGCTCGATCACCCACGAGCCGAGATTCTCGTCCGGCACGAACAACAGGTCGCGATCCTCCGGCGCGGCCTCGACAATTTTTTTGGCGTTGCCGCTGGTGCAGATCACGTCGCTGAGCGCCTTCACCTCGGCGCTGCAGTTGACGTAGGCGATAGTGTAAAAGTTGGAGTTCGTCGCCAGCAGTTCCCGGAGCTTGCCCGGCGGGCAGCTCTCCTCGAGCGAGCAGCCGGCGTCGCGGTCCGGTAGCAGCACGGTTTTTTTCGGCGACAAAATCTTCGCCGTCTCGGCCATGAAATGAACACCGCAAAACACGATGACGTCCGCATCGGTCTCGGCGGCCTGCCGCGAGAGGCCCAGCGAGTCGCCGACGTAATCCGCCAAGTCCTGAATCTCCGGCACTTGGTAATTATGCGCGAGGATCACAGCGTTGAGATCGTCCTTGAGCTGGAGGATCTCGCGGGAAAGCACGTCGAGCCGCTCGGGCGGCGTGCGGTGTTCCACGCGGAAACCGGCGGCGGCGCTTGGCTGGATCTCGGTCATGTCGATCACGGCGGAAACAGTACGGCCACCGCTTGGCTGGGTCAACCGGGGCTTGCCTCGCTTGGCCAAGCGCGTAGTTTCTCCGCAGCAATATGAGCACCCAAATCACCCGCCGCCGATTCGTCCAGCAAGGCGTGTTCACCATCCTCGCCGCCGGGAGTGCCCGCACGTATGCCGCCAACGATCGGCTCGACATCGGCATCGTCGGCTTGGCCAACCGGGCCAAGGCCAATCTCAACGGCGTCGCCGGAGAGAACATCGTCGCGCTGTGTGATGTGGACAGCAACTTCCTCGCACACGAAGCCGGGCGTTTCCCGCGAGCCAAGCGTTACGCCGATTTTCGCCGAATGATCGGACGCGAAAAACTCGACGCGCTCGTCGTCAGCACGCCGGACCACACCCACGCCGTCGCGACCGCTGCCGGGCTGCACAACGGCCTGCATGTTTACTGCGAAAAACCGCTGACGCGCACGGTGTCCGAGTGCCGCGCCGTCACCGAGTTGGCCCGGCGCAAAAAACTCGTCACACAAATGGGCACGCAGATTCACGCCGGCGACAACTACCGGCGCGTCGTCGAGTTGCTGCGCGCCGGGGTGATCGGCGAGGTGAAGGAGGTTCACGTCTGGGTCGGCGCGAACTTTGGCGGCGGCTCGCGCGGAAATGCGAAGCACAAAATTCCCGCCAATCTCGATTACGATCTCTGGCTTGGGCCGACCCGTTATCACGTTCCGTATCACCCGACGCATCATCCGTTCAAGTGGCGGCAGTGGTGGGACTTCGCCGGGGGCACGCTCGCCGACATGGGCTGCCACCACATCGACTTGAGCCACTGGGCGCTTGGCCTGCGGCACCCCGCGCGCATCGAGGTCGTCAACGGCCCGAAGCCGGACGCCGAGGCCACGCCGTACTCGCTCGTGGTCGATTTTCATTACAAGGCCCACGGCAAACAACCGGCCACCAAGCTGCGCTGGTATCACGGCGAACACCGCCCGCCGCACTTCGCCGAGGGGCTGCTGCCCAAGTGGGGCAACGGCAGTCTGTTCGTCGGCAGCAAAGGAATGTTGCTCGCCGACTACGACAAACATGTGCTGCTGCCGGAGAAAAATTTCAGAGATTACGAGCCGCCCGCGCCCAGCATCCCCCGCTCGCTTGGCCATCACCGGGAATGGATTCACGCCATCAAGACCGGCGGCGCCACCACCTGCAATTTCGACTACGCCGGGCCGCTGGCGGAGGTCGTGCTGCTCGGCAACATCGCCCACCGTACCGGCGCGGCCCTCGAGTGGGAGCACGGCAAAATGAAGCTCACCGGCCACCCGGAAGCCGCCGAGCTTATGCAGCATATTTACCGCGTCGGCTGGCAGCTTTGACCGGCGCTTGGCCAAGCGCTTGGCCACGGGAGGGGCAAGTTCCACCTTGCCACACTCTTCTTCTTTGGCTAGATTTTCGCCATGCCTGTCGATCAAGTACTGAAGGAAACAGAAGAGAAGATGGCCAAGTCCGAGGCGGCCATGATGCACGAGTTCGAGGGAGTCCGCACCGGCAAGGCCAACCCGGCGCTGGTGGAAAACCTCATGGTGGACGCCTACGGCTCAAGCATGCGAATGCGCGACATGGCCGGCATCACCGCCCCCGAGACACGAATGATCCTGATTCAACCGTGGGACGCCAGCACAGTGAGTGCCATCGCCAAGGCCATCCAAGCCGCCAACCTTGGCCTCAACCCGGCGATCGACGGCAAAGTCATCCGCATCCCCCTGCCGGACCTCAGTCAGGAACGCCGCGAGGAACTCGTCAAGGTGGCCAAAAAAATCACCGAGGACGGTCGAGTCGCCGTGCGTCACGTCCGCCGAGATGCCATGGACGGCCTGAAGAAATCAGCCAAGGAATCCGGCGTCTCCGAGGACGAAATCAAGGGTGCAGAAAAACAGGTGCAAAAACTGACCGACGACTGCATCAAGAAACTCGACACGCACCTCGCCGACAAGGAAAAGGAAATCCTGACGGTGTGACGCATCAGCGAGTTCGCATTAATCAGATTTTGTAGTGGTGGCGAATCTGTGCCAGCATCAGCATGCCCTCCTTCACGCGGTAGACCATTCGATGCTCCTCGTTGATTCGTCGCGACCAGTAGCCTTTCAACAGATGCCGCAGCGGCTCCGGTTTTCCGATTCCACGAAAGGGATCACGGGCCGTGTCACGGATCAGTTGGTTGATCCGCTTGGCCACTTTTTTGTCGGTGGCCAGCCAATACTGGTAATCCTCCCAAGCCTGCTCCGAGAACAGGAGTTTCATTCTTCGTCGATCTCGGCGAGTTCGCGCACGGTTCCCTCTCCCGCCTCAAGCGACCGAATGGAGGCCAGAAGCCGTTCGGCATTCGCGGGGACTCGCAACAGATAAGACGTCTCTTCGAGCGACTCGTAATCCGCAAGCGACATCATGACCACCGCCTGATTCCGTTTGCGGGTGATAATCACCGGACTCCGATCTTCACAGACCTCGTTGATCGTTGCCGCCAAGTTCTCCCGAGCCGCCGTGTAGCTTATCACTTTCATCTGGACGGAATAATGTCCATGTACAGCATCCTGTCAAGTTTTGATTTTTTGAACTGGATTTCACAGGTTTGCGCCGGTTTAATTGAGGGAATTCTAGAATCGAAATCGTAAACAAATTCCAATCTTGAAAACAACAATCCGTGTGAATCCGTGAAATCCGTGTCCCGTTTCCCTCCGCTGCTCATTTTGTCGCGGCAACTTTGGTTGCTTTTTTCTTCGGTGGGGTGAATTTGTGGAGGAGTTTCCCGGCTTGAACGTCCCAGAACCGGAGGACGCCGTCGAAGCCGCCGCCGACCGCCAGCTTGCCGTCCGGTGTCACGTCGCTGGTGTGCATGAATGCGCCGGTGTCCGGCAGACGCCGCACTTCGCCCCCGTCCTCCTTCACGACTTTCACGACATTGTCGCCAGCCGAGACGACCGCCTGTGTGCCGATGCCGAGGAAGTGCACGGAGGTGACTTCCTTTTTGAATCCGCTGAACGATTTCTTTTGTTCGCCGTTGAGCAGGTTCCAGATTTTCACCGCCTTGTCGGCACCGACGCTGGCCAGCACGCGGCCGTTGCGCTGCCAACTCACGCCCAGCACGTGGCCGGTGTGCCCTTCCAGCGCGCGGAGTTCCCTGCCCCGGTTGGTCTCGAAGATGCGCGCGAAGCGGTCGGTGCCCCCGGAGGCCAAGCGAGTGCCGTCCGGCGAGAAGGCCAGCGAGCAAACCGTGTCGCTATGCGCCTCGGGGATTCGCAATTCCTCGGAGCCGTCCGCCACGTTCCAGATGTAAATCTCGCCGCCGCGCGACGGGAAGCCGCCGCCGGTGGCCAGCCGCTCGCCGTCGGGACTGAAGTCGAGCGCGATCACGCGATCCACAAGCGGCGAGTCGTCACCACCGTCGCCGATCGATCGTGCCAACGTCCACCTCGGCACGGCCGCAAGCACGGCCATTTCCGGCGAGCCCCCGGCCAAGGCCAAGCGCCCATCGCTCAACACTCGAACGAATTGCGCCAATCGCCCGGACGAGTCGATGGGGTTCGAACGAGCGCCGTTGGCCGTCGCCCAAGCCTGTACCCGGCCGTCGATGGACAGCGTGTAAATCAGCGACCCGTCGGCGGAGTACGTGGCGTCGAGACAATCCTGCGTCTCGGCCGCAGCGATCGACTTGGCCACGGCGAGCGCGGCTTCGCGTTGCTTTGGCAGCTTGCCGGCCTCGGCTTGTTCCGACTTGGCTTTCTCCAGATTCGCCTCGGCAGTCTTCACATTCTTGCCGGTGAAGCCGACCTCCGACTTGGCCAAGTCGATCTCGCGCTCGGCTTTGTCCATCGCACCCCCGGCGTCGGCGATTTTTTTATCGAGCGTTTTCTTCTCCTCCGGCGTTTTCTTTTTGCGTTCATCGAGCGCGGCCAAGGCCTTGGTTTTGCCGTCGAGTTCGGACTGTGCCGGTTTCACTTTTGCCTCGGCATCGGCGAGCGAGCGGGTGGCGGTTTGCACTTCAGCTTCGGCCTTGGCCAGTTGCTGCTTTGTGGGCGCGAACCGGTCGAGCGCGGACTCGAACTCGTCGGCCTTGCGCTTGGCCAAGGCGGCAACAACCTTGTCCTCCGCCGCCAACTCCTTGGCGTTTTGTGCGGCTGAGCCAAGCTCCATCAACTCGGCGGACAGCTTGGCCTTAGCAGCGGCGGCTTGGGTCTTGGCCTCGCTGGCCTTGGCCAGGGCGTCCTTGGCTTTGACGGCCTGCGTCTGCACCGCCTTCAAGGCGGCATCGGCGTCGGCCTTGGCTTTTGTTGCGGTCTCGATTTTTTTTGGCAGCGCGGCGATTTCGTCGGCCAGTTTTTTGAGGCCGACCTCGGCGTCGGTCTTTTCTTTGGTTTTGTCAGCCAAGGTTTTCTCGTGCTTGGCCAAGGCTTCCGTCGCTTTCTTCGCGGCGGCATGATCCTTTTTGAGTTCCTTTTCCTTGCTCGCGACGTCGGACTTGTGGTGGCCGACCTCGGCCTTCACGAATGCCAACGTCTGCTCCGCCCTTGCCACCGACTCGGCGGCGAGCGGGTTGCCGTGCAACTGCGCTGTCGTTGTCCACTTTTCGGTGTCCCAAAGTTTCGCCGCCGGACCGCCGAGCGTCACGATCTGCTTGCCATCGGCCCGGACTTGCATACCGGTGACGGGCGCGCCGTGGTCAATTTCCTTTTGCACTTTGCCGTCCTTGGCGCTGAGGACGAGCACCTTGTTGTCGGCGCGGCCGAGTACAATTTTTTCGCCGCCCGGCAACACCGCCAGCGCCGTGATGTCGCCGCCCGGTTTCCATTCGTTCACGACTTTGCCGGGGTTGATCGCGGCCCAAGTTTTGATCACGCCGCCGGGATGCGCCGAGGCGAGTTGCTCGTCGCTCAGCCAAACGACAGCTTGCGCGGCCCTCGGCGACGACTCGCGGGTGACCCGCTCGCCGGTCGCCGTTTCCCATGTGCGCACTCGGCCGTCGGCGAACAGCACGGCGACTCGCTCGCCGCTGGGCGACATCGCCAGTTGCGCGGCGGCTTGGCCGGGGACTTGGTCGCGCCAAAGCGGCATCGTGCTTTGCAGGTCGATCGTCTGCACGCCGCCGGCCGAGCCGGCGACGACCACTCGCGCTTGGCCAAGCGCGACGCCGATCGCCATGACAACTTCACCGCCGGGCAGCAGGTTGAGCAGTTCGTCCACCGCCGACGGTTGACGCCGCCAAAGCTTGGCCACGCGATAGCCGCCGGAGGCCAAGGTTTGGCCATCCGGGCTGAACGCCAGCGACTGCACCACGTCGCGATGCGCCACGGCGGCGGCGGGGTTGCCCTTGGCCAAGCCGGGGTCGGCGAGGCGTGCGGCCAGTCGGCGGGTCGGCAAGTGGTACACGAAAATCTGGTTGCCGCGTCCGGCGGCGGCGTACTGGCCGTCGGGCGATATGGCGGTGGTGTAAATCGGGGCGAGGGCAAAAGACAGGGGACGCCAGTTGAACTCCCGCGCCACCTGCGCCACCTCGCCTGTGGCACCGTCGTTGATCCACGACTGGATGAGGCCAAGCTGGTGCGGCGTGAGCTTGTTGGCGCTGACCTTGTTGCGGCGGGGCGGCATGAACGGTTTCTCGACCTGCCGGACGTGGCGCATCAACAGGCTTTCGTCGGCTTTGCCGGGAACTACCACCGCGCCGCTCTCGCCGCCCTTGGCGATGGTGGCGGGGGTCTCGAGATTGAGATCGCCCTCGGTGTCCTTGGCATTGTGGCAGGCAAGGCAGTTTTTGCGCAGGATCGGCAGAATCTCGAGGGAGAAATCGACCGGCTTGTCGCGGGTCAACCCGGCGATCTCAAGCCCGGCCGGCTGTTCTGCGACGGTCAGGGACGGCCCGGCCGGGATCAAGCTCCAAGCCAACATTGTGGTCACTATCCGATATTTCATTTCAGGTTACGGGAGGGTCTCTTTTTTTGGGCGTGATTGAAAGCTGTTTTGGGTGGGGCCGGTGGATGGCCGACGGCTCCGTTCGTCAGGTCAGGACGAAAAAACTGCCCCGGAATTCATCTCAGGCTTTGACTCGCCAAGAAAAGTGGCTAGTGTGGCTAAAGACAGTAGGACGAATATCATGAGCCAACAAAAAGACCAATCCGCAACGGGCAGTTCCCGGCGTAATTTCATCAAACAGGCTGCGGCCGTCACAGCCGTGGCGGGAGCGGGCAGCATCATCAAGACGCCGGTTTACGGCCAGAACCAAGCGCCCTCAACCGGCCGGGTGATCGGGGCCAACGACCGCATCAACGTCGGCTTCGTCGGCGTGGGCAGCCAAGGGTTCAACACCCACGTTCGCCAAATCAAGAACAACGACGCCAAGCACAACGTGAGGGCGGCGGCGGCGTGCGACGTGTTCTCCGAGTATCGCGACCGCGCGCAGGAATTCATGGGCGTCAAGTCGGGCAACGTTTACAACGACCACCAAAAACTGCTCGAGCGCAAGGACATTGACGCGGTCGTGATCGCCACGGTGGATCACTGGCACGCGCCGATTGCGATTGAGGCGATGGAGGCGGGCAAGCATGTGCTGATCGAGAAGCCGATGACCCGCTATCTCAGCGAGGGGTTTGACGTGTACGACACCTGCAAGCGCACCAAGCGCGTGATGCAGATCGGGGCGGTGTTTTGCCTCGAGAAAAAATGGCACAAGGCGGCGCAGTTGGTTCGCGACGGCATGATCGGCCCGCTCGTGCTCGGCCAATCGTCCTACTGCCGCAACAGCCCCAAGGGCGAGTGGAACTACACCATCAACCCGAAACTCACCGACGCGAGTGTCGACTGGAAACGCTGGCTCGGCAGCACCGGCACGCGCCCGTTCAACGCCGACCATTTTTTCCGGTGGCGCAAATACAATCACTACTGCTGCGGCATCCTCGGCGATTTGCTCGCGCACAAGATTCATCCGTTGATGATCGCCAGCGGCAACCCGGAATACCCGACCCGCGTCGCCTGTCTTGGCACGAAAGAGATCACCACCGACCGCGACGTGCCGGACAACACGCAGGTGCTCGCCAACTTCCCCAGCGGCTACACGCTGATGGTCGTCGGCAGCACGGTGAACCAGCAGGGTCTGCCGGAGATGCTGCGCGGCCATCATGGCACACTCTATTTTGGCGGCGACAAGGTCGACTTGAAGCCGGAAACGCCGTTTGGCGACGAGATCGACCCGAAGAGCTTCAGCGGCCTCAAGCCAAGCGGCGCGGACTTCGTCGCCGAGCACGCCGACTGGTTCGACGTCATCCGCAACGGCGGCGAAACCAAGGGCAACATCGACCTCTCGATGCGTGCCCAAGTGGTCATCTCGCTGGCTGAGATGTCCGAGCGGATGAGCCTCACGCTGTTGTTCGACGAGAAGAGCCGGAAGATCACCACCGGCACCGGGCAGGAGGTTCAGCCTCTGAACTACCCGGCTTAAGCCACTGGCTCCATGAGAATTACGAAAGCCCCGTCAAGTGACGGGGCTTTTTTTGCACCTTGGCCAAGCGCTTGGCCAAGCATTCAATCCGGGTGCCATCCGACCTTCCCGCTTGGCCAAGTTTTTTCTGTTTTTTTCGGCGACTCGTCGATAGGCTTCCTGTTTCCGGCAATATCATGGTGATGTTTTCCGGCAAATCTATCTATCCAAAACACACTTAAAATGACAAAGACTCCATCGAGCGAGCTTTCACGCCGCAAGTTCATCTCACACTCCTCGGCAGCGCTGGGCGCCACCGCGTTTGGCCCGTTCATTCTCCGGGGCCAGAACCTGAACAGCAAAATCAACGTCGCCGCCATCGGCGCTGGCGGCAAGGGCAGCAGCGACACGGACAACAACGCCCGCTGCGGCGCCAACATCGTCGCGCTGTGCGACGTGGACCTGGGCCGACTGCGGGCTCGTGGCGAAAAATATCCCAGAGCCGCCACCTATCAGGACTTCCGCAAGATGCTCGAAAAGGAGAAATCCATCGATGCCGTCTCGGTGTCCACCCCGGACCACATGCACGCCGTCGCAGCCATCACGGCCATGAAGATGGGCAAACACGTGTACGTTCAAAAACCACTCACCCAGTCCGTCTACGAGGCGCGCCTCATGCGGAAGGTGGCCAAGGAACAGAAAGTGGCCACGCAGATGGGCAACCAAGGCAGCGCCGGGAGTGGATTGCGACGCGCCGTCCAAGTAATCCAATCCGGCATCATCGGCGATGTCACTGAGCTGCATGTCTGGTCGAACCGCCCCGTCTGGCCGCAAGGCATCGACCGGCCTACCGGCGCGGATCCGATCCCGGAAGATTTCAACTGGGATATTTGGCAAGGCCCGGCCGAGCATCGCCCGTACAAGGCGGGGGTATATCATCCGTTCAAGTGGCGCGGGTGGCAGGCATACGGTACCGGCGCGCTGGGCGACATGGCTTGCCATACGGTCAACATGCCGTTCCGAGCGCTCAAGATGGGCTACCCCACCGTCATCGAGGCGGAAGATTTCTCCACGATGAACAACGAGACATACCCGCTGAACTCGCGCCTGCGTTTCGAGTTCCCCGCACGCGACGGCATGGTGCCGATGAAATTCTGGTGGTACGACGGCAAGATCAACGGCAAACAAAACCAACCTAACAAGGATGTCTCATCAAAAATCAACAGCACCTTCGGCAACATCCGTGGCAGCGGTTGTCTGCTGGTTGGCAGCAAGGGCCAAATCTACACGCCGGACGACTACGGTTCCCGCTACTACATCTCCCTGAACGACGAGAAAAAATTCAAGGACAGCAAAAAACACGGGGCCGACTTGGCGATCGAAAAGGACTACTGGGTCTCGCCCGGCCACAATCAGGAATGGTTCGACATGATGAACGGCGGACGCGCTGCGTACTCGAATTTCGACAGCGCCGCTTACCTGACCGAGATCATCCTGCTCGGCTGCATCGCCCTGCGTGTCGGCAAGAAGAGGATGGAATGGGACGGCCCGAACATGAAGTCACCCAACACCCCG
>Ga0209554_1003271_pt1 | contig 10512 bp, 9 predicted proteins | sample MarorgKNORR_S2LV_5_FD_188221 | JGI IMG/M metagenome (GOLD analysis project Ga0209554, IMG submission 188221) | Marine microbial communities from the Southern Atlantic Ocean, analyzing organic carbon cycling - Bottom_A/KNORR_S2/LV (SPAdes) (version 2) | ecosystem: Environmental > Aquatic > Marine... | reverse complement strand
ACCGGGTTTCCTGCCTCCGCGCCGGCCACATCGAATGCACAGACGCCCCGGTCCGCATAAGCGACCGCAAGGTCGGCCATCTGCTTGGAGACGCTGGCGTCCAGGCTACGCAGCGCGCATACGATCACGCCGGTGTGGATGCCGAAGTCCGCCTCGGCGCGTCGCAGGCCGGAGAGCGCAGCTTCGAGCGCCTCGTGAGGCTCCAGCCCGCCCTGCGCATTGAGGATGGGACAGAAGCGAGCCTCCAGGTACCGTACGTTCTCCCCGGCGTGGTCCTCACCGAGCTCATAGGCGATGCGCTCAATGCCCTCCGCGTCCTGCATGAGCGCAAGCGTGAGGTGAAAGCGCTCGAGGTAGTCCTCGAGGTTCCGGGCGTCGTTCACGACCATGTAGTCGTAGAGCTGCGCCGGATCATCCGTAGGGAGCTGCACGGCCCGCTCGGCGGCGAACTCGATCATCGTCGCGGTGCGCAAGCTCCCGTCCAGGTGCACGTGCAACTCCGCCTTCGGGAGTCGGAGCAACCGGCCGGAAGCTGTCACGGTTGGGGTGGGCCCTGTTCGGATACGAACCCCTTCTCGACGTCGACGAGCGGTGTGGGGTAGTCTCCGGAGAAGCAGGCGGTGCAGAACGGGCTGTCCGACTTGGTCGCGTCGACCATGCCCTGGAGAGACAGATATCCGAGCGAATCGACGCCCAGTTTTTCCGCGATTTCGGGGACTTCGAGCTGTGAGCCGATCAGCTCGTCCTTGGTCGGCATGTCGATCCCGTAAAAGCACGGCCACTTCACCGGGGGCGAGCCGATGCGGAAGTGGACTTCTGCGGCCCCGGCTCCGCGCAACATGCGTACGAGGGAGCGACTCGTTGTGCCGCGGACCAGGGAGTCGTCGACCACCACGACCCGCCGTCCCTCCAACACCTCTCTCACCGGGCTGTACTTCATGCGCACGCCGAAGTCGCGGTCCTCTTGCGAGGGCTTGATGAAGGTTCGCCCGACGGAATGATGACGCAGCATGCCCAAGTCGAACGGGATCCCACTGCGTTCCGAGTAGCCCAGGGCGGCCGAATTGGCGCTATCTGGAACCGCGATCACAGCGTCCGCGTCTACGGGGTGCTCCTCCGCGAGCCGTCGGCCGAACGCTCGGCGCGCCGCGTCCACGCTGATTCCCCACAGGCGCGAGTCCGGACGCGAGAAGTAGACGAGCTCGAAAATGCACGGGGACGGCTGATCGGCAGGGGGAAGCGACCGCAGTTGTTTCACCACTCCGTCCCGTATGCGGATGACTTCTCCGGCCTGGAGGTCGCGCACATATTCGGCACCGAGAATATCCAAGGCGCACGTCTCGCTGGCCACGATCGCTCCCTCACCTTTTCGACCCAATACCAGCGGTCGGAAGCCACGTGGGTCACGCGCCGCGTAGATGGTGTCGTCGATCGCGAGTACGATCGAGAAGGCTCCCTCCAGGTGCGTCAGCGCGTCGTCGACCTGGCCATCGATCGTCTCGTGACGAGACTTCGCGATCAGGTGGATGAGCGTCTCGGAGTCGGACGTCGTGCGGAAGATGGCGCCCTCGTCGACCAGGCGTTTCCTGAGGTCGAAGTGGTTCGTGAGGTTGCCGTTGTGGGCCAGCGCGATGTTCCCCTTCGCGTAGCGCGCGGTGATGGGTTGGATGTTTGCGAGGTCGCTGCCGCCAGCTGTGGAGTACCGCAAGTGCCCGACGGCCGTGCGCCCGAGCATCTTCTTGCGGATCGACCAGGTAGCGAAGACGTCTCCCACCAGCCCAGGGCCTTTCAAGATGTGGTGCTTACCTTCGTCGAAGGTCACCATGCCGGCCGCTTCCTGGCCGCGGTGCTGCAGCGCGTACATCGCCAGGAATGCCTGTTCTGCCGCGAGGTCCATGCCGCTGACGCCCACCACGCCACACTTTTCGCGCGGCCCCTCGTCAATGTGAGGCGTCGACATGTCAGGCTCCCGACGTGGAAGGCGTGTCCATGATCCTGGCGAGGGCCCCGAAGTATGCGTCCGCCATCGTGTCCAGGCCGGCTTCTATTCGTCCTTCGGACATCGCGATCCGGAAGGGGCTCTCCGCCCCCCTCACAGCTCCGATCTTTGCGGCGGGAACACCGTATGCCTCCGCGATACGGAGGACTGCCGGGGTTTCCTCTGGCGAGCACGAAACGACGATGCGTCCCTGCGACTCCGAGAACAGATTGGGCACGGGCGGCATGTCGTCGTCGAGCCTGACGTCGATTCCCAGCGGGGTCTCACCGTCGCCGAGCGCGCACTCCGCGAGCGTACAGGCGAGGCCGCCGTCCGAGCAGTCGCGCGCCGATCTGAGGTGACGGCCATTCGTCATCGCCATCATCGCTTGCTGGAGCGCCCGCTCTTTTTCCAGATCCACGGCGGGCGGTGTCCCGGCCACGAGTCTCGCGGTCACGTACAGGTACTCGGAGCCACCGAGCTCATTGGTGTTTTCACCGAGCAGAACGATGTCGTCGCCCTCGGTGGTGAAGGCCTGCTGAACGATCTTCGACGTGTCGTCGATCACCCCGACCATGCCGACGACGGGCGTCGGGTAGATGGCTCGTCCGTCTGTCTCGTTGAACAGTGAGACGTTGCCGCCCGTGACGGGCGTCTCGAAGGCCTCGCAGGCCGCCTTCATGCCCAGGACCGACTCGCGCAATTGGTAGTAAATGTGCGGCTTGAGCGGGTTTCCGAAGTTCAGGTTGTTCGTGATCGCGACCGGAAGGGCGCCGACACATACCAGATTGCGAGCAGCCTCCGCGACCGCGATCATCGCGCCCGTTCTGGGCTGCAGATAGACGAACCGCCCGTTACAGTCCGTCGTCGCCGCCACAGCCCTGTCGGTCCCGCGGATGCGGATGACGCCGGCGTCTCCCCCTGGGCGAACCGAGGTCGCGGTGCGCACCGTGGTATCGTACTGATGGTAGACCCATTGCTTGGAGGCCACGTTCGGCGAGCCTAGCACCTTCAGGAAGGGGCGGGTCAGATTGCCGCGCGGGAGCCAATAGTTGCGTAGATCGGTGTCCCGAAGCGCCTGAACGCGCTCGTCCTCTACCCCGTCCCGCTCGTACGTCGGGCACCCGTCCGTCAGGGGCAGTGCCGGGATGTCTGCGACGGTGACGCCGTTCTCGAGCACGCGGAAGCGGCCGTCGTCGGTGACGCTACCGATGACCTTCGCCTCCAACTCCCACTTCTCCAGGATGCGGACGACTTCGTCCTCACGGCCATTCTCCGCCACAACCAGCATTCGTTCCTGCGACTCGGAGAGCAGGATTTCATACGGGGTCATCTGTTCTTCGCGGACTGGAACATGGGCCATGTCGATCTCGATGCCGTTGCCGGCCCGGCCGGCCATCTCGGCGGCCGACGAGGTGATGCCAGCGGCACCCATGTCCTGGATTCCAGTGATCGCCCCGCTCGCGATCAACTCCAGACTCGCCTCGAGAAGAAGCTTCTCGGTAAACGGATCCCCCACCTGAACTCTCGGGCGGGAGGACTCGTCCGAGTCCTCATTGAGCTCTTCGCTCGCGAAGGTCGCACCGTGGATACCGTCTCGGCCGGTGCGCGCGCCCACGGCCATCACCGGATTCCCGACACCGGACGCAGAAGCGGTGATCAAGTCTTCCCGCTTCATCAGGCCGAGGCACATCGCGTTCACGATGGGATTGCCCTCGTACCCCCGGTCGAACACGACTTCGCCGCCGATGTTCGGGACTCCGACGCAGTTGCCATAGTCCCCCACGCCGCGTACGACGCCGCCGAAGAGGTACCGCACTCGACTGCTGTCGAGGTCGCCGAAGCGGAGCGAGTCGAGCACCGCAACAGGTCGAGCGCCCATGGTGAAAATGTCGCGCAGGATCCCTCCCACGCCGGTCGCGGCGCCCTGGTAGGGCTCGACCGCCGAAGGGTGGTTGTGCGACTCGATCTTGAAGGCGAGGGCGTAGCCGTCGCCGACGTCGATCACCCCGGCGTTCTCGCCGGGGCCCTGGATCACCCAGGGAGCCTTGGTCGGCAGTAGCCGCAGCAAGCGCTTTGAGTTCTTGTAGCCGCAATGCTCGGACCACATGGCGCTGAAAACGCCGAGTTCGGTAAAAGTCGGCGCCCGGCCCATGAGGCCCTTTATGCGCTCGTACTCGTCCTCCGACAAGCCGTGCTCGGCGACGAGTTCCGGGGTGATGTCGGGGTCGCCCTGCCGGGGGGCGACGTGGATAGCCGAGGCGGTTCCGTCGCCCGTGATCACGGTATGCCCGTTCTTCCTGATGAAGTGTTCGCGGTTAGCTCGCGACAGCCGAGAGGCTCGTTGCGAGGGAGGTGAATATGCCGATTCCGTCTGTAGACCCGAGCAGATCTTCCATCGCTCGCTCGGGGTGGGGCATCATCCCCAATACGTTGCCGTTCTCGTTGATGATGCCAGCAATGTTGCGCCGAGATCCGTTGGGGTTCGCCGCGTCTGTTGGCTCGCCTGCTCCGTTCACGTAGCGGAAGACCACGTGACCTTCGCCTTCCAGGCGGTCGAGCGCCGATTCGTCGGCCTCGTAGTTTCCCTCCCCGTGCGCGATGGGCACGCGAAGCACCTGGTTCTGCTGGTAATTGCTGGTAAACAGGGTGTCCACGCGCTCCACCCGCAGCATCACGTCCTTGCCGGCGAAGAGGAGCGACGCGTTGCGCACGAGGGCGCCCGGCAGCAGACCCGCCTCGCACAGGATCTGGAAGCCGTTGCAGATCCCGACGACCGGTCCCCCCTTGGCAGCGAAGTCGATGACGTCCTCCATCACCGGACTCATGCGGGCGATCGCTCCTGCGCGCAGGTAATCTCCGTACGAAAAACCGCCCGGGAGCAGTACGGCGTCGTAGCCCTCGAGGCCGCGTTCCCGGTGCCAAACGAATGTGGCGTCGGCCCCGACCTGCTGAACCGCTTTGTACAGATCGTAGTCACAGTTCGACCCCGGAAAGGTGACGATTGCGACCTTCATGCCCCCGCCCCGGCGAGTTCTTCCGAGACCGAGACCTCGAAGCCCTCGGTCACGGGGTTCGCCAGGATCTTCCGGCACATCGCTTCACCGGCCTCTACAGCCGCCTCAGCCGATTCCGCCGCCAGGTCCAGATAGATGGCCTTCCCGACGCGGACATCGTCGATGCCGTCCCATCCCAGAGACTGTAGCGCGTGGTGGATGGCCTTGCCTTCCGGGTCGAGTAGGCCGGGCCGCGGCCGTACTCGGATCTCCAATCGAAACTGACTCAAGCTTCGTCCTCCAAGCCTTGTTCGTTCACAGTGCGGGTTGGCGCCTCGTGTGTATCACGGGGGCCGAGACCTGCGTAGTCGAGCACCCGAACCTCCGCGCGATCGTCGAGGTGGTCCTCTTCTTCATCCAGCAGCGGGTCGCCGTGGGGGATACGGTCGAGAAGGCCGAAGAGGACGGACCTGATCAAGCCCCAGGCGAGGTAGAGAATCCCCAGTGTGAAGAAAAAATACCGAGGTACGGCGAGTGCCGCGAAGAGCATACTCAGTCCGAACACCGTGTTCAGGGCGCCCTTGGCGGTGCGGATGCCAATCTTCGGCATCTTGGCGTACGGCACGTGGCTCACCAGCAGCACACCGAGCAGGATCATGCCCATGCCCATGATCTGGGCCCAGGGAAGGTCGCTCAAGTATGTCTCGAAGAACTGCGTCTGGCTGAACGGATAGTAGGTGGCGAGCGTGCCTCCCGCGGCGGGCGAAGGTAAGCCGTGGAAGAACCGTTTCGCCTCCGGCCCTTGCTCGATGTTGAAGCGGGCGAGCCGAACGACTACGGCCGTGGTGTACACGAACGACAGAATCCAGGCCCACTGCGCGTCTACGAAGAAGATCTGGTAGACGATGAAGCCGGGCGCGACACCAAAGGAGATCGCATCCACGAGAGAGTCGAGCTCGGCGCCGAACCGGGACCCGGTGCGCGTGAAACGGGCGACGCTCCCGTCCAGTACGTCGAGCGTGCCTGCGAAGACGATGCACCACCCGGCCCAGATCAGGTCTCCGCGGGTCGCGGCGACCATCGCGTAGAGCCCGAAAAAGAGATTGCCGAGCGTGAACGCCGATGGGAGGATGATGACCCCCTTCTGCAGCGTCTCTCGTCGCGGGGCGCGCGGCGTTCTCATGCGTCAGTCTCTAGAAGGCTGGTGGGCTGTCGAGCCAACACAGACGAACCTACCTGAACCCGGTCGCCGACGGAACTGATGACCTCCCAACCCAAGGGTAGGAAGAGGTCGACGCGCGAACCGAAGCGGATGATGCCGAGGCGATTGCCACGGACCACCGCGTCGCCTTCACTCGGATCGGTGATGATTCGGCGCGCGATCAAGCCGGCGATCTGCCGCACCAGCACGGGTCCGTGGCGTGTGGAGATCCCAAGTGAGGACTGCTCGTTGTCCGCAGACGCTTTCTCTTTCCAGGCGACGAGATACTTGCCCGGTGTGTACACGCGGTGCTCGACGATTCCGCTGACGGGTGCCCGCTGCACATGGACGTCGAAGACGCTGAGAAAGATGGTGATCCTACGGGCACGGCCGCCGAGAAAAGTGGGTTCGTCCACTTCGGAGATGGAGATCACCTTGCCCTGGCCGGGAGCGACCACAGACCGCGCGTCAGCCGGTAGCGTTGGAGCGGGGTCTCGAAAAAACCAGAGCGTGAAGAGCGCCAATAGCGACGACACCGCGCTGATGGCCATCAACCACGGGCCACCGATGCCAACCGCGACGCCGACCCAGCCCAGGACCGCCAGGAGTACCCCCGCCGCGACGAACGGGTATCCCTCGCGGGCGAATTTCAACGATCGGTCCCGAACAGCGGTGATCGGTAGTCCGACAGATCGATACCGGTCAGGCGACGGAAGACGTCTCGGTAGCGATCGCTGGTCTCGGTCACCACGCCATCCGGAAGGTCGGGCGCGGGCGGACTCTTGTCCCACCCCTGCAACTGATCCAGCCAATCGCGCACGGGCTGCTTGTCCAACGATGGCTGACCCCGGCCCACCGCGTAGCTCTCTTTTGGCCAAAAGCGAGAGGAGTCGGGTGTGAGCACTTCGTCGATGAGCAACAATTCGCCGGACCTATCGAACCCGAACTCGAACTTGGTATCGGCCAGGATGATCCCACAGGTCTTGGCGACACCACGGCCGTACTCGTAGATGTCGAGCGATAGGTCGCACAGCCGCTGGGCCAATTCTTGCCCGAGCAGTTCCTGCGTCTGTCCGAACGTGATGTTCTCGTCGTGCTCTCCCATCTCCGCCTTGGTGGCCGGGGAGAATATTGGCGGATCCAGTCGTTGGCTCTCCCGAAGGCCAGGCGGGAGCGACTCGTTCGCGAGCGTACCGCTGCGTTCGTACTCCTTCCACGCCGAGCCGGTGATGTAGCCGCGCACGACGCACTCCACGAGCACGGGCGTCGTTCGCCTCACAAGCATCGCTCGGCGGGCCCATCGGTCCCGGCTGGACGCGAGTTCGGGATGGCGGGCGATAATGGCATCCGGGTCTACGGCGATGAGGTGGTGCGAGAGGCGGTCCTCGAGCTGCTCGAGCCACCACGCGGTGACCAACGTCAGCACTTCGCCCTTGTAAGGGATCGGCTGCGGTAGAATGACGTCGAACGCGGAGATGCGATCGCTCGCGACCATCAGCAGCGTGTCGGCGTCGACCTCGTAGACGTCCCTGACCTTGCCGCGATGAAGTAGACGCAGGTCCAACTCCGACTCGAGCACCACGGTGTCATCAGACATGGATTTGTGTTTCGTGAAGTTGGTGTGCTTCCGCGGCGAGCCGGCTCAGTACCGGAGCGACAGCGGTGTCGAGGAAGTGGGCGACTTGTTCCGGAGCACGTCCGACGAAGCGGAGTGGATCGACGAGCGCCTGCAACTCACCGGCATCGAGCCCGAACGCATCGTCGGCGGCGATCCGTTCCAAAAGGTCGGCGTCTGCACCCTGCTCCTTCATGCGTCGTGCCGCGGCCATCGAGTGCGTGCGAATGCGCTCGTGGAGCTGCTGCCGATCGCCGCCTCGCAACGTAGCCTGCATCAAGATCGTCTCCGTGGCCATGAACGGAAGGTGCTCAGCGAGATTCTTGCGCACGACCGCCGGATTCACGATCAGGCCTCGGGCGACGTTCTCCGCGAGTACGAGGCAGCCGTCGACCGCCATGAACGCGTCGGGGACAGAGAGGCGCCGGTTGGCCGAGTCGTCGAGGGTGCGCTCGAGCCACTGGGTGGCGGCCGTGAAGGCGGGATCCTGCGCGAGCACGATTACGTGGCGGGCGAGGGCGCAGATTCGCTCAGCGCGCATCGGATTGCGCTTGTAGGGCATGGCGGAGGACCCGATCTGCTCGGCCTCGAACGGCTCTTCGACCTCGCGCAGGTGAGCGAGCAACCGCCAGTCGTGTCCCATCTTGGACAGCGATGCCGCGACCCCCGCCAGGGACGACTGTACCGCGAAGTCGACCTTCCGTGGGTACGTCTGACCACTCACCGGATACGTGCTCTCGAAGCCCATGTGTTTGCCGACGGCCTGGTCGAGCGCGTCGACCTTGTCGTGGTCGCCCTCGAAGATCTCCAGGAACGAGGCCTGAGTGCCCGTGGTGCCGCGCACGCCGCGGAAGCGGAGGGTCTCGATCCGGTGATCTAGCTCCTCGACGTCCAGCAGAAGGTCCTGGATCCAGAGCGTGGCGCGCTTGCCGACGGTGGTGGGCTGAGCCGGCTGGAAATGAGTGTAGGCGAGCGTGGGCAGATTGGCGTGCTCTCGCGCGAAGTCCGCCAGTGCCGCGATACAACGCACGAGCCGAACCCGAACAAGATATAGCGCTTCACGGTGCAGCACCAGGTCGGTGTTGTCCCCGATGAAGGCGCTCGTGGCACCGAAGTGAATGATGCCTTTGGCCGCGGGAGCGTCGTCCCCGAAGAGGTAGACGTGAGCCATGACGTCGTGCCGGAAGCGGCGTTCGTATTCGGCCGCCCGTTCGAGGTCGAATGTGTCCAACGCGGAGCGCATCTGCTCGAGCGCTTCGTCCGAGATGTCGATGCCGAGCTCGGCCTCGGACTCGGCGAGCGCCAGCCAGAGGCGGCGCCAGGTCCCGAAGCGCTTTTGCGGGGAGAAGATCTGCTGCATCTCGCTCGAGGCATACCGCTCCGAGAGAGGATGCGAATAGCGCCCATAATCGGTCATACTCACCGTCTCCAGTAGAACTCTCGCACGTACCGGCCTCCGTCACGTTCGAAGATGAGCACCACGCGACCGGTCCCGCGCACTGCTTCGAAAGCCTGCGCGGTCTCGTCCGCGCTTCGGACACGCATGCGGTTGATCTGCAGGATCACGTCGTCCTCACGGAGCCCCAGTTGTCGAGACAAGCCGGCTGAGATTTCAGTCACGAGCGCTCCCGAACGGCTCATGAGATCCCGCTCCGCTTGGACTTGGGGTGTGACCGTGATGAGCTGGATGTCGCGCAGCACGGTGACGCGCTCGGCGGTCACGGACGGGTACGATGTGGCCTCCAGCGTGACGGGGCGGCCCCGCCCCTCGACGTCCAGACTGAGACCATCCCCGCCCTTAGATCGAGCAACACACCCTCGAAGTCCAGCGGCCCAGTAAGCGCGCGACCGTTCGCCGCCAGCAAACGGTCTCCAGCCTCCAGGCCCGCGGTGCGTGCGGGTGAGCCATCCACGACTCGTGAGACGCGAACTCCGCGTGTGCGACCCCACGGGTCGGCCTCCACGGGCTCGACGTCGACCCCCACCCAGGCACGGATCACGTCTCCGGTTCGCAGCAGGTCGTCCGCGATACGCAGCGCCCGGTCGATTGGGATCGCGAACCCCAGACCCTCGCTGCCACCGCTGCGCGAGATGATCGACGCATTGATGCCGATCACTTCGCCGGCGGCGTTCACCAGCGGGCCACCCGAGTTGCCCGGATTGATGGAGGCGTCAGTCTGGATCATTCCGAAGTAGAAGCTGCCGTCATCCGAGGAGGGGACGATGTTGCGGTTCACAGCAGAGACCACACCCGCGGTGACCGTGGGCTCGGTATCGGAGGCGTAGTTTCCCAGGGGATTCCCTATCGCGAGTGCCCATTCGCCGATCATGAGCCCCTCGACGGTTCCCACCGGGGCGAAGGGCAGGTCCGAGCCCTGGATGCGGAGTACCGCGATGTCCGCGACGGGGTCGGTGCCGACCACGGTGGCGTCGAAGTCCCGTCCACCCGGTAGGGTGACGCGTATCTGGTCCGCACCGGTGATCACGTGGTCGTTGGTGAGGACAATCCCGTCGCTGCGGACGATTACGCCCGAGCCGAAACCGGCGCTTCGCTGTAGTCCTCCGGGGGGCATCAGGAAGCTCTCGTAGCGCGTGCGTGGCCGAACCGCCTGGGTCCGGATCACGCTGATGCTCACCACGGCGGGAGCCACCCGGTTCGCCGCTCGGACGATGGCGGTCGTACGGCTCTCGGTCAGCTGGGGGGAAGCCGCGGGAGCGGCGG
>Ga0209554_1003268_pt1 | contig 10518 bp, 10 predicted proteins | sample MarorgKNORR_S2LV_5_FD_188221 | JGI IMG/M metagenome (GOLD analysis project Ga0209554, IMG submission 188221) | Marine microbial communities from the Southern Atlantic Ocean, analyzing organic carbon cycling - Bottom_A/KNORR_S2/LV (SPAdes) (version 2) | ecosystem: Environmental > Aquatic > Marine... | reverse complement strand
AGAAAGACGAGGCGGCAGAAGGCTGACGCCTGAGAGCGTCACGCGTCGCATACGTATAGGCGAACATGTTTGATATCGGATGGCCCGAGATGGCGGTTGTTGCCGTCATCGCCCTCATCATCATAGGCCCCAAGGACCTACCCCGAATCCTGCGCTACGCCGGGAAATGGGCCGGTAAGGCGCGGCGTATGGCGCGTGAGTTCCAGCGGAATTTTGACGATATGGTGCGCGAGTCCGAACTGGACGACGTCAAGAAGAGCGTCGAGAGCGCGAGCAGTTTCAATCCGGTGAAGGATATCGGCAATTCGATCGACCCGACCGGAGAGATGAAAGCGGATATCGAATCTCTCGCCAAGGATGATGACGAGCAGGCCAAGCCCGAGCCCAAGCAGGCCAAGCCCGAGCAGGCGAAGGCCAAGCCCAAGCAGGCCAAGGCCAAGCCCAAGCAGGCCAAGCCCAAGGCCGAGGCATCCGAGACCGGTAGTCCGACGAAATCGCAAGCCAGCGGATAGCCCGTGGCCAGCGAAACCCAAGTAGAAGCCGAAATCGAAGACAGCAAGGCGCCGCTGCTCGAGCATCTTATCGAGCTGCGCAACCGCTTGATCCGGTCCGTGGCGGCGTTGCTCGTCGCTTTCTTCATCTGCTTTTATTTCGCGGGCGATATCTTCGATTTCCTCGCCGCCCCCCTGGCCGAGCAGCTAGCCAGCCGGGAAGGCGCCAGGATGATCTTCACGGACATGACCGAGGTGTTCTTCACCCAGGTCAAGGTGGCCTTCTTCGCGGCGCTGTTCTTCTCGTTTCCCTTCATGGCCAACGAGATGTGGAAGTTCATTGCCCCCGGGCTTTATAAGAACGAGAAACAGGCGTTCCTGCCGTTTCTCGTGATGACGCCGGTCCTGTTTTTCCTCGGCGGCTCGCTGGTCTATTACATACTCATGCCGGTCGCCTGGCAGTTTTTCCTGAGTTTCGAGACCGTCGGCGGCGCTGGTGTCCTGCCGATCCAACTCGAGGCCAAGGTCAACGAATATCTCTCCCTGGTGATGAAGCTGATCTTCGCCTTCGGACTCAGCTTCGAATTGCCCTTGGTGCTGACCCTGCTGGCGCGCGCCGGCATGGTGACGGCGGATGGCCTCGCCGACAAACGGAAATATTCCATCGTGATGGCCTTCGTCGCCGCCGCCATCCTGACCCCGCCTGATCCGCTCAGCCAGATCAGCCTGGCGGTGCCGATCATCCTGCTCTACGAAATCTCGATCCTGTCGGTGCGCTATATAGAACGCAAGCGCGCCAAGGCCCAGGCTGCGGACGGTGCGGACGGTGGGCCGGAAGGTGACGATCCTGACGACACGCCGGACAGCGGCCCCGATGTAGACTCCGGCGGCGAGGAGACGGTCGAGGAGACCGATTTCAATCTCGACCGCTGATCGGCCAGGGCGATGGACGGCGCGATGGACGGCGCAATGGACGATACCGTGGCGTCGTCGTATATAGAGCCAGCCCAGTTTACCGTCCCGAGAGTCCTATGTTCGATCTGAAAATTATCCGCGACGATCCGCTCGCCTTCGACAGGTTGCGCGCCAAGCGTGGCCTGGCGTCCCTGGCCGACGAGATTGTCGAGATCGACAACCGCCGCCGGGGCTTGCAGACTCAACTGCAAGAGCTACAAAGCCGGCGCAACGATGCTTCGCGCGCCATTGGTCAGGCCAAGGGTCGCGGCGAGGATGCGCAAGAGCTGATCGCCGAGGTCGCCACCCTGAAGGACGATATCCGCGCCGCCGAGGAGGCCGACCGCGAGACCGGCGAGGCGCTCCATACCCTGTTGAGCGGCGCGCCCAACCTGCCCGAAGAGGAGGTTCCCGCCGGCACCGACGAGGCCGACAATAAGGAGGTCAAGCGCTGGGGCGAGTTGCCGTCGTTTGATTTTGCGCCGAAAGAGCATTTCGATATCGGCGAGGGCCTGGGCCTGATGGATTTTGAGACCGCGGCGCGTATGTCGGGGGCGCGTTTCGTGGTGCTCACCGGCGCCCTGGCCCGGCTCGAGCGGGCGCTGGCCCAGTTCATGCTCGATATGCATACGGAGGAGTTCGGCTACACCGAGGTCAGCCCGCCCCTGCTGGTGCGCGAGCAGGCCGCTTATGGGTCGGGAAACCTGCCGAAATTCGCCGATGATCTGTTCCGCACCACCGACGATTACTGGCTGATACCGACCTCGGAGATGGTGCTGGCCAATCTCGCCGCCGATCGCATCATGGACGAGGACGGGCTGCCGCTCCGGGTCACCGCCTATACCCCCTGCTTTCGCTCCGAGGCGGGCTCGGCGGGCAAGGACACCCGCGGCATGATCCGCTTGCATCAGTTCACCAAGGTCGAGCTGGTCAGCATCACCCGCCCCGAGGAGTCGGCGGACGAACTCGACCGCATGCTGGGCTGCGCCGAATCCGTGCTGCAACGGCTCGGCCTGGCTTATCGGGTTGTCCTGCTGTGCGGCGGCGACATGGGTTTCTCGGCCAAGCGCACCTATGACATCGAGGTCTGGCTGCCGGGCCAGGATTCCTACCGGGAGATTTCAAGTTGTTCAAACTGCGGCGATTTCCAGGCCCGCCGCATGAAGGCCCGCTTCCGCCGCGAGGGGCAAAAAGGCACGGAATTCGTTCATACTTTGAATGGTTCGGGCCTGGCGGTGGGGCGCTGCCTGGTCGCCTTGCTGGAGAACTATCAGCAGGCCGACGGCTCGGTGGACATCCCCGAGGTCCTGCATCCCTATATGGGCGGTATATCGCGCATCGAGGTCGCCTGATGCGCATCCTGATCAGCAACGACGACGGTATCAACGCGCCCGGCTTCGCGGTTCTCGAACGCATCGCTCAGAGTTTGAGCGACGATGTCTGGGTCGCCGCCCCGGAGGCCGAGCAGAGCGGCGCGGGCCATTCCCTGACCCTGCACCGGCCGCTTCGGGTGCGCCATATCGATGACCGTCATATGGCCATCGACGGCACGCCGACGGATTGTGTTTTGCTGGCGCTCAACAATCTGATCCCGGGTAAGCGCCCGGACCTGGTGCTGTCCGGGGTCAACCGGGGCAGCAACCTGGCCGACGACGTGACCTATTCCGGCACCATCGCCGCGGCCATGGAGGCGACCATCCTGGGGGTGCCGTCGATCTCCCTGAGCCAGCATTATGAAGACGGCGATCGCATCCGCTGGCAGACGGTCGAGGCCCATGCTTGCGGCCTGATCCGCCGGCTGGTCGCCATTGGCTGGCCCGAGAATGTGCTGCTCAACCTCAATTTTCCCGATGTTGAGCCTGACGATGTGTCCGGTGTCGAAGCCTGTTGCCAGGGGAAATACAAAAACGGCGATGCCCTGATCGAGAGGCTCGACCCACGTGGCCGGCCCTACTACTGGATCGGCGAGATGCGCAATACGGAGCAGAAAACCCACGGCACCGATGCGGAGGCAGTGGAGCGGGGCGCCATTTCGGTCACGCCGCTGTGCCTGGATCTGACCGACGGTGCGACATTGGCCAAGCTTGCCGATGCCCTGAAATGAATTTCGAGGCCGACAAAATTCGTCTGATCATGACCCTGCGCCGGGAAGGTATTACCGACACCCGCGTGCTCGGCATCATCGAACGGGTGCCGCGAGAAATGTTTTTGCCGCCTGACCTGGCCGACAAGGCTTACGACAATGTCGCCCTGCCCATCGGCCATGGCCAGACCATCAGCCAGCCCTTGGTGGTCGCCGCCATGACCGTGAAACTCGATGTCGGCGAGCATATGAAACTGCTCGAAATCGGCACCGGCTCGGGCTATCAAACGGCGGTCCTAGCACCCCTGTGCCGGCGGATTTACACCATGGAGAGGGATCGCGATTTGATGCGCGAGGCCGATGCGCGTTTTAAGTCTCTACAGATCCCCAATGTGGTGACCTGGCTCGGCGATGGCTATCGGGGGTGGCCCGAGCAGGCGCCGTTCGACCGCATCATAGTCACCGCGGCGGCGCCCGAGCTTCCCATGAGCCTGGTCGAACAGCTCACCATCGGCGGCCGTATGGTCATCCCCATAGGGGCTACCGCCGACGATCAGGAGCTGGTCTGTATCAACCGAACCGAGGATGGATTCGAGCGCGAGAGCATGTTCGCCGTTCGCTTCGTGCCCTTGGTGTCGGATCAGCGTATCGGCGGGCTGGCGGGATAGGTATGGCCAATCTCAAATATCCGATGCTCGCGGCCCTGGTTCTGCTGGCCGCTGGTTGCAAACAGCCGCCGGCGGAGGTGGTGTACGGAATGCCCACGGTGATCATCCCGAACATTGCGCCGGTGGAGAGCGAGGCTAAAGCGGATGAAGAATCCCTCGCTATTCCGTCGGGTAACGAGGTGATTGTCGCGACGGGCGATTCTCTATACGCCATCGCCCAGCGCTACGGGCTTCCCATATCTTCGCTGATCAACGCCAATGATCTGGAGCCGCCCTATACCCTGCGCATCGGCCAGCGGCTGCGTTTGCAGCCCGCATCCCTGTTCCAGGGCTTGATGGCGGCTATCTCTCCCAGCGCGGTTTCCCTACCGCCACCGCCACCACCGTCGAAGCCGGCGATTCTGACCCCGTCGGCTCTGTTGCCGGCCTCATCCGCCCAGCCGGTTGCGCCGCCGCCGCCGCGTTCGAGCCAATCCTTCCTATGGCCGGTCAGAGGCAAAATCATCACCAAGTTTGGCCCCTTGAGCGACGGGCGGCGCAATGACGGCATCAACATCGCGGCGCCGCGCGGCACCGGGGTGGTGGCGGCGGAAAACGGCGTCGTCGCCTATATCGGCAATGAACTTCGCGGCTATGGCAACCTGATCCTGCTGCGCCACGCCGAAGGCTGGGTCACCGCCTACGCCCATAACGAGGTGGTGCTTGTTGCGCGCGGTGACATGGTCAAACGTGGCGATATTATCGGCCGGGTCGGCACTAGCGGCAGCGTGACCGAGCCGCAAATCCACTTCGAGCTCCGCCGCGGGGTGGGTTCGGTAAATCCGCTAAAGCATTTAGCGAAGAAGTGAGCTATCAGCTATCAGCTATCAGCTATCAGCTATCAGCTATCAGCTATCAGCTATCAGCTATCAGCTTAAGCGATCCTTTCTGGCTGACGGCTGACGGCTCCTTTAACTTCACTTCCTGGCCGCCAGCAGGCTCATGTAGAAGGCCGCCATGGAGGCGCCGTTTAGCGCCGTGATTTCGCCCACGTCATAGGCCGGGGCGACCTCGACCACATCCATGCCGATGAAATTGACGCCGTGCAGGCGGGTGATGATGGCGCGCGCCTGCCAGGCGAACAGCCCGCCGGTCTCCGGCGTGCCCGTGCCCGGCGCGCAGGACGGATCGAGCCCGTCGATATCGAAGGTCATGTAGGTCTTGCCGCCGCCATCGCCGGTACCGACCACTTCCTTGATGCGCTCAGCGACTTTTTCGGGCGTCGACATATGGACGTCTTCGGCGGTGATGATGGTGACCCCTTGGTCCAGGGTCCAGTCCCAGACTTCGCGCTCCACCCGGCAGCGGATGCCGATTTGCACCATACGCTTGGGGTCAATCAGCCCTTCGTTGATGGCGATGCGGAAGTTGGTGCCGTGGGTCACCGGGGCGAGATAGTTTTCTTCCCAGGTGTCCACATGGGCGTCGAAATGGACCATGCCCAGGGGGCCGTGTTTTTTAGAGGCGGCGCGCAGCAGGGGCAAGGTAATCAGATGATCGCCGCCGAAGGCGATGAGATGCTCATGCTCGGCGGCCTGCTCCTCGATCATCTTGAGGGATTCATGCAGCTCGCCCATGAGGAGGCCGAAATTGCCCACATCGGCAAAATCCAGATCATACATATCGGCCCAATTGTCCGGATAGGCGCCGCCGCACATGCGGCTGGCGCGGCGAATGGCGGCGGGCCCGTCGCGCGCGCCGGCGCGGTTGGTGGTGGCGATATCGAAAGGCACCCCGGCCAGGGAGATGGCGGCGTCCGTACTTCTATTGGAAGTGGCGAAGAAGGTCTCGGGCGCGGCGAAGGTCGGCAGGGGCCGGCTGTGGCGTTCGTTGCTCATAGCTTAACTCCAAGGTTGCCGGCTAAATCCTGGACGAACTGCCAGGCGACCCGGCCGGACCGCGCCCCCCTGGTGATTGACCATTCAATAGCCTGGGCGCGCATCTCGTCGGCATCGCATTGCAGCCCATAATGCTCGGCATAGCCCGCGATGATGTCGAGATAGATATCCTGATTGCAGCCGTGGAACCCGAGCCACAGACCGAAGCGATCGGACAGGGAGACCTTTTCATCGACCGCCTCGGCGGGATTGATGGCGGTTGAGCGTTCGTTCTCGATCATATCGCGCGGCATCAGATGGCGGCGGTTCGAGGTGGCGTAGAACAGTACATTGTCCGGGCGCCCTTCGAGCCCGCCTTCGAGCACCGCCTTGAGGGATTTGTAGCTGGTGTCATGGTCGTCAAACGACAGATCGTCGCAAAAGATGATAAAGCGCTGGGGCAGGGCGGCCAGCCGCGTCAACAGGGGCGGCAGGGTCGGCGTGTCCTCGCGGTGAATTTCAACCAGGGTGAGCGCCGCGTAGTCCGCCGCTAGCTCGGCGTGGACCGCCTTGACCAGAGAGCTTTTGCCCATACCGCGCGCGCCCCACAGCAGCGCATTGTTGGCCGGCAGACCGTCGGCGAAGCGCCGGCTGTTCTCGAGTAGAATGTCGCGCACCCGATCGATGCCCTTGAGCAGGTTCAAGTCGATGGCGTTGACCGTCTGCACCGGTTCCAGGCGAGTGCTCTCGGCGCGCCAGACGAAGGCGTTGGCCTCGCCGAGATCGTCCTTATCGGGCGGCGGCGGCGTTATTCGCTCAAGCCCCTCGGCGATACGCCTCAGAAGTGACTCGATGGTGGTGTCGGTCATAATGCTGTTCATGGCGACGGATTTATGCTTGCTCTCGGGTTCCTGAAGGCGCGACAATTCGCACAAGATTTATCAGAGTATCCAATTCTTACAGGTTCGACCATGGCTGAAAAACAGACACCTCGCGAGGTTACCCCTATCCTGGATACGCCATTCCGGCCTTATGATATGGAGGGCCCCATACAGCATGAAATTTCTTGGCTGCCGCTGCGCTATGAGCGGGTCGGCAACGGCAGCTATATGATGCGCATGCAGCCGGGCGCGGTGACGATCCCCCACACCCACGTCGGCTATGAGGATTTCCTGATCCTTGAAGGCACCCTGACCGATAGCGACGGCCGCGTGTTTCAAACCATGGATTTTGTCAGTTTCGAGCCCGGCACGAAGCATAATTCCTGGACCGACACGGGCTGCCTGATTGTTGTTTTCGAGCGCCCCGGCTGATGATCTTCGAGCCGCCGCTGCCGCCGTGGGACAGTATGCGGACAGCCATCGCCCAGGCCTATCGCGCCGATGAGGATGACTGTGTCGCGGCACTTCTCAGCCAGGCCAGGCTCGGTCTCGAAGCAGATAAGCGTATTGCAAGCCGCGCGCAAAAATTGGTGGCCGCGGTGCGCGAAGGCCGCCAGGGCGCCGGTGGGATCGACGCCTTTCTCCAGGAATATGAACTCTCCAGCCAGGAAGGCGTGGTCCTCATGTGCCTCGCCGAGGCGCTGCTCCGAATTCCCGATAGCGAGACGGCGGATCGGCTGATTCGCGACAAGCTGGGCGACGCCGACTGGGAAAAACATCTCGGCCATAGCGAGTCTCTATTCGTCAACGCTTCCACCTGGGGCCTGATGCTGACCGGGCGGGTGGTGCGCCTCGATCCGGGGCTGGTCAATTCTGGTCTCCGGGGCGGGGCGGCATCGGTCGTCGGCAAGCTGTTTGCACAATCCGGTGAGCCGGTGATCCGCCGCGCCATGATCCAGGCCATGCGCATCCTGGGGCGGCAGTTTGTCATGGGCCGCACCATCGAAGAAGCCCTGGCCCGAGCCCGGCCGGCCGAAGCCGAGGGTTATCGCCATTCCTTCGACATGCTCGGCGAGGCGGCGCGCTGTGCCGCCGAGGCCGACGATTATTTCGAAGCCTACCGCACCGCTATCGAGGCTATCGGCGCGGCTGCGGAGGGCGACGGTATGATGACCAGGCCGAGCATATCGGTGAAGCTCTCGGCCCTCCATCCGCGTTATGAATTTGGCCAGGGGCGGTCCATGGTGGATGCGCTGGCCGGCCGCCTGCTCGATCTTGCACAGCGCGCCAAGGCCCATGGCATCGGCCTCACCGTCGATGCCGAGGAGGCCGACCGGCTGGATCCATCCCTCGATATATTCGAGGCGGTCTATCGCGATCCCGCCCTCGATGGCTGGGACGGCTTTGGCATGGTGGTGCAGGCCTATCTCAAGCGCGCCCCCATGGTGATCGACTGGCTGGCTGTCCTGGTCAAGCAGGGCGGGCGGCGTATTCCGGTGCGTCTGGTCAAGGGCGCCTATTGGGACAGCGAAATCAAGCTGGCCCAGGAACAGGGCCTCGATGGCTATCCGGTGTTTACCCGCAAGCTGGCGAGCGATGTTTCCTATATCGCCTGTGCGCGCCGCCTGCTCGACGGCGGCGACGCCTTCTATGCGCAATTTGCCACCCATAACGCCCAGACCCTGGCGGTGGTGCTCGAACTGGCTGGCGAGCGGCGGGATTTCGAATTTCAACGCCTGCATGGCATGGGCGAAGCACTCTACGGCGAGATCGTCGGCCGGGGCCTGTCCTGTCGGGTCTACGCGCCGGTCGGCAGCCATGAATCCCTGCTGCCCTATCTGGTGCGCCGGCTGCTCGAGAACGGCGCCAACAGCTCCTTCGTCAACCGCATCACCGACGAGGACCTGCCGGTCGAGGATATCGCTGCCGATCCGGTGGCCCGCCTCGGCGAAATTGATGACAAACCCCATCCGCGTATTCCCTTGCCGTCGGCGCTCTATGGCGCGAGCCGGGTCAATTCGCAGGGCATTGATCTCAGCGACAGGGCCCGTCTGGAGCCGCTCAGCCAGGCCATGAGTAAAGCCTTGGAAAAGCCTTTGACGGCGGGCGATGCGGCCACAGGCTCGCCCCGGCCGATCCATGATCCCGCCGACCGCCGCCGCCTGGTTGGTCATGTGGTCGAGGCGAACGAGGAGGCGGTCGATCGGGCGCTGGATCGGGCTTGCGCCGCCGCAGCTGGCTGGGCCGCGACCCCGGCGGGTGAGCGCGCCGACTGTCTTGAGCGCGCCGCTGATCTGATCGAGGAGACCGTTGCCGAGGCTCTGGCCATTGCCGTGCGCGAGGCCGGCAAGACGATCCCCGACGCTGTTGCAGAGGTTCGCGAGGCGGTGGATTTCTGCCGCTACTACGCGAACCGCGCGCGCGCCGATTTTTCCGGCGCGCAGACCCTCTCCGGACCGACCGGCGAGAGCAATCGCCTGTCGCTCCATGGGCGCGGCGTCTTCGTCTGCATCAGCCCGTGGAATTTCCCCCTGGCGATCTTCACGGGCCAGGTTACGGCAGCCCTGGTGGCCGGCAATGCGGTAATCGCCAAGCCCGCCGAGCAGACTCCTTTGATGGCCGCCTACGCCGTTCGCCTGCTGCATCGCGCCGGGGTGCCCGTTGACGTCTTGCGGCTTCTGCCCGGTGATGGCGCCGTTGTCGGCGCGCGGCTGGTCAATCATCCGCGTATCGCCGGCGTTGCCTTCACCGGCTCGACGGAAACCGCCTGGGCGATCAACCGCAGTCTGGCCGCGCGAGACGGACCGATCATCCCGTTGATCGCCGAGACCGGCGGCCAGAATGCCATGATCGTCGATTCGAGCGCCCTGCCCGAACAGGTCGTGGTGGATGTGCTCGCTTCGGCCTTCGGCGCTGCCGGTCAGCGCTGTTCGGCCTTGCGTGTGCTGTTCATCCAGGCCGATGTGGCGCCCCGGACCATCGCCATGATTTCCGGCGCCATGGATGAATTGCGCATCGGCGATCCGGCGTTGCTGGCGACCGATATCGGCCCGGTGATAGACGAGCAGGCCAGGGCGGTGCTCGAAGAGCATGGCAAACGCATGGCGCGCCTGGGCACTGAGATTAAACGACTCGCTCTGCCGGATGAGACGGCCGAGGGCAGTTTTGTGGCGCCCATGGCTTTCGAGATTGACCGGATCGACCAGCTGGAGCGCGAGGTCTTCGGGCCGATCCTCCATGTTATCCGCTATCGCGCCGACAGGCTGGATGGGGTGATAGAGGCTATCAATGCTACCGGCTACGGCCTGACCCTGGGCATCCACAGCCGCATCGGCGAGGTCGTCGATTACATATCTTCGCGGGTCCGCGCCGGCAATATCTACGTCAACCGTAATATGATCGGCGCCGTGGTCGGGGTGCAGCCTTTCGGCGGCGAGGGACTTTCGGGAACCGGTCCCAAGGCCGGCGGTCCACGCTATTTGAATCGTTTCGCAAACGAGCGTAGTTTCTCAACAGATACGACGGCGGCCGGCGGAAACGCCTCGCTTTTGTCACTGGAGGAAGGTGAATGACTGGCGCGAAAGC
>Ga0209554_1003265_pt1 | contig 10525 bp, 4 predicted proteins | sample MarorgKNORR_S2LV_5_FD_188221 | JGI IMG/M metagenome (GOLD analysis project Ga0209554, IMG submission 188221) | Marine microbial communities from the Southern Atlantic Ocean, analyzing organic carbon cycling - Bottom_A/KNORR_S2/LV (SPAdes) (version 2) | ecosystem: Environmental > Aquatic > Marine... | reverse complement strand
CAGATGAAACAAATTCACCAAATTCTTCTTTTAATAATCCTGATAATACAAGAGTTAATTCATGAGTGCCACTTAGGTTTAAAAGTGCAGAGAAGTTTGACCATTCGTTTGCCATCCCCGCATCAAATCTATTCTCCACCCAATCAGTCAAACTCCAATTTATATCCGCGTACGTTTGATAATCACTCCTGAATTGATCTGCTTGATTTTTAAAGTGAAAATAAGCTGCAATACTTCCAATTTCCACGCCTAAAAATGACGCTGATCGCAATAAGGGTGATTTATTATACAATTGTCCTGCTCCGGGAATAATGAGAGACATCAAAAGTGGTTTCCCCGGGTAAGAGATCGACTCTACTGATTCTACACCTACAACAGAATTTGTATCCTGGCTGATTATGGGGTTTATCCCTGAAATTACCAGGCTAAAAATCAAAAAGAACTTTGACATAAGTCCGCCCTTCATTACCGTATTGTATTGTTTTTTCATTGATCTCACGTTCAAATTTATCTAATGGTTGATGATATTCTAACTCAATTGCAGTGGGGAAGTTATAAAAGGAAAACCCATTCATCCGCCATTGAATTCCTATTGATTTTTTAACTTCATTTTTTAAAAATTTGGTTGTCCACGCATTTCCAATTTGGAAAATGGCACCTAGTGTACTGTTTTGCCAAATCATCCATTTTGCTTTGTAATGTTTTTCCATAAACAATGGAATTCTGAATGTACCATCCACCATGGCACTATTGGTCCCCTGAATTGAATAGAACGGATATCCTTTTAACCCCGGTAACCCACCAAGGTAAAAATGGAAAAATGAATCGACATTTTGGTTAGAAATCCATCCAAATTGACCTGTGAGCGAAACAGTCCATCTCTTTTGCAATGGAATCTCATAATAATAGGATCCCCCTAACTGAATTCGACCTAGGTTATTACTCTTAAAATCTTCGGTTAAGGTCCCAGACTCTGACAAATTCAATCCCTCAATAAAATCATTCTTCTCTAAATCAATCTTGGACCAAATCTTATATCCTTTGGATGGATTTATTGTTTTATCTAACCGCCGTTTTACCATATTTAATGACCAATCACCACTCAGGGACCAACCGCGAAAATAGTCGTATGCTGCCCCTGCATCTAAGATGCCATGTTCACTGGTCATCACTTCCTGTTTAATAAAAGCACGATACCATTGCCTTGTTCCGGAAACTTCAAAAAGACTGCCAAAAATAGGGATCTTTAACCCAGTCCTGAACTGAACTAATCGAAATTTGATATTATCGTCAATTTTGTAAACGCCTTGATATATGGTATTGTCTGTAGTGTTTCGGGTTAAATAAAATGTTTCAAAGAATAGCGTTGGATAAAACCGTTTAAAATCAAAAATAAAGAAAAGGTCTACATCATTATATTGGTTTAAAGAAGCACCACCAAAAATAGACAGGCGATTGATCACTTCACTGGAATAAAAATAAAATCCCGGTTTAATAGTACCATAATCAATCATCACCTTTGGCATGATGAACATATTGGGAAACTGGTCAGAATAAGGTTTTGATGCAGATGTGTTTAACTCAACCAACGGGTTATTATATCCAGAGTTATTTTCAAAATAATTAGGTGAATATCCAACGAGTGATTCATCTATCAACTGTAGAGAATCCAAAAGTGAAATTGTATACTGACCCTCTTTATATAACGAGAATAATACTCTCCCATCTTTGCAGATGTCCGGCATAAACGCACCACCGGATAGATTTGTCACATAACCTGCAGTTGTATCAACAGGATTGATCATATACAGATTGTAGATTCCACTTTTATCCTGAGAAAATAACTGAATACCGTTAGGAGATTCTGCCATATTTCTTTCATCAAATAGAGGGTTCTCCAATTCATTTGTAATGGCATTTGATGAAAAATCGAGTCGCCCAATATTTCTGTAATGGTGCGTGGTTATATCAAAATACAAAGAATGATTTTTTTCAGAATAGGTCAAATGGCTTAAAATGGGTCGATCCTTAAAATCAGTTATCTTTGTAGATGTATTTGTATTAAGGTCAAGTACATAAATATCCTGACCACCATCAAAAGTAGCTAGATAAGCAATGGTGCTATCCGATTGTATGAACACAGGATTAAATGCACGAGCATCAACCGTTAACCTTTCTTCTTTTTCCATCTCCATATCATAAGAATAAATATCATAATATTTTGATCCCACTTTATTGGGGAATTTTGGTTTTTTACTGTAAAAAATAAGCTCACCATTGGGATGCCAAGAAGGCGCTGAATGAATACCACTTATTAACTTTTTATCCTCGTCTATCTCAATGTCATAATAGAAAAGATCTGTTTGACTAAAAAAATCATTTTCCTTGTTGGAGAGATAGGCAAATCCGTTTTTCACAGGATGCCATTTGGGATAAATATTGGTCGTCCCTTCTTTTTGGATCTGCTGCCCTTCAACCGGATTAATCTCAATCGGTGAAACGAGCAATTTATATTTGGTTTCTAAGGATGATTTGAAATTATTAAATAATACTGCACTCGTTATTCCAATCGCATTCTCAATTGCTGTATTGATAGAAAATTGCGTCAAGGATGATAATTCAACCATGATCTTCTTTAAAGATTCAGGACCATATTCATTGGCAATATAGGTAGACAACGCAAACCCTGCGTTATAAGTGGATTCATTTCCGATACCTTTTTTTCCAAAAGTATTCATTTCAGTAAACGATAATAATTTTCCATGGATTGCCCGGTCACGCAAAATCATATCGCGATGGGTGTCCCAGTGGTCCCAATCCGCATTTTCGTACATATACTGGGCAACACCTTCAGCTAACCAAGGCGGTACGATTGTTCCCGGAATAGGATAGCTAATGAGTGTGTTTGGATAGCCATACAAAACGTCTGGGCGTTTTTCTTTTTCGTAATTCATGAATTGAAGATAGGCGCCGGGAATTTTTGTTCCGGCCTTCATGGCTTTTTGTAAAGATACAATATGGGCGAATTCATGGGTGATCACATTCTGTAACCAGCGGTGACTGCCGCGTAGTTCAAAATCCAAGGGTGATGCCCAGATCATGATCTTATTATCATAATAATAGGCTGCACCGTTTGAATAATCGTCTGGATCGATCAAAATTAGATGTGTTTTTTCTTTGGGCTTGAAATCATAAAACCCGGTGATTTTCGGGTAAATGACCTCTGCAACAGTGGCAGCTTCCCGAGCTGTCATTTCCGTTTCATCATGAAAATGGATCTGGAAATTCTCAGTCTCAAAAGTATGCCAGTTAAATTCGGGGTGGTTATACTCAACCTCTGCCAACCCAATGGATACCAAAAGCGTAAAATAAATAATGTTTTTCATCAGTGAATAACAGCAATCTTGATGATATTCGTTTCTGTCTCTTTATCGCCACTTACTGCCACATGAGCAAAATAAACACCCGGTTCAACATCGGTGACATCCCAAATCCATTCTGTGATCTGTTTTCCGACTTGGTAAAGGTCTTCCGTCCAAGTTTTAATGTAATATCCCGCTAAATCATACAGGTTTACTTCTACCTTTTCAGCACCTATAGTTTCCACGCGAATCGTCCCAGAATTATCCCGGATCGGATTCGGATAGCAATAAGAACGAATGTGCTGGTTTTCAGTTTCGGATACAAATGTATATTCCAATTCTATTGTCCTGCTTCTGCCCCATTCACCATGTTCAAAAGCCCATTCATTCCCTTTCGTATCTGTTGCCTTATCTAATTGATAAATGGTAGATCGAGTCATAATTGCATTTTTCTTATTTACATTTTTCAGCGCCACCAGATAGTCATTTTTCTTGGAAGCAAAACGGTATTGAATATTTCCCAAATAGTCAAATATATAAACAGATGAAGAATCTGCAGATTTTGCCACAATTTCAGGGTGTTCATCATTAAACAGGTCACGGGCTAATACAGGAGTTTGCAATTCAACTTCCAACGGGAAACCAGCCATGAGGATGAGATCAGAATTAAATGCATATAAGATTCCAGTTGAATCCAAGGCTAAAACATCCACACCGGCATCCAGATCCAGATCAATGCCTGAAACGGATTGAAATGAAATTTCTTCCCACTTTGTAGTAGTGCCATCGAATTCTGTTATAGAAATACCAGAATTTCCCAGATCTATTCCATAATTGAAGAAAGATGTGAAAACTCTTTTTTTGTGGGAAGACCATTCCATAGTATCCATATATAAAAGTGAATCAATCCATAATGGAACTAGGGTTATATCAGGCGTCTCTTCAATTTCATATAGTTTTATAATCGTATTTGTTGGATGATAATAATCATAACGAGTTTGGTATCTATAAAATATTCCAGGTCCGTCTGGTTCAGGCCACACATTCTCGCTAATGTCAATTAGAGTATGGTTCTCTTGCTCATCAATCATGGTGAAAAAATTGAAAGTGTTGCCTCTGCTAGGATGAAAAAACAGCTTATTTGAAATCGTATCAACTGGCGCTATCCAAAGTGAATCACCAGAGCCTAATATTTTTGTATGTCCGTTTGCATTAAAAGAATTCACGACAGTGTAGTCTTTAAGTGGAAATCCATCCATTATGAGCGAATTAGACACTGTAAAAGACATTGTGTCTCCTGACTTACTTATATTGTCGATCGTAATGAATGTCGATGAGCCATCATTTGCTTTTGTGGACGGATATGTAAATGGGCCAAATTCCGGCGACAATCCTTCCATACTGGGATTTGCCAATTCATATTGTGTATTGCCCTTGAACCACATATCTCCAAAATAACCCGAAGAAGGATCATTGAAAAGGTGAATGGATGGATACCCAATATCCTGTGCACCATCTGCTTCTTCAAGGTCAATACCCAACCGTGACAAGTCACCATTTACCGAATAATCATTTAATCCTGAATTGATCACCGTTTCGTCAATATGCCAGATCAATAACCCGGATGCGGGAAGTCCAATATCATAATTGGGAACAGTGACAACAACGCCATTTTCGTCTTTCACTAATCCTGCGGAATCTTGGAGAATTTCCGTATAAGGAGGGTAATCTTTTTCACCATTCTTTTCCCAAATTGCATAACGCATGGAATCAAGGTTGATCCCATTATGGATCGTATTATCACGATTTTCGATGAGAAAATATTCCGAATCATAGATAGGTACTTTCACAAGTTGATTCTCGCTGCGTGATTGCAAATTGACTACAGAACCAAATCCCGCATTTGTTGGCATTTCCCATCCAGCAAAAATTCGCGACCAAGCCGTTGGAGGAGATGGAACCAAGCCACGTCCATTATTCGATCCCTGATCCATAAGTCCAAATACACCAACACCACTCTCTCCTGTTTCTATATTCCATAATGGTGGTAATCCCACAGCAAAGCCAATCATGAGCGCAAAAGTTCCCGTGAGTCCATATTGATATTCACAGGGTTCCGACGCATCCGAGAACATAGATTCAGCAATATCAAATAAAAGATGATTCTGTGTTTCCGGTAAAATAATTCCATGAGAGATCTCATGCCCATCTGCCGAAATTGATGATGACCCGAAATACGTAAGAATCATTTCATTATCAACGTAAGTTGAAGGGATATCTTCCGGAGTTGGATCTAAAAATGGGAGTGAAAAATCCTGGCCAATTCCTGCATGAAATACAACAACAAGATCATAGGATGAAAAATCGATTTGATCCATTTCGTACGCTTTATAAATCGCATCAGCAAATAAACTTGTTATACGTTCTTCCTGGATATCACCTTGATCATAAGGATTATAATAATTCATGGAATTGGAGAGTGCATAGGACTCATTTTCCTGAACGGGAAAGACTGTGGATTGGTCTAAATCAATCCCAAATTTTCCATAAGATACATCATTGAAATATCCATCAACTGCTTTTAATTGCGATTCAAAGTATTGCCGATCATGTGGAAAAGGATCGATAGTGTATCCTCCACATTCTATCCCCTCAAGTTCAGTTAGGAATTGCCCATTTCCAGATGTGCTTTCATCATTGTCTTCAAGAAAGGATACTAGCAGTACACAAATTTTCAATTCTCCAGAGATTTCAGCCGATAATAATGAGAAAAGACAGACCAAGAAAAATGATCTGCGAATGGGTATGGACCGCATCATTGAAAGCGGTATTTAAAATTCCATATTCAGGGAGAATCGCATGGTATTGGTCAATGGATGGCCCGTTTCACCATAGGTATATCCAAAATCGAATCCATAACCTGCAAACCTTAGACCAATGCCAAAAGTAGGATTACTGATCTTCCCTGTTTTATCATAATAAAAACCAGAACGGATGGCAAAATATTCTCCATACCAATATTCCATCCCGATGTTATGAACCAATTTATCTAATTCATTTGAAAGTGATCGATCCTTAGAGTTACCAACTTCTTTTACACCATACTCGTTGTATTTCCCCCAATTCTCATCTCCAGGTGTTCCATCAGTTCTTACAATCTCATTATCATCTAGATCAATTTTACCATCACCATCCAAATCCTCCCATTCGTATCCACCAATGATCTTATCACCATCACCAGATCCATTTGATCCTTTATCAATATCTCCGCCTATAATCCAATCATCTACCCATGAAGTGAATATTGCCTTATAAATTGGATCTGAATGAGCAACTTCAATCTGCCCATCCACATTATAATCATTTCCAGGACTGAGATTCCCATCATCATCATAGCCACCAATGTAACCATCATTATCCCAATCCATGTCAGGATAGGATGCGACCAAGAGTTTATCAACATCATAGACAATATTAAGTTTATTAAACTCTGAATTCACGAGAGCATAATTTAGTCCAAGAGTTAAATTGGTAGGTTGGGGATCAGCCTGGTCCGGGTCAATAAATGAAACTTTTGGACCGAGGTTGGATAAATTTAATCCCAGGGTCAAATTGGGCAGTAACCATTCCTTATGCATATAGCCCACATCAAATCCAAAGTCCGTGGATGTGCCTTTTCCCTTTTCACTTCCAGCACCAATTTCCACTAAATGCTGGTAAGAAACTTTTGCATTCAACCCAAAGGATTGAGTAGGCGAGATCAGTGCACTGTAGGAAAGCGCAAATGCAGACATATAGCTGGTAAAGGTACCGAGTTCATCTCCCGTTTCACTTGTCCGAATCTGTTCCCCGAGATTTAAAAATATTAAATGCCCTCCAATAGTCCCAAGTGTGGGATATTTTTTCCGGAAAGCAAAGAATTCGTAATAAAGGTCATCTGCCAGACCGGGAAGCCAGTTTACGTGCATCATAGCCAACTCCTGGCCATCGAGAAATCCGAGTCCAGCTGGATTCCAGTAACTGGCATAGGCATCATTTGCTACCGCCACATGTGCTTCACCCATGCCACCTGCACGTGCACCTGGCGCAATTAAAAGAAAAATCGCTCCAGCTTCACTCTGGGCGAATATGGGGTTTATTAGAACTGTCAGTAATGACAGAGTCGTCCCTAAACGCTTCATTGAATGTCTCCTGAATATTGATTGATATTGAATGCGCTCTCTTCGAGCGAATTGATAGCGTTTAAGGTATAGGTTTTCTCCGGTTTTTTGGACGGCGAATATATCTTTGATTTTCTTTCACAGTCAAGAAATGAATCCGTCGAGAAATAGTTCCATTTCATTGTAATAATCCTAAGGTTAAAATGGGGATGTACGTGATTAGACCTACAGCTAATAATCTCACTAAAAAGAATGGCAGTGTGGCCTGATATATTTTTGGCATATCCTCATCAAAACGATAAGCGGCTAAAAAGAGATTCATCCCCACTGGAGGTGTTAAAAATCCCAGTTCAAGATTCGCAATGAAAATGATCGCCAAATGTACCGGATCAATTCCAAAGTAAACCCCTAAAGGTGCAATCAATGGTACGATCACGATAATAGCTGAAAAAATATCCATGAGACATCCAACTAGGAGTAAGAATACGTTGAGCATTAATAGAAATGTATACTTAGAAGCGATGGCGCTCTTAGCCCAGGATAGCATAAGGATCGGGATCTGTGCATCTATAAGATAACTGGTCAGCCCCATGGCTACCCCAAGAATGATCAATACCCCACCAATAAGAGTGGCACAATCAATCACGATCCTTGGTAAGTCCCGTAATCGAATATCCTTGTATAGGTACACTTCCACCAAAAAGATATAAACCACAGTTAAGGCAGCTGTTTCCACCAATGTAGTAAACCCGCCGAAAACACCAAAAAGGATCAGGACAGGAATTGCCAATTCCCATTTCGTGTCTATGCATGCTTTGATAGCTTTTCTGAAATTAAATGGATTCGGTGCAATCTTTGCTTTCTTCCCTTGGTACAAAGACCAAACAGACATCATGACCAAGAGTAAAAGCCCGGGAATAAGTCCCGCAATAAATATATCTTTTACGGACACATGGGCGGTAACGCCATAAATAATAGCTGGTAAACTTGGAGGGAACAATAATCCAAGAGATCCGGCAACTGTGATCAATCCAATTGAGAAAGAACGACTATAACCCTCCTTCAATAAAAGAGGTAAGAGGAGCCCTCCCAAAGCTAAGATCGTAACACCAGAGCCACCCGTTAATGCTGTAAAAAATGCGCAGAGAACGACAATAATGATGGGAGTTCCACCGGGAATCCATCCAAATAATTCCCTAAAGACATTCACAAGTCTTTCTGATGCTTTACTTTCGGCAAGCAGGTATCCAGCAAGTGTGAACAGGGGAATTGTTGGCAAGGTTGGCGAAACAACTATTCTATAAGTCTCCGTTGGAATCGCTGAAATAGGAATAAAATCCGCCCAAAAGAATAAGACAGCTGCACCACCCAACCCCACGAAAATAGGAGCACCATACAGTAATGCAATAAGTAGGAGTATTAACCCAATCCCGACAACAGGGAATACATCAACAATCGCATCAGTGATGGCACTCATTGAAAAAAGAAGCCCAACAATGACCAAAGAAATCCTGTGTAAATGTTTCTTATAACTCTTAAAGTATACTTGGACTGCCATGAGACCAAAGCCAACTGGCATAATGATCATGGCCAACCACCGAGGAATATTGGGAGCAATGTCTATCGGATATTTCATCTCAACTTTTAATAATTCCCAACTCCCCCATGTTAATGCAACCAAGACAAGAAAGGTAGTGACTTTAGCGATCCATTTTCCTAAATGTGGCTTTTCAGCTTTATCAAACAACGGTTCTCTGGTGAGAGCTAGTAATTTATTTTGTCTGGTTGCTAAGACTGCCCCCAGGAAACCAATCCACAGGGTAAAATGCTGTACAATTACCTGAGATGCTGGAATACTATTCGTATTAAATAGGCGTGCACCTGTTTCCAGAACTGGCAAAAGTGTCATTGCCGCAAAAATGACAAAGGCAAGTGTATTTTCCCCCCATTTCAATCGATTGACAACATGATTGAGTATTGGTGGCGATTTCATTGGGATGGTTTATCGATCCTGTGTGAGTTCGATTACACGGTCATATACATCTGCTGGTATGGCCTTCCCACGAAGATACGGCTCCATTTTTTTAACCTCTTCTTGCCAGAGACTTACTTCTTCTTGCGAAGGCTTATGAATAACTAATCCATATTGTTTCATAGCGTCGATTGCCTGTTTTTCGGCATTTTTATTGGTTTCCTGATGCTTATCCCGAATAGAATGGGAAATAGAGATCAGGTCTTCATGATATTTTTCAGGTATACGATTCCAGGTTTTCATGTCAATGATAATACCAGCCAGAAGTGTGCCCCATTTAAGATCAAGCATATGATTTGTGATCCCAAAGGCTTGCTGAGCCAATGCATATAATGGCATGGTTGACATAGCATTAATCAGTCCGGTTTGTAATCCAGATAAGATATCTGTCGAAGCGAGTGGAACCGGATTGTAGCCAGCTTTTTTATAAATTTCTGCCCATTTAAAATCACCAGCCCAGGTAAAAATCCTTTTTTTCTTTAAATCTGATGGCGCGGTGACTTTTGTTGTTGAAAACCAGTAGGCCCACCCAAGATCAGCTAGGTAAAGAAGTTTAAAACCTTTTTCTTCTAACTTCGCCTCTAGACTGGGGTACATATCGTTAAGCACTACCTGAATATCCTCAGTATTTTGAAATGCTAAAGGCACATAAAATGCTGAAAAATCCGGTACAATTTCTGTGAGCCCTTCCGTCGTTATGCCTGCTGAATGGATCTGGCCGATCCTCATTTTACGTACCATGTCCCGTTCATCCCCTACAACGCCACCAGGATAAATTCTAAGTTGTACCTCACCATCGGTTGCTTTTTTCCATTCTTGTCCCATTTCGATGAGCATGCCGTGCCATTCCGTTCCCTCTGGCGCTAGTGTGGCCATCTTTACCACAATTTTTTTCGCATAAATCAATGAGATTGATAAAACTAAAATCAGTAAATATCGTTTCATTCGAAGAAATACTCGTCTGTCTTGGA
>Ga0209554_1003259_pt1 | contig 10536 bp, 7 predicted proteins | sample MarorgKNORR_S2LV_5_FD_188221 | JGI IMG/M metagenome (GOLD analysis project Ga0209554, IMG submission 188221) | Marine microbial communities from the Southern Atlantic Ocean, analyzing organic carbon cycling - Bottom_A/KNORR_S2/LV (SPAdes) (version 2) | ecosystem: Environmental > Aquatic > Marine... | reverse complement strand
AGCTCAATTGGTAGAGCACCGGTCTCCAAAACCGGAGGTTGTGGGTTCGATCCCCTCCGCTCCTGCCAAATTAGAGAGATAGTATGATTAATCCTATTAAATTTATACAAGAAGTTAAGAACGAAGCTTTTAGAGTTTCTTGGCCTACGGGAAAGGAAACACTAACAGGAGCAGTAATGGTTGTCTTGTTGGCTACAGTTGCTGCTATATTTTTTCTAATTTTAGATCAAATACTTAAATTTCTTTTGAATTTTGCATTAACTATAAATTTTTAAATTATGAAAAATTGGTACATAGTCCAGTCTTATTCAAGCTTTGAAAAGAAGGTTGCAAATGCAATTAAAGAAGAAGCTACAAAAGCAAAATTAGAAGATAAGATTGAAGAAGTATTTGTGCCCACTCATGATGTAACTGAGGTTAGAAGGGGTAAGCGAGTGCAAAGAAAAAAAAAGTATTTTCCAGGATATGTTTTGGTTAAAATGGACATGGATAACCAGATATATCATTTAATAAAGAATATAAAAAAGGTAAGTGGTTTTTTAGGTCAAAAAGGAAAGCCACTTCCTGTTTCTGAAGAAGAAATACAAAAAATTAAAGGGCAAATGAAAGATGGTGTAGTTCAATCAAAATCTTTTATAAGCTACAATATTGGAGAAAAAGTCCAGGTCATTGATGGGCCGTTTGCGTCATTTAATGGTCTCGTTGAAGAGTTTGACGAAGAAAAATCTAGACTTAAAGTTTCGGTTATGATTTTTGGGAGGCCAACTCCTGTAGATCTAGAATTTGATCAGGTTGAAAAAGTACAGTAATGGCAAAAAAAGAAATCAAAGAATATGTAAAACTGCAAATCAAAGGCGGTCAAGCTAATCCAGCTCCACCCGTTGGTCCTGCACTTGGACAAAGAGGAATTAATATTATGGAATTTTGTAAAGCATTTAACGAAAAAACTAAAAAATTTATGGGTAATCCAGTGACAGTCGTTATAACAGTTTATAAAGATAAAAAATTTGACTTTATTATCAAATCACCTCCAGCTTCACACTTCATTAAACAAGCTGCAAAATTAAAAAGTGGCTCTAAAGAACCTGGAAGAATTATTTCTGGTTCAATAACAATGAAGCAAGCAGAACACATAGCCAAAGAAAAAATGAAAGATCTAAATGCCTTCGATTTAAAAGAAGCTACCAAAATTATATGTGGTTCGGCACGCTCTATGGGTATTGAGGTAAAGGAGTAAATTTAATGATTTCTAAAAGATATAAAGCTTTACCTCGAGAAACAAAAAAATTAAAACACAATACGATTGAAAATTTGTTAAGAACAGTTAAAAAAAATTGCACAACAAAGTTTGATGAGTCTATTGATGTTAATTTTCAACTAAATTTAAAACAAAAAAAAAGCGAAGTAAACATAAGGACTGTTCTTAATTTACCAGTAGGAAAAAATAAAAAAATTATAGTTGCTGTTATTTGTGAAGAGGAAAAATTAGATGAAGCAAAAAAAAGTGGGGCTGATATTATTGGATCTGATGATTTAATTAATAATATTTCTGGAGGAAAAATAAATTTTGAAAAACTTATATCAACTCCAAAAATGATGGTTAAATTAGGTAAACTTGGAAAAATTTTAGGTCCAAAGGGGTTGATGCCAAATCCTAAACTTGGAACTGTCACAAATGAAATTATCAAAGCAGTGAAAGATACAAAATCTGGTCAAGTTGAAGTTAAAAATGATAAAGATGGTAATGTTGGTTTATCAATAGGAAAAAAAAGTTTTTCAGATGAAAATTTAATCAAAAATTTTAATGCAGTTGTTGATACTATTATAAAAGAGAAACCTGCTGGTGTAAAAGGTAATCTTGTTAAGAGTGCATTTATTACTTCAACGATGGGAGTATCTTACAAATTAAAACTAAATAAGAATATTTAATTTTATGATGAACAAAGAACAAAAAAAAAATTATATCAACGAAATGAAAGAGTTTTTTGATGCCAATGATTCAGTATTAGTTACTCACTACCAAGGTTTAACCGTTAAGCAATTAGATGAATTACGAGCTGAAATGAGAAAATATGGTATAATGTTTAAAATTACAAAAAATAGAATCACAAAGTTAGCTCTAAAAGATACCAAATGTAAAAATATTGCTGATCTGTTTTCAGGACCTACTGCTGTTGCATTATCAAAAGATGCAATTTCTTCAGCAAAAATTTTGACTAAATTTTCTAAAGACAATCAAAACTTGAAGATTCTTGGCGGACTAATGGGTGAAGAAATTCTTAAACTGGAAGATGTGCTGAAAATTGCTACATTACCAACATTAAATGAAGCTAGAGCTAAAATTACTATTATTTTACAATCTTCAGCACAAAAATTAGTAAGTATTTTACTTGCGCCTGGCTCAAAAATTGCTATTTTGGCGCTCGAAAAGAGCAAAAAATCTACATAGAAAATTTATGGCCGATTTAAATAAAATCATCGAAAATTTATCAAAATTAACGGTAGTAGAAGCAGCTGAGCTTTCAAAGCAATTAGAGAAAAAGTGGGGAGTGACCGCAGCAACAGCAGTTGCTACAGCACCAGTTGCAGGTGGAGCTGCAGCACCAGCGGAAGAACAAAGTGAATTTACAATTATACTTACTTCAGCTGGAGATAAAAAAATTAGCGTAATAAAAGAAATTAGAACATTTACTACATTAGGTTTGAAAGAAGCTAAAGATTTGGTTGATGGAGCACCTAAAGAAGTAAAATCAGGTGTTAATAAAAAAGAAGCAGAAGAAATTAAGAAAAAATTAGAAGCTGCTGGAGCCAAAGTAGAATTAAAATAACAAAATTTTTAAATCTGGTTTTTAAAAATCAGATTCAATGAATGCAATTATCGTTTACTGAGAAAAAAAGTATTAGAAAAAATTTTGGAAAGTTAAAGGAAACTTTATCAATTCCAAATTTGATAGAAGTGCAAAAAAATTCTTATAATGAATTTTTAAATATAAATAGTCAAAATAAAAAAGACTTACCACTAAAAGGTTTAGCCAGAGTTTTCAAAAACATATTTCCTATAGAAGATTTAGCAGAAAAAGCGACATTAGAATATGTTTCTTATCGATTAGAAAAACCAAAATATGGTGTAGAAGAATGTATTCAGAGAGATTTAACTTACGCATCAGCTCTAAAACCTACTTTAAGACTAGTAGTTTACGAAATTGATCATGAAAAAAATACAAAAGAAATATTGTCTGCTAAAGAACAAGAAGTTTACATGGGAGAAATTCCGATGATGACACCTAGTGCAACATTTGTAGTTAATGGTGTTCAAAGAGTCGTTGTCAACCAAATGCATAGAAGCCCGGGCGTTTTTTTTGATCATGACAAAGGAAAAACTCACGCTAGTGGCAAATTGTTATTTAACTGCAGGGTAATTCCAAACAGAGGTTCATGGTTGGATTTTGAATACGACATAAAGGATTTATTGTATTTTAGAATTGATAGAAAGAAGAAATTACATGTATCAACTCTTTTACAGGCATTGAAATATAATAAAAAGGAAATAGCTGATTTATTTTATGAAAGTCAAAAGTTTGAATATAATTCTAAATTAAATAAATGGAAAACAATATTTAATCCAGAAAATTATAAATTTAAAAAAATTTCAGAAGAAATAATTGATGTAAAGACTAATGAGGTAGTTGTTAAATCGGGATCTAGAACTGATTTGGCGCAAGCACAAAAACTTTACGATAAAGGATTAAAAGATATTTATGTTTCAAACGATGCAATCTATGAAAGATTTTTACATCACGATATAAGTTTAGGTTCTGAAGAAAGTATTTCTATAGGAACAGAAATCACTGATGAAATTTTAACTAAAATCATAGAAAATAATATAAAAACAATCTTAATTTCCAATACTAACTCTATTAACAAAGGACCTTATTTGCTCAAAACTATGTTGGCAGATAAAAATAATACTAAAGAAGAGGCAATTACTGACATATACAAAATTTTAAGACCAGGAGAACCTCCTACATTAGAAATTGCAAATCAAATTTTTCAAAATTTATTTTTCGGCTCGGATCGCTATGATTTATCAGATGTAGGAAGAGTAAAAATGAATTCAAGATTAAATTTAGATTGTTCTGACAAAATATCGATACTTAGAAATGAAGATATTATTGCAATTATTAAACTCATGTTAGATCTTCGCGATGGTAAAAATGAAGTTGACGATATTGATCATTTAGGCAACAGACGAGTTAGATCTGTAGGTGAGTTAGTTGAAAATCAGTCACGTCTTGGCATATATAGGATGGAAAGAGCAATCAAAGAAAAAATGTCTACCTTAGAGATTGAGTCAGCGATGCCGCAAGACCTCATTAATGCAAAACCATTAACATTAGCTTTAAAAGATTTTTTTGGAACTTCTCAGCTCTCTCAATTTATGGATCAAACCAATCCATTATCTGAAATAACTCATAAGAGACGAGTTTCGGCCCTTGGTCCAGGTGGGTTAACAAGAGAAAGGGCAGGATTTGAAGTAAGAGATGTCCATCCAACACACTATGGAAGAATTTGTCCTATAGAAACACCTGAAGGACCAAATATTGGATTAATTAGTAGTTTGGCAACATATTCAAGAATTAATAAATATGGTTTTATAGAAAGTCCTTATAAAAAGGTTGTTGATGGTAAAGTTCTTGAGACAATAGATTATTTATCAGCTATGGATGAAGAAAAATTTACCATAGCACAAGCAAACTCACCAATTAGTAATAATAAAAATTTTTTGGAAGATTTAGTGTCCTGTAGAAAATCTCTAAACTTTATATTGTCTAAACCAGAAAATATTAACTATATAGATGTATCACCAAAACAACTTGTGTCCGTTGCTGCATCTTTGATTCCTTTTTTAGAAAATGACGATGCAAACAGAGCCTTAATGGGCTCAAACATGATGAGACAAGCAGTGCCTTTAATTATACCGGAGGCTCCGTTGGTTGGCACAGGTATCGAAAGAGATGTTGCCCTTGATTCAGGTGTAACGATTGTTACAAAAAGAAGTGGTGTGGTTGATAAAATTGATGGAAAAAGGATAGTTGTAAAAGTTACATCCGAGAAAGACCTAAGTAAATCAGGTGTTGATATTTATAATTTACTAAAATTTCAAAGATCAAACCAAAATACTTGCATTAATCAAAAACCATTAGTTAGAGTTGGCGATCTGGTTTCCGAAGGAGATATTATTGCAGACGGCCCATCTACAAAATTAGGTGAACTTGCATTAGGAAAAAATGTTACCGTAGCATTCATGCCCTGGCTTGGGTATAATTTTGAGGATTCAATTTTAATTTCTGAAAGATGTGTAACTGACGATGTATTTACATCAATTCATATTGAAGAATATGAGATAATGGCAAGAGATACAAAATTAGGAACTGAAGAAATAACTAGAGATATTCCAAATGTAAGTGAGGAAGCATTAAGAAATTTAGATGAGTCCGGAATTGTTTATATTGGAGCAGAAGTTAAACCTCATGATATTTTAGCAGGAAAGGTTACTCCAAAAGGTGACACTCCAGCTGGACCAGAAGAAAAACTTTTAAGATCTATTTTTGGTGAAAAAGCAGTGGATGTTACTGATACATCTTTACGTTTACCAGCGGGAAGCGTTGGAGTTATTGTGGATGTCAAGGTGTTTAATAGGCACGGCGTAGAAAAAGATGAAAGATCTATAGCAATTGAAAGATCTGAAATAGAAGTGATTCAAGAAGATAAAGTTGTAGAAGAGGAGATCTTAAAAAGAAATACTATACAAAGAGCCACTCAAATAATTAAAAATTCAGCGCTAAATGAGAAATTTGAAAACTTTAAACCAGATGAAAAAATTGAAGAAAAAAAAATAGAACAAATGAGTTTAGACGATTTATTTAGTGTATCTCTGAAGGATATTTCCAAAAACAAGAGTCTTTTAACTTTAGTTGAACAATATAATAAAGTTAAATTGGATATTAAAGAAAGATTTGAAGATAAAGTTGAAAAAATTAGACAAGGAGATGAATTATTACCAACCGTTATGAAAATGGTAAAAGTTTTTGTTGCAGTAAAGAGACGTCTAAGACCCGGAGACAAAATGTCAGGAAGACATGGCAACAAAGGGGTCATTAGTAAGATTGTTCCAGTTGAAGATATGCCATATATGGAAAATGGTAAACCTGTGGATATAGTTCTAAATCCACTAGGGGTTCCAAGCCGAATGAATGTTGGACAAATTTTAGAAACTCACCTTGGCTGGAGTTGTTCTGAACTAGGGGAAAATCTAAATAAATTAATTAACGAAAATCAAAATAAAATAAACACTAGCAAAAGTATAGTTTCATTGTTGGTGTCAATTTATGGAAAAGATTTTTACGATAAGACTATTAAAAATTTGTCATCAATTGAGTTTAATGAGCTATGTGAAAATTTAATCAAAGGAGTTCCAATATCTACCCCAGTATTTGATGGTGCAAAGGAAAAAAATGTAACTGATATGCTGAAGTTAGCGAATTTACCTACGTCTGGACAAACAATATTATGGGATGGAAGAACAGGGCAAAAATTCGATAGACCTGTGACAGTGGGTACTATTTATATGTTAAAATTACATCATCTTGTAGAAGATAAAATACATGCACGATCAACGGGACCATATAGTTTAGTAACCCAACAACCTTTAGGAGGAAAAGCTCAACTTGGAGGTCAAAGATTCGGTGAAATGGAAGTTTGGGCACTTGAAGCATATGGGGCAGCATATACTTTACAAGAAATACTAACGGTCAAATCCGATGATGTTGCTGGAAGAGTTAAAATATATGAAACGATAGTTAAAGGGGAAGAAAATTTTCAATCAGGTGTTCCCGAATCTTTTAATGTATTAGTTAAAGAAATTAAGTCCTTAGGGCTAAATATTGAATTAAAATAAATTATGAAAAATGAGTTAACAGATTTATTTAAGAATAAACCAGTAATAGAAGACAATTTTACTAGCATTAGAATTAGTTTGGCTAGTCCTGAAAAAATTAAATCCTGGTCTTTTGGTGAAATTAAAAAGCCTGAAACAATTAATTATAGAACTTTTAAACCTGAAAAAGAGGGATTATTTTGTTGCAGAATATTTGGGCCAATTAAAGATTATGAATGTTTGTGTGGTAAATATAAAAGAATGAAATTTAGAGGAATTATTTGTGAAAAGTGTGGAGTGGAAGTTACAAAGTCTAACGTAAGACGTGAAAGAATGGGCCACATTAATCTAGCTACTCCAGTTGCTCACATTTGGTTTCTAAAATCTTTGCCGAGCAGAATTTCTTTAGCCATTGACATGAAATTAAAACAAGTAGAAAAAATATTATATTTTGAAAGTTTCATTGTTATTGAGCCGGGACTAACAACACTTAAAAAAAATCAATTATTAACCGAGGAAGAGCTGACCGATTATCAGAACGAATTTGGTGAGGATGCTTTTACAGTTGGCATTGGAGCTGAAGCAATACTAGAAATACTTAGGTCTTTAAATTTAAAAGATGAAAAAGAAAAACTTTCAGAACAAGTCAAAGTATTAAAATCAAAAGTTGCTGAAGAACGAGCAATTAAAAGATTAAAGTTAATAGACAATTTTATGGAGTCAGGTGGTAAGCCAGAATGGATGATATTAACAACTATACCAGTAATCCCTCCAGAATTAAGACCTTTAGTTCCATTGGATGGCGGAAGATTTGCTACATCTGATTTAAATGATTTATACCGAAGAGTTATAAATAGAAATAACAGATTAAAAAGGCTTATTGATCTAAAATCTCCAGATATTATTATAAGAAACGAAAAAAGAATGTTGCAAGAATCAGTTGATGCATTATTTGACAACGGTCGAAGAGGTAGAGTTATAACGGGAACAGGAAAGAGACCATTAAAATCTTTATCAGAGATGTTAAAGGGTAAACATGGTCGATTTAGACAAAATTTGTTAGGAAAAAGAGTAGATTATTCTGGGAGGTCAGTAATTGTAGTGGGTCCTGATTTAAAACTTCATCAATGTGGTTTACCAAAAAAAATGGCATTAGAACTATTCAAGCCATTTTTGTATGCAAGATTGGATAAATTGGGTTTAGCTACAACAATAAAACAAGCCAAAAAACTAGTTGAAAAAGAAAAAGATGAAGTGTGGGATGCATTGGAGCATATCATTAGAGAACATCCTGTATTATTAAACAGAGCTCCAACGTTACATAGGTTAGGAATTCAAGCCTTTGAGGCAAAATTGATTGAAGGAGATGCAATTGAATTGCATCCACTTGTCTGTGCAGCATTCAATGCAGATTTTGATGGTGACCAGATGGCTGTGCATATTCCATTGAGCTTAGAGGCTCAACTTGAAGCAAGGATTTTAATGATGTCTACAAATAATATTCTAAACCCCTCTAATGGAAAACCAATTATTGTACCGAGTCAAGATATGATTTTGGGAATATACTATTTATCTCTAGCACCAAATAGCACAGATAAAATGGAAGGCTATTTTGTAAATGCATCTGAAATTGAACATGCTTTAGACTGTAATTCAATAAATGTTCATTCCAGAATAATATCGAGATTTGAGACGATTGATGAAAAGGGAAACATTGTATTTGAAAAACATACCAGTACGGCTGGAAGGTTTTTATTAGCTAATATTTTACCAAAAAAATCAAACATTAAATTTTCTTTAATAGATAGAATATTATCGAAAAAACAAGTCTCTGAAATCATCGATCTAGTTTTCAGATTTTGTGGACAAAAAAGTACGGTAATTTTTTGTGATAGAATAAAGGATCTTGGTTTTAAATATGCATTTCAATCCGGAATATCATTTGGAAAAGATGATTTAATTATTCCTGAAAAAAAAAAAACTTTAGTAAATGATACTAAAAAAATGATTGAAGAATACGAAAACCAATATGCCGAAGGATTAATTACTAGAGGAGAAAAATATAATAAGGTAGTTGATGCTTGGTCCAAATGTACCGACTTGGTGGCTATAGAGATGATGAAGAAAATTTCTTCTCCTACTAAAAATAATTTAGACAACAAAACTAGCAATTTAAACTCGGTATTTATGATGGCAGACTCTGGCGCAAGAGGCTCGGCAGCTCAAATGAAACAATTGGCTGGTATGCGAGGCTTAATTGCAAAACCTTCAGGAGAAATTATCGAAACACCAATTATTTCAAATTTTAAAGAAGGATTAACTGCCCTTGAATACTTTAATTCTACTCATGGTGCTAGAAAAGGTTTGGCTGATACTGCACTCAAAACAGCAAACTCAGGTTATTTAACAAGAAGACTTTGTGATGTGGCACAAGATATATCAATAAAAAAGCATTATTGTGGAACTAATAAAAGTATTGTTCTGTCAGAAATTATCGAAGGAGGAAATATCTTAGTTAGTTTATCTGATCGTGCATTAGGCAGAATATCTGCGGAAGATATCAAAAACCCAATCAGTGGTGAAATCTTGCTAAAGAGAAAAGAAATGATAGATGAGGAGGCTTGCGAAAAAATTGATTCAGCTGGAGTAAAATCAATTAAGGTTTTTTCAGTCATTACATGTGAGTCCAAAGATGGAGTATGTGCGACTTGTTATGGGAGAGATCTTTCTAGAGGCAAATTGGTAACTTTAGGAGAAGCAATTGGAATGATTGCTGCTCAATCAATTGGTGAACCCGGTACTCAGTTAACTATGAGAACATTCCACATAGGAGGAACAGCTCAAATTAAACAAGAGTCTCAAATTGTTTCTAAATCGGGTGGTATTTTAAAAATAATTAATAAAAATTTGTTAGAAGATTCTAAGAAAAACTCAGTAGTTATGGGAAGAAACACTCAGTTGGCAATAGAAGATGATAAAGGACAACAAATAGCACTTTACAAAGTACCTTATGGAGCAAAACTGTTCTATCAAAATGATGAAATAATCAAAAAGGGAATTAAAATTTGCGAATGGGATCCATATACAATGCCGGTAATAGCTGAAAAAAGTGGTATAGCAAACTATGTTGACTTAATTGATGGAGTATCATTAGCCGAAACTGTTGATGATGCGACTGGAATTTCTTCAAAATCAGTTGTTGATTGGAGATCGCAATCTAAGAATACTGATTTGAAACCTAGGATCACTTTAAGAGATAAAGCGGGTAACGTAATTAAAAAAGCAGATGATAATGAAGCTAGATATTATTTAGTCCCAGATTCAATTTTATCAGTTAAAGATGGCCAACAAGTGTTAGCAGGCGACGTAATCGCAAGATTGCCAAAAGAAACTTCAAAAACAAAAGATATAACTGGAGGGTTACCAAGAGTAGCCGATTTATTTGAAGCAAGAAAGCCGAAAGAAAGTGCAATTATTGCTGAAAATGATGGTGTCGTAATGTTTGGTAAAGAAGTCAGAGGTAAATTAAAAATATCAATTCAACCAACAAATGGAGAAGCTTCAAATTATTTAATTCCAAAAGGAAAACACATTAATTT
>Ga0209554_1003257_pt1 | contig 10539 bp, 9 predicted proteins | sample MarorgKNORR_S2LV_5_FD_188221 | JGI IMG/M metagenome (GOLD analysis project Ga0209554, IMG submission 188221) | Marine microbial communities from the Southern Atlantic Ocean, analyzing organic carbon cycling - Bottom_A/KNORR_S2/LV (SPAdes) (version 2) | ecosystem: Environmental > Aquatic > Marine... | reverse complement strand
GCAGCCTTGAGCTCCCTTCGATGGTCACACTCTCGGTCGCTGTGACGAGGATTACGCCGCCTCGACCCTCTGCAAGAGCATTTGAAATAACAAGCGATTCACTTTGAATTGACACGTTGGACGCAGAGATAACGACGCCACCCGCATCGCCAGAGCTCCTTGAAACACCGTCCAGCCTTGAACCACCTTCGACGGTCACATTCTCGGTCGCCGTTACGATAACCTGCCCGCCTCGACCTGCTCCATTAGCAAAGAATTCGAGAAGTGCCACACCTTGGATAGACACATGGGGTGCAGAGACGTTCACGCCACCGGCATCGCCAGTGCTGAACGATCCGCTGCTCAGTATTGAACTGCCGTCGATCGTCATACTTTCGGACGCTGATACGTTTATTTCTCCGCCTCGACCTTCCCCCACAGTGCTGGATTGGATAATCGCCTCATTTTGGATCGTCACGTTGGGCGCAGAGATAACCACGCCACTTGCATCGCCAGAACCGAATGCGTTGCTAGTCAGACGGGAACCGTTTTCGATTGTTACGCTTTCGGCCGCCGAAACGATTATCTTGCCGCTTCGCCCCTCTCCAAACGTGGATACATCGAGAAGAGAGCCGGTTGTTAACAGTACGATGTCGCCGGTTATAGAGATAGCCCCGCCGAGGTTAACACCGTCTTGGGTCGTCGAAATGATCGAATTATCCGCGGTGATGCGGCCACCGACAACCACCACGGAACCGCTGATGCCATCACTTGAATCAAAGCCTCGGGCACCAATCAAATCGAATGCGCTCACCGAAATATTGCCAAGCGTCTCGGACGTGACTTCGACTTGTCCATCTCCGGGGATTACTTCACCCTGAGAGGCAACGCTGATTAGGTTTACCTGCCCACCCGGCGCTTTTAGAGAGCTCGACGGATTGTTGGACCGAACATTGGCGGTCTTCACTCCAGTGGCACTGCCGATTATTGTCAGGTTGCCACCAATCAACGACAAGCTCTGCTTTTCGCCGACGAGCAATCTACTGTCGGTGACCGTGATCGAGCCAATGTCCGTCCCGAGAAATCCGAACGCCTCGGGCGCCGCGATGGAGAGTGTATTGCCATCCGGGCGCTGGCGCTGAACAACGCGCCGTCCGATAGCCGCATATGATCGGCAGTGCTGGCATGAAAAGAGCCGTCCACATCGAGGGCCGCATTCGCGCCGAACAGGATGCCGCTCGGGTTGACGAGATAGAAGTCGGCGCCGGCGATGGTCGAGCGCAACAGGCCGTCGATGGTAGAGACCGAGCCGCCGGTGACGCGGCTGACCACGTTGTCGATGGCATCGGGGCCCGAGAAGGTGGCGCTCTCGCCGGTGAGAATGTTGAAGTCGCTGAAACTATGGAACAGATTGGGCCCCAGGGTGGTGCCCAGCTCCGCCCCGATGGCGAAGTCAGGGCCGCTCAGCGCGCCGGCCGGACCGACGCTGCCGTCCAGGACTATTTGTGCGTTTGCCTCCGCCCGCAAGACAAGCGCGACAAGGCAGACCAGCGCTAATAACCTCAACCCCAGCCCCTTCGGAGTTACGCAATTTACCACTTGCCCGTTTAGTCTATTTTATTGCCAGAGCTTGTCAATTTAACTCATGAGCTTGTCAATTTAACGGACCTGAAATTATCGGCCTGCCCATCATACGCGACTGGTTCGTGGTTAAACGCCGTGATCTCAGGCAGCTTCCGGCCGTGCAGGCGGTATGGGATAGTCTCGCCAACTCCGGCGCTGAATATCAGCCCGATCAAATTTTCTATTTTCTAAAGAGCGTCATCAAGGCCGACGGCTATGGGGAAGATGCGCCGCAAACGGTCCAGCTCGTCCATAGCCTGGTGGCGGCGCAGGCTTTGCGCGGCGGCCTAATTGGGCGCGGCCTCCGTGTCGGACCATCGATCGCGGCGTAGCGCTGCGTCTTCACCGACATCGGTATCCAACTCGCGTGCGTAGCGGTGCCCGGCGAAGACGGCGGCGGCAATAATCGCCGGCGCCTCGCAATCGCCAATCCGCACGATACTGCGCGGCGCGCCCTCGGCCCCGGCATCCCTGGATTTGCAAAGCGCATGAAAGAGTGAGTCATTGGGCTGGCGCGCCGTGACCATGACAACCGCGCCGGCATCGATCCGCCGTTCCCGCCCGGTATAGGTACAGATTATCCGGGCCTCGCGGCCATCGAAGGCTTGCAATCCGTGCGCTGTGACTAAATCCACATCCAGCTCCATGAGCCGCGTTTGAATGCGCGATCTTTCAGCCGTGAACCCCGCCCAGGTGGATATACGGTCCTCAGGCGTCACCAGCGTGACGGCAAGGCCCTCTGCGCGCAGGCGCTCAGCAATGACGCTCGCCATGTAGTAGTGATCGTCATCGAAGATGACCGTCGGGCCTTCGGGCAAGCGGCCGGCCATGATGTCGTCTGGGGTGAAGATCTGTTTAGCCGGCCCAAGATCGTCCATCGGGTTTGTGTGATAGCGCCCGAAACCATCGGCCCGCCACGTGGCCCCGGTGGCGATGGCCACGTGATCGGCGCCAACCGCGAGAACATCATCGACGCTGAGTTCGCTCTCGCGGAAAATCTCCACATTACTCATGGTTTCCAGCTGTTGGACGCGATAGTCGCGCACCCGGGCCCATTCGCTAAGGCCCGGCAAGGCCGCCTCACGGGTGACGCGGCCGCCGAGCTCCCGTGTCGCCTCGGCGAGCATGACCGGGTAGCCGCGCTGGCCGAGCGCCCGCGCCGCCTCCAGACCCGCCGGCCCGGCGCCGACAATGAGAATTTTCGCATCCGATCCCTTAGGCTCGATATTTTCCGGATGCCAGCCCCGGCGCCATTCCTCGCCCAAGGCCGGGTTCTGGGTGCAGCGGCTGGGCACAGATTTGCCATCGCCCACATAACAGATATTGCAGCCGATGCATTCGCGTATCTCTTCGGGCCGCCCCTCTTCGATCTTTCGCGGCAGGAACGGATCGGCAATCGAGGGCCGCGCCGCGCCGATGAAATCGACGATACCGCGCTTCACCTGGCTGACCATGGTATCGGGCGAGGTGAAGCGGCCGACGGTCACCACCGGCTTCGTGGTCACGGATTTGACGAACGACATATAGGGCTCAAGCGAGGCTTCCTTGACGAACCGTGAGACGCCCATCTCATAGGAATAGTCCGAGATGTTGATATCCCAGAGATCGGGCAGTTCGGCCAGCATCTCCAGCATGTCGCGCCGCTCGCCCTGCACCGGCACACCATCCTTGCCGATTTTCTCATCGGCGGAAAACCGCACCGCCACGGCGCAGCTCTCTCCCACGGCGTCCTTGGTTTCTTCGATTAGTTCGCGAATCAGGCGCACACGGTTTTCCAGGGACCCGCCATACTCGTCGGTTCGCTGGTTTTGCTGTGGCGACAGAAAAGTCGACAGAAGATAGCCATGGGTTGCATAGACATAAACAATATCGAAGCCGGCTGCCCTGGCCCGCAGGGCGGCCTTTTTGTGCCATCGCCTGAGGTCGCGGATGTCGGACTTATCCATGGCCCTTGTCTGGTACGGATTGCCTGCATAGTTCGGTCGGCTGTCGATCGCCATGGCGGTCTCGCGGCTATCGAGATTGGCCGTCGATGAGCCGCCATACCAAAGCTCGGCGCCGGCCAGGGAGCCGTGTTTGTGAACCTGCTCGGTCATCAAGGCGTTGGCCTTGATGTCGCCGTCATCCCACAGGGTCGCGGAAGGATGCGGCAGGTCTTCCGATGAGGGATGGATCGAGCAATATTCGGTGCAGACGACGCCCCATCCGCCTTCCGCCTTGATGCCTCGGAACGCCGCCAGCATACGGGGCCTGAGCCAGCCCAGGCCCGAGCAATGCGGCACCTGGTAAAACCGGTTTCTGGCCGTTACAGGTCCGATCTTCACAGGCTCGAACAGAATGTCGTAACGGGGATCTCGTGGCATTGAAATTCTCTAGCCTGACAGGTTTGAATAATGCTTTGGAAACACACGGGCGAGGAACGTAAAACAATCGTTGAGCGCCGCCTTCCGCGGGGATTTGACTGGATAGAGCAGCAGGCAAAGCCATAATCCATCGACCAACGCCTCAAGGCTTCTGGCCGTCGAGGCCACGTCGATGTTCTCATACCCCCCGTCTTCGACGATCAGGCCGCACAGCCGCTCAATCTCGCTTGTGCGCTGTTGATCGTAGTGGTCATGAATCTCGAGATAGGCCGGGCGATATTTCGCCTGGCCCCAGAATGCAAACCACACGGCTAGTTTTTTCGGCGAGGAGATGGTGCGTTCAAAATCGACTTTGATAATCGCTGCGAGCTGCTTGCTCGGATCGGGACCGGCCGCCTTCATCGCCCCGTGCCAGTGGTCGTAATGTTCCTGCGCCAAGAACCCGAGGGTTTCAACAAACAGCGTTTCCTTGTTGTTGAAATGGAAATTGACAATTCCGTGTGACAGCTTGGCGCCCTTAGTCACCATCGCCAGGGTGGTGGCCGAGAATCCACGTTCGGCGATCGAGTCGATTGTGGCCTCGATCAGCTGCCGTTGGCGCACCTCGCGCGATGCGGTTCGACTCGGACTGGCGCCATTGATTGTTTCGGCCTGTGCCACGTCTACGCGCCGCTCCGGTTTTTCGACTGAATGCCTCGGTTGCGGATCCACTGCGAGAAGAATACGACCAAGAAGGAAACCACGAGGATGACCGATCCGAGCGCCAGAACACCCGGTAGTTTGGCGGGAAAGCGCAACTGCCCCCACATGAACAGGGGTAGCGTGGGATCGGTTCCGGACAAGAAGAACGCCATGATGAATTCGTCAAACGATATGGTGAAACAGAGCAGCAGGCTGGCGATGATGCCCGGAAACACAATGGGAAAAGTCACGCGCCAGAACGTCCACCACATGTTTTCGCCAAGATCCGCCGATGCTTCCTCGATAGATTTGTCGAAACCCTCGAAGCGCGGGATCAGAGTCGCCATGGCAAACGGGACGCAGATAAGGATATGGCCAAGGGTGATCGTATAGAGGGACAGTCTAATCCCCAATCTGCTCATCAAAATCAACAACGCGACGCCGAAAATAACTCCGGGGATCACCAGCGGCAGCATAATGAAGGTGACTAAGGGCGCCCGTCCCGGCATTCGGTAGCGTGTCACCGCCTTGGCGGCGAAGATCCCTAGGAAAGTGGCGAGCACCGACGTGGCCACACCGACCCTGAAGCTATTCATCAATGCCGCGAACATCGGTTCATTGGCGAACATTTGCGCATACCACTTCAGCGTAAAATCTTTCAGTGGAAAAGCGATATAGATGGAGTCGTTTAAGGAGAACAGCGGCAGGAACAGCACGGGAATATACAGAAACGCCAAGTATAGGAGCGCGTAAAAACGCAAGGGTCGGTTGGGCCGTTGGATATAGGAAACCTCGTTCATTCAATGTGCTCCTTCGCCTTGCGCGTCACCAACATGAACGTCAGAGCACAGACCGCAACTGTAATCATCATGGCGATGGCGAGCGCCGCACCCATGGGCCAGTTGTTCACCTTGCCGAACTGCGCCTGGATCAAGTTGCCGATCATGACCCCGTCCGGCCCGCCGAGCAGCGCCGGGGTGATGTAATCACCGACCGTGGGAATGAACATTATCAGCGTCGCCGCGATGATGCCGGGCAGCGAGAGCGGCAGGGTCACCCGCAGGAAGCGCGCCACCGGACCATCCCCCAGATCCGTCGCCGCCTCCAGAAGGGTGCGGTCGATTTTTTCCAGGGATACGTACATGGGCAGGATGGCAAACGCCGCCCAGGCGTGGGCCAGCGTGATCATCACTGCGGACTGGCTGTAGAGCAGGAATTCCAGGGGTTGATCGATCAAGCCAAGACCCTTGAGGCCCGAGTTGATGACGCCGTTATAGCCGAGAATGATTTTCCATGCGAAAACCCGCAGCAGATAGCTGGTCCAGAACGGCAACGTAATCAAAATGATCCAGATCATCTTGTGCTGGTGGACGTGAAAGGCGACGTAGTAGGCCATGGGATAGGAGAGCAACACGGTGGCGATGGTGCAGGTGCCCGAGATTGCGAGCGAACGCAGCATCAGGGCCTCGTAGATGGGCTGCTCGAACGCTGTGCTGTAGTTGGCAAGCGTAAGTGTCATATCGAAATCGAACCCTTGCTGGGTCCAGAAGCTCATGGCGATCAAAATGGCGAAAGGAATACAGATGCCAAACGCCATGATCAGAAGCGTCGGTGTCAACAAGGTATAGCCGCGCAATGGCTCGCTGCGCAAAAACAAGGCGCCCAGCCCACCACGCATGCGTCCCCGATGCATAGGAACGCTTGCCACCGCTGCGATAGCCTTACTCAACTGCAATCTCCCGCGATCATGTTGCCGTCACTGGCATATTGTCGTCATTGGCATGTTGTCGTCATGGGGTGCAAGCATTGAGGGTGAGCCCGCACAAATCAAGCGAAAGACGGCCGCGGAACAGGGAGCGCCGCGGCCGTCCAGTCGCAGGCTGCTGAGATCAGAAGCCGGCCTTAATCTGCTCGAATTCCTGATTCATCTTGGACTCAAACTCCTGAGTCTGAGGAACCTGGAATTTGCCGGCATCCAAAATAACCGACGGATCCCGATTCAGGCCCAATTCCTTCAACTCGGCATCCGAGAATTGGTCGAACGACTTGGAATTAGAATGCCCATAGCCATTCTCCGCGATCAGCCACTTACCGGTCTCGATGCTTAACAAGGAGTCGATAATGTCATGCGCCTTGTCGGGGTTCGGAGCCGCTTTGAGCATCATGGCGCCGCAAACCCAGGTCAATGCGCCTTCCTTGACATTGGCGAAACGCGCTGGGATACCCTGGCTCTTGAGCTGAACGGCAGAGCTGTCCCAGGTCATGGCCGCGACCATTTCGCCGGAGGCGAGGGCTTGCTCCAGGGTCGTCGTGTCGTCGGTATAGAGCCTGATCAGCGGCCGCTGTTTGCGCAACAGATCGGCGACCTTCTTGAAGTTTGCGTCGGTCGACAGCTCATTGAAGTCGACGCCGGCATAAATCGCTGCGCACCACCAGGTATCCGCCGCGGTGGCGAGAATGCCCATGCGTCCTTTGTAACGCTCATCCCACAGCATGCCCCAGGATTCTTCCTTGCCCTCAAGGTCGAACAGGTCGGTCCGGTAGGTGATCGATGTCCGACCCCAGTCCATGGGAGCCATGTAGGGTTGGCCGTCTACCACGTTGCCTGGCAGATTGATCAGTGAGGGGACAATGTCGGACCAGTTCGAGAGCTTGCTGGTATCGAGAGTCTGGAACAGGCCGCTGGCGACCCAACGCGGAATGGCCTGATTGCAGGGATGCGCCACATCGGGCACGAAGCCGCCGCGAATTTTCGTGAGGGCCTCTTCGGATCCGCCGAACGACGAGAAATTAGGCGCCTCGCCGTGCTTGGCAATATAGGGCACAAACATATCCGGGACATCGTAGCCGCCCCAGGTGAAATAGGTTGCTTGATCGGCCGCTGCGGCTTTCGCCACGTTCGACGACACCGGCATCATTGCCATAGTGACGCCCGCGCCGAGCAGCGTCTTCGTAAAGGCGCGCCGGGACAACTTGCCCGTGCGAACTGCATTATATTGGTCCAAGACATCCATGTTTAATTTCCTCCCAAGGGTTTTTCTGAGCTCATGACACTTTGTTTGACTTTCTGAACGTTCAATCAGAGGCTATGATTGTCCAGTTGGCTGAGTCAAGATTGTTGTCTGCCACTGAACAAATATTCCATGAAAATAAGGCGTTATTATGAGCAATCCCAAAATCATCCAATTTGAGCCGCAGGGCCCCGCCGATTCGGGCATGGCTGAATGGGATGCTATCGATCCGGGCACCCTGGAATCGGGAAATCCGGTTCAGCACGGGCATCTCTACCACCAGGACGAGGCGCTGGGCTATATGGCGGGCGTCTGGGATTGCACGGCGATGACGGGAAAGCTTGAGCCTTACTCGGTGCATGAGTTCATGTTTGTGCTCGAAGGTTCAGTCACCATGGTGCTGGAAGACGGCAGTGAAACCACCGTCAGCGCCGGAGAGCCTTTCGTCATTCCCAAGGGGCTTGTGTGCCGATGGAAGCAGCCCGGTTATATCCGCAAGTTTTTCACGATTTTCGAGGATCCGGGGGCTCCGGCAGCCGATGATGTGGCGTCGCTTGGCATCATCTTGCCGCATAGTCCTGTCGATTACCGCGACCCGAGCGGGCGGATGACTGTTGGTGTGCGGGATCGCGATTCGTTCGAGGGCGAAAATCGCCCCCACCCCCATCATGAACTGGCGCATCTGCTCGAAGGCACGGTGACGGTAACTGAGGCTGACGGCGGATCGCGGAAGTTTGAGGCCGGAAATACCTTCTACGTCCCAAAGGGCGCTCAATGCAGCTGGATATGCAGCGAATCGGTGATGGCGATCTATGCCACCCTGGACCCTGACGCGGGATGATACGGCGTGGGCATAAAACCGCATTGACGACCCCATAAACTATCCATCTTTGCAATCGGTAGCGACGAGGTTTTCTGTTTGGGTAAGGAGTTCGCAGGTCGTTTAGGAAACTCCGGCTGTTTCTATTTGTCAGATCCCGACGGGTGAACGATGAGATTTGTTCCTGCCACTATCGCGATCTTGCTGTTCTGCATAAACACCGGGGCCCTTTCGGCGACCGGCGAGGGGACGTTGACAAGCCTGCGCTCGGCTTCAACGGTGCGCATAATTGTCAAACAGGAACTCGCCTATCGGTCGCCGGACCAATACCCTGCCGTGCCCATACAGAATTTTGAGTTGCCATTTGGCAAAATGGCTTCGGATTTATTTAACGCCGCCGGGGTGCGCTCCGTCGGACCGGAAGCGACTGAATTCGACGCGACACTGACCATCATGGCCGAAGGGATGGCATTGGGGATAACCTATGACCTTGCCTACACCAAGCCGTGGTGCCTGATCGGCGAAAACCTGTTCACCGGAGCCAGTCTGCGGGGTGAAATTACAGTTGAGGTTCCGAGAATGCCGATCTACAGCCGATCATTTATCGCGCGGCGATATCCCCCCCTCTGTGCGCAGCTCAATCTTGGTTTTCAGAGCCCCCGTAACGCTCCGTTCTTTGATGTCATTGAATGGTCGGGTTCGTTCTTACCGCGCCTGATGGAAATGATCGGAAATATTTACGGCGCCGCGCCGTTAATTACCGTGCTCGAGATGGGCAACGGTTCGATGCGGCGCGCAGCCGCCCAGCGGTTGGGCGACCTTGGCGACCCGGCCGCGGTCGAAGTGCTTGTAGGGTCGCTTGGTGACCGGGACAGATTAATTCGTCGCCACGCAATATGGGCGTTGGGCAAGATTGGGGATCGGCGAGCCGTGATTGCCCTGATCAAGAAAATCCGTGATAGCGATCCTGATGTGCGGTGGTTCACGCAATGGGCGCTACAGAAGATTACCCGCCAGGACTTCGGCAACGACCAAGATGCCTGGAGCCGGTGGTGGTCCGAACAAGAAGCCAGATTGACTTGGGGACCCGCACAAAACCTGCCCTGAAATCCAGACTGTCAGCATGGCAAGCTCCCTCGAACTGCTCCCGGGCGAATGAGACAATTTGGCGCATTCTAACCATAGAGAGAGAAGAACAAATGACCCGCGACCCACGATACGACATTCTTTTCGAACCGGTGAAGATCGGTCCGAAGACAGCGCCCAACCGCTTCTATCAGGTGCCGCATTGCAACGGTATGGGACATCGCTGGCCGCAATCCATGGCGGCCATGCGGGGCATGAAGGCCGAGGGCGGCTGGGGTGTGGTCTGTACGGAAGAATGCGAAATTCACCCCAGTAGCGATCTCTCCGGCGCTGTGCTCATGCGGCTGTGGGATGACAGCGACCTGCCGGTGCATGAGCTGATGGTCGAAAAAGTCCATGCCCACGGCGCCCTGGCCGGTATCCAGCTTGTTCACAACGGCGTCTCGTCGCCCAACCGCCTGAGCCGCGTGACGCCGCTGGCGCCGTCGTCGATTATGGTCAAGGACCACGACCCCATTCAAGCCCGCGCCATGACGAAAGATGACATGCGCGATGTGCGCCAGTGGCATCGCGATGCGGTGCTCAGGGCAAAGCAGGCCGGCTATGACCTGGTCTATGTCTATGTCGCCCACTCCATGACCCTGCTCACGCATTTTCTGTCGAGCCAATACAATCACCGTACCGACGAATACGGCGGCAGCCTGGAAAACCGCGCCCGTTTGATGGGTGAAATCCTCGATGAGACCATGGAGGTCGCCAATAACGAAATCGCCGTGGCGGTGCGCTATGCGGTTCATGATGCAGAAGGCGACGATGCGCACCGCTGGGATGAAGAGGGCCGCGCGGTGATCGAGATGTTTGCCGAGATTCCCGATCTCTGGGATGTCAATGTAACGCCCTGGGAACATGATTCCATGCCGTCACGGTTCGGCAGTGAAGGGGGGCAAGAGTCGTTGACTGCGTTTGTGAAATCGGT
>Ga0209554_1003254_pt1 | contig 10549 bp, 10 predicted proteins | sample MarorgKNORR_S2LV_5_FD_188221 | JGI IMG/M metagenome (GOLD analysis project Ga0209554, IMG submission 188221) | Marine microbial communities from the Southern Atlantic Ocean, analyzing organic carbon cycling - Bottom_A/KNORR_S2/LV (SPAdes) (version 2) | ecosystem: Environmental > Aquatic > Marine... | reverse complement strand
TGGCAATGCTGGAGTTGAGTGAATTTCCCCTCACACCGTTGTTGTCAGGAATTCAGTGTCCGGTCAGTGTGATTGGTGGGGAAAAAGATATTTTTTGTCCCCGCAAAGCTGCCGAAATTATGCTCTCAAAATTATCAAACGGTACTTATCAGGAAGTGGCCGATGCCGGTCATTTGCTGAGTATCGATCAACCTGAAACTTACGCAAACGCAATCCGCTCTGCATTACAAAGGAAAAACTGATGGTAAAACGATTTGGCATTTCCCGCGGGGTCAGTCCCCGAGAAACTTTTGATCAAGTCGCTGAAATAGCAAAGGCGGTTGAGGCCAACGGCTTTGAGGCACTTTGGTTCATTGATCATCAATTGGGCATGAAGGACGTCTATACGGCAATGAATGTTTCGGCCATGGCAACAGAAAGAATCCATATCGGTTCTGCAGTTACCAACTTGCAGACACGACATCCGACTGTGACGGCCAATGCCACCACTGCTCTGGACGATCTTTCCAACGACCGTGCGATGCTCGGACTCGGTGCCGGATGGGTAGCACTGCATTCAATTGGAAAAATGCCGGACAAACTCGGTGCGGTGCGTCAAGGCATCAATGAATTTCGTCAACTCTTTTCCGGAGAAGAAGCAGAACTTTACGGAACAAAAGTACGACTGGCAACAGCAAGGCGGCAAGTGCCGATTTATCTCGCCGTTTCCCAACCGGGAATGTTGCGGCTATCCGGAGAAATCTGTGATGGCGCAATTTTGATGGGTGCGGCAGACAAAGAATTTTGTAACTGGCAACTCGATTACATTTATCAGGGTCTCGAAAAATCAGGCCGAGAGCGCAGTGTCATTCTCATTGATTTGATAGTAACCATGAGCATTGACGATGAGGAGGAAAACGCTCTCAACGACGTTAGGGCCTGGGCTACAAGTCAGGCCGCTACCTTTGCAGTTTGGAAAAAAGTTCCACCTGCATGGGAGCGATTCCGGGAAGAATTTTCAACAGCCGAGCAAGCTTATCACTTCGAGGAACACCTTTCACTGCGGGCCGAACACAAGCAAATTGTCAGCGATGAATTTGTTAAATCTGTGACGATAGCAGGAAATTTCGAGAACTGTATGACCAAACTAAAAGAAGTAGCCAAACTCGATATTGACCGCATCACCTTTGCGCTGCTGTCGGGCGGGCGTTTCCGGCGGCTTGAAGAATTGGGACAAAAGGTGATTCCAGCTTTACTGGCAGAATAATTTGTTTTCAACAATGAACACGCAGAAAATCAAAAAAGGAAAGAGCATGACGGAAAGAAAAGTGGCAATGATCACCGCAGCAGCGGGTGCGGGTATTGGTGCGGCCATTTCCCGGCAACTGGCGGAAGACGGTTTTGCCGTTGTGATTACGGATGCTCACGCACGGCGCAGCGGGGAACTGGCGACGGAACTTGCGGAAAAACACGGGCGCGAGTTTTTGTCGATACCCTTGGATGTAACTGATTTTGAAGCGGTGGGGATTGTGGTTGAGGAAGTGGTCAAGCAATACGGACGACTTGATGTTTTGGTCAACAATGCGGGTTGGAACAAACTTGAACCTGTGGCGGAGATGTCGCCGGAAACTTGGTCACGCTGTTTGGATGTTGACCTCAACGGTACTTTCAACTGCATGAGACACGCGCTTCCAAAGATGATTGAACATAGTTCCGGCCCGGAAGGACCCACGGCAGCGATTGTCAACATTTCCTCAATTGCGGCCTGGGAAACTTCGACTGAACATGGGGCTGCTTATTCTGCCGCAAAAGCCGGAATTTTAGCCTTAACCCGCGTGGCTGCTGCGGAAAATGGGAAGTACGGAATCAGGGTTAATGCTGTTGCGCCAGGGCTGATTTATAACGAGTTTTTGCGCCGGATTTATCAGGACGAGTTTTTTGAAGGATATGCCGAAAACCGTTCGCTTGTGGGTCGAGTCGGGCAACCGCAGGATGTGGCGGACATGGTTTCTTATTTGGTTAGTGAAAAAGCAGGTTATATCACTGGAGAAGTGTTTACGGTCAGCGGTGGGGTCAGTCCGCATGCCTGAAAGTTTTGACAGTGAGCCTGACAGTGACAGTCCGTTATTTTGGCCTGTTGTCAGCTTGAACGAAGCATATCGCCGGGGGAATCTTTCGCCCGTTGAAGTTTTGGAAGAAGCCATAGTTCGGGCTGAAGCGTTCAATCCATCTCTGAACGCTTATCTTGAGCGATTGGATAAACAGGCGCGCTTACAGGCAAAAGCGGCGGAAAAACGTTTCCGGAATTCCAAGAAAGATATTCCGTTATTATGTGGAGTTCCGATTTCGATTAAAGACACGTTTGAACTGGCCGGTTCAGTCACAACTTACGGTTCAGTATTTTTTCGGGAAAACCTTACAAAGCAAGATTGTGGATTGGTAAAACGCTTAAGAGCCGCCGGTGCGGTGTTTACGGGAAAAACGAACACGCCTGAATTTGGACAATCCGCCACCACAGAGAATCGCCTCGGCGGCGATGCTAGAAATCCATGGGACGTTTTCCGTACTCCGGGAGGTTCCAGCGGCGGTGCGGCCGCTTCTGTAGGTGCGGGTTTAGCGACGGCGGCTATCGGTGCGGACGGTGGGGGTTCAATCCGGATTCCAGCCGCATTCACCGGATTATTCGGAATTAAACCGACTTACGGACTTTGCGCCAATGAAAACGGTTTTCGTGCAATGTCGGATTTCATCGCTCCCGGCCCGCTTACTCGTTGCGTTGAAGATGCACGTATTATTCTTGAGATACTGACTGGATGCAGATATACTCGCCAGTCTTTCAATCAACGAAAGTTGCGGATCGCATGGTCGCCCTGTCCTGAAAACCGTCCAGTTGATGCCGGAGTAGCGAAAATACTTGGTGAAGCTCTGGAGAAAATGTCGGCACTTGGACATGAAATTAAGGAAAGCAAACTTCCGTTTGAAGGTTGGAATCAAGCATTTGATACGCTTGTTTTGGCAGAAGAATTTCGGGAACGTGGGCACTTGCTGGAACAAGCTTCGGAACATCGATTGACTGATTACGAAAGCAAATCACTGCAAGCAGGAAAACAAATAACGGAGGAAAATCCGGAAGCAGTTGAAAACGCCCGGAAAGCTCATCGTGAATATCAGCAGAGGCTTCAGGAATTTTTTAAAAATTTTGATCTGATTGTAACTCCGGTAACGGCAACAACGGCTTTTCCAATTGGACAACGGCCAGACATGATTGACGGACAACAAGTGAATTGGCTTTGGGGTGCAGTCCCTTTCACGGCTGCTTTCAATGTTTCAGGAAATCCGGCTGCCTCAATTCCGTGTGGATTTTCTGAGGAGATGCCTGTCGGTTTGCAGTTAGTTGGACACTGGAATTCAGAAGAAATGTTACTCAATTTCTCCGAAGATTTGGAAGCGCTTTTTGCTTTTGATGACGCTTCCCTCCGGAAGAAATGGACACTGAATTATAAGGAATAAAGAATGTCTGGATTGGTTTTGATAAAAATGCAGGATGGTGTTTGCACGATCACCCTCAACAATCCCAGGAAAAAAAATGCACTTTCCTTGGAGATGCTTGCGGATTTGGAACAAAATCTTGAACATTTGCAAAACGATGCGGACATACGAGCAGTGATTTTACAAGGAGCGGAGGGCAGTTTCAGTGTGGGGGCCGACCTCGCTGATGTTACTGGAACTTCGGCTGATAAGGAAATTGATGAGCGTATTGAACACGTAAACAAACTCATGCAGACACTGCCTGTTCCGTGTCTTGCGGCAATTGAAGGACCTTGTGTTGGAGGTGCTGTGACGGTTGCCCTGACCTGTGATGCGCTGGTTGCGTCCGAGAATTCGTTTTTTGAAATTCCGGCCATACGTCTGGGTTTGCTCTACAATCCGGATTCTGTGGCACGACTTCACACCCGTTTGGGGTTGGCAATGCTCACGAGATTATTGCTTCTTGGTGAACGATGTAATGCGCAAACCGCACTGCAATCCGGAATGGTCGGTTGGATTGTTCCGGAAGGTTCAGCCCATGAAAAGGCTCTGGAAATTATTTGTAAAGTGGCAGATGCTCCAAAAGCTGTGTCCGCAACTAAATCGTTGATTCTTGCTTTGGATCAAGGTGAGCAGAACCTTTCAGGTTGGAACAAAATCCGGAATGAAATCCTGAGCTCTCCGGAACGAAAAAATGCGGTGGCAGAAGCCAAAAAACGGCTTGGACGAAATTGATAACTAAGAAAATTGTGCATGGAACTTACTAAACTGGCAGGTTACGAACTTGGAAAACGCATTGTCCGCTACGAAGAAAGGGATGCGATTCTTTACGCTTTGGCAGTTGGTGCGACAGGTTCAGAAACAGATTTGGTATATGAGCGGGATTTACGGGTTTTGCCGACTTATGCTTGTGCACTAGGACTTTGGACAGTTGAAGCGGCGGGTGAGTTGGGTGCGTATGACCGCAATTTTTCTCTCCACGCCTCACAATCGTTGGAAGTATTTTTGCCATTGCCTAAATCCGGGAACTTCGAGACTTCCGGAAAAATCACCGGAGTTTGGGACAAAGGCAAAGCGGCATTACTGGATATTGAAGTTGAGTGCGAATATTTCAAGGCTTCGTATGGAATTTTCTTACTGGGACTAGGTGGCTGGGGCGGAGAGCGTGGCGTTGTGTATGCAGAGGAAGATGAGGAAACGGGAAGTTCATGGTCCGGCAGTTTCGCCACTTCTCTTGAACAGGCTGCACTTTATCGATTGACTGGCGATCTGCATCCGATTCATATTGATCCTGAAGTGGCACAAGCTAACAATTTTTCAAAGCCGATTCTTCACGGGCTTTGCACTTTAGGAATTGCTGCTCGGATGATGGCGGAAAGCGTTGAGGTGCATCCGGTAGAATTGACAAAACTTTCGGCCCGTCTCGCCGCTCCGGTTTCTCCCGGAGATGTGCTTGAAGTTCGGGCAAACAAGACCCACACCGGAAGTTCCGGTTTGAGCGGTCTCAATTTCGAGGCCGTCGTGGGTAGCACTACGGTGCTCAAGGGTGGACGAGCAGATTTTTGTTGAAGTTGCCGTCCTTATTTCGCCACATATTGTGGTAACGTTTGGCGCAGATGCGTCAACTTAACATAGGAGTAGATTATGTTGAATACTAAAAAATGGCTCGCAGGAGTCATTGCAGGTTTCTTTTCCGTTGGGCTGGCTGTACCGGCCTTTGCGGGAGGGACCATCAAGATCGGAGACATTAACAGCTACAAGCGGCTTCCGGCTCACACCATTCCGTATAAGATGGGTGTGGAACTGGCGCTTGAGCACATCAATTCCGCAGGCGGAGTTTTGGGCAAAAAGCTCGAACTCGTTTCGCGAGATGACAACGGTAAACCGGGCGATGCCGTAAAAATCGCCGAAGAACTGGTGTCCAAGGATCGTGTAGCCTTGATTTCCGGATCCTTGTTTTCACACATTGGGTTGGCGTTGACCTCCTTTGCAGGACAGCGTAAAGTGCTTTATGTTGCCGCAGAACCTCTGGCTGATGCCTTGGTTTGGGCCAATGGGAACCGCTACACTTTCCGGCTGCGACCCTCAACTTATATGCAGGCCGGAATGCTTGCTGAACAAGCCGCAAAAAATCCGGCAAAACGCTGGGCAACCATTGCTCCAAACTACGCATACGGTAAAGATGCTGTGTCGGCTTTCAAAAAGATATTGAAGTCGTTGCGCCCCGATGTCGAATTCGTAGCTGAACAATGGCCTGCGCTTTTCAAAATTGACGCGGGAGCAGAAATTCAGGCATTGTCCGCAGCAAATCCGGAAGCCGTCTATAATGTAACTTTCGGCGGAGACCTTGCGAAATTTGCGCGTGAGGGCAAACTCCGGAAGTTTTTTGACGGCAAACTGATTCTCGGATTGCTCACCGGAGAACCGGAATATCTTGATCCACTCAAAGGTGAGGCTCCGGAAGGTTGGCTGGTTACGGGTTATCCCTGGTATGCGATTGATACACCGGCACACAATGCTTTCCTCAAAGCGTATCAGGCCAAGTACAACGACTATCCACGCATCGGTTCCATTGTTGGCTACAACACGATGCTTGGTATTGCTGCCACTTTCAGAAAAGCTGGTTCGACAGATACTGAAGATCTTGTTGATGCGATGGAAGGTCTAACATTCGATTCTCCAATGGGTTCCATCACTTACCGGAAAATCGACCATCAATCCACGATGGGAGCTTATGTCGGTTGGACAACTCTGAAAGACGGCAAAGGCACAATGGTCAACTGGACCTACCGGGATGGGGCCGGTTATTTGCCTTCGGATGCAGAAGTGCGTAAGTTGCGCCCTCAAAATTAGTATGAAATTGGGGCGAATTTTTTCGCCCCATCCAGCTTTTGAAATTTTATGGGTTTTTTCATTGTACAAGTATTGACCGGTCTTTCTAGTGCCGCAGCGGTTTTTTTAGTTGCATCCGGACTTTCGATCATTTTTGGTGTGACACGAGTGGTGAATTTTGCTCACGGTTCGTTCTATATGTTGGGTGCATTTTTCGCTTACACCTTCACCAGTCACCTTACGAGTGTCGTCGGTTTTTGGGTTGCCATGCTGTTATCCGCCATTGCAGTCGGTTTGATTGGTGTGGTAGTCGAAATCCTGATTTTACGCAGAGTTTATCAGGCTCCGGAACTTTTTCAATTAGTAGCAACTTTTGGAGTGATTCTCGTTATTCAGGATTTGGCTTTATTGGTCTGGGGTGCAGAAGATCTACTGGGACCGCTCGCTCCCGGACTCGATAGTACTGTCAATATTTTTGGAACTTTACTTCCGGAATACGACCTTGCCCTGATTGCTTTGAGTTTGATCGTTTTGGTTGCATTGTGGTTTTTGTTCAACCGCACTCGCTGGGGTTGCCTGGTAAGGGCGGCAACAGAAGACAGGGAAATGGTCGGTGCGCTTGGCGTAAATCAAACTTGGTTATTCACCGGAACTTTCTTTTTGGGCTCACTCCTCGCGGGACTCGGCGGTGCCGCGCAACTGCCCAAAGGTGGCGCAAGTTTATTGATGGATTTTGAAATATTGGCGGTTATTTTTGTAGTGGTCGTTGTAGGCGGAATGGGTAGTATTCTGGGGGCATATCTTGCTGCTGTATTGATATTCGAGTTCAACGTATTCGGCATTCTGATTCTTCCGGAAAGTACATTGGTTTTAATGTTCTTGCTGATGGCTATTGTTTTGATCGTCCGTCCCTGGGGATTGCTGGGAAAACCTGAAACTCCAGGACAACTTGGACAAGTAGGCCCCCCGGAATTGCCTTACCAATTGGCTTCGCGACCACTCCGTTTCATCGGCATGGTATTATTGTTTGGACTGTTTGTGCTTCCGGCATTTGCGGATGATTTCACACTGGTTTTGGCCATTGAAATGATCATCATGTCGCTGTTCGCAGCCAGTTTACATTTTGCGATGGGGCCGGGTGGAATGGTTTCCTTCGGTCATGCAGCGTATTTTGGAGGCGGTGCCTATGCAGCGGCACTTTTGGTTAAACATGTAAACGCTCCGATGGAAATAGCCTTGCTCTTTGCCCCATTGATGTCTGGAGTGCTTGCCTTGATTGTGGGCTGGTTTTGTGTAAGGCTTTCCGGAGTCTATTTGGCGATGCTCAGCATGGCCTTTGCCCAAGTTGCGTGGTCTATTGTTTTTCAGTGGGATGCGGTTACCGGAGGAGACGATGGTATTCTAGGGATTTGGCCTAGCGCATGGGCGAGCGACCGCATGGCATATTATTATTTGACACTCATCGCTGGTGTCGGTGGCATCCTGATTTTGCGACACGTACTTTTCACGCCCTTCGGTTATGCAATGCGGGCAGTGCGAGATTCTGCGGTACGCAGCGAATCGATTGGTATTAGGGTTGCACGTCAAAAATGGTTGGCTTTTGCTTTTTCTGGTTTCATGGCAGGAATTGCGGGGGGATTGTTTGTGTTTTCCAAAGGAAGTGTATTTCCCGATGAAATGGCTATTCCCCGTTCCTTTGATGCCCTGATTATGGTTTTGCTCGGCGGTGTAAAAACCCTTTGGGGGCCTGTTACAGGAGCATCATCATTTACCTGGCTTCATGATGAAATTTCACGATTTGAATACTGGAGGCTACTTTTAGGCACGTTGATTATCGCAATAGTTCTCGCTTTTCCACAAGGTATTGCTGGTTTTGTCAGCAACGGATGGCGCAGTTTGCAGAACAGGGGGCAAAAAAATGTCTGAAGTCAGTTTGGAAGTTAGTGGACTCACAAAATCTTTTGGGGGTGTTCAGGCAGTTCGTAATGTGAATTTTACTCTCAATTCCGGAGAATTGCTGGCTCTCATAGGTCCCAACGGAGCAGGAAAAACCACTTGCTTCAATATGCTCAACGGACAACTAAAACCGGATTCCGGTTCCGTCAGGCTTTTTGGAAAAGAAACCGTTGGACTCAAACCTTCGGCTATTTGGCGTTTGGGTGTGGGTCGAACTTTCCAAGTTACGGCAACTTATTCCAGTATGACAGTCTGCGAAAATGTTCAGATGGCCTTGTTGAGTGATCGCCAACAACTAATGTCTTTCACAAAAAGAGCCTCAGGAATGCACCGTCCAGAAGCCCTCATACTACTGAAACAAGTCGGAATCGAAGAACAGGAAAACCGTCCGTGCAGTACACTTGCTTACGGCGACCTCAAGCGGGTTGAATTGGCTGTGGCTTTGGCGAACAATCCGCGCTTGATGCTGATGGATGAGCCTACTGCGGGAATGGCACCTAAGGAACGTGTGGAGCTGATGGCGTTGACGGCAGAAATTGTTAAGGAGCGAAACTTGTCCGTCCTTTTCACAGAACACGATATGGACGTAGTTTTCTCTCATGCAGACCGTATTCTTGTCTTGAACCGAGGACAGCTGATTGCGGATGATTCCCCTGAAAATATACGTAATAACACAGAGGTGCAGTCGATTTATCTTGGCAGTGAAACAGAGGAAACTAACAATGCTTGAAATTTCCGGTTTGAATACTTATTACGGACGAGCGCACATTCTTTCCGATCTTTCACTCAATGTGCAGCGTGGGGAAGTTGTCGCGCTTTTGGGACGCAACGGTGCGGGTAAATCAACCACGCTTAAAAGCATCAACGGGTTGGTGCGTCCTGCATCCGGAAGTATTGTTTTCGAAAATCAACCACTCAATCGACAATCTCCACATGTGGCGTGTCGGCGTGGAATAGGTTATGTTCCTGAAGAGCGGCGAATTTTTACGGACTTAACGGTGATGGAAAATTTGGAAGTGGGAACACGTCCTCCCCGTGAAGGCATTCAAGCATGGACTCTCGAACGCATTTTTCATATTTTCCCAAACCTTGCTGAAATGCGGAATCGTCCAGGAGGACAGATGAGCGGAGGAGAACAGCAAATGCTCACCATAGCCCGTACCCTCATGGGTAATCCAAAACTCATATTACTTGACGAACCCTCCGAGGGACTTGCGCCTGTAATTGTTCAGCAACTGACGTCAACTATCCACGAGTTGAAACGTGAAGGACTCACTATCATCCTTTCTGAACAAAATTTACGTTTTGCCACAAAACTCGCGGACAGGGCCTATATAATCGAAAAAGGGCAAATCCGCTACGAGGGAACTATGAAAAACCTTGCAGCAGATGAATCCGTCAGAAAAGCATACCTGACAGTGTAAAAAATTTTAGCAAAACACATAATTTCATACAAGGACATTATTTACAAGTTGAGCACCTCGTGAAGCCATGAAGTAGAGTCCCATATAGTGGGTGATTTCCTGCGGATGGCTGGCGCTGACCGGTAGTCCGATTTCTTCAACCACATTGCGGGGAAGGTCATAGGTTGAGCAGCCTTTGTCATAAACGAGAACTTCTTTCAAACTGGGAAGCATCCCGTGATTTCTGGCAGAAAGTAGAGTCAGCACAAAATCCATTACGCAGATGTCAGTGCAAATACCTACGACCAAAATATTCGCCACCTTGTTTTCATTTACCCAGTCAACTACTGCGTTTGATCCATCCGGCTGAAAAGCACCGATGAAACCGTTAATGCAGTCTTTGCGAACCAAGGTCGCTTGTGGATCATTTTCAAGCCATTTCAGTTCCGGAACTAAATCCTCTTCACCGGTTCCGCGTTCACAATGCGGCGGATAAGGCGGTTCCGGTTTGCCAGGATCATGTGTATCCAGCAATGCCAGTACCGGCATTTTCATATTAGTGAACGCACGGGCTAGTCGGTTTGTTTCTGAAACCATCACCGAAACTTGTTCATTTGGAGTTTGGGGCGCAAGATTTCCAGCGCCGACTGTAGCAAAACCGTTGACCTCATCCACAATGATCAGACCAAAACTTTTTCCGTTTTCACGCAAATCAAGTCCGGATTTTGAAAGCGGCATTGATTCAGTTATTTCACGGAGAATTGTAGTTGTGGTCATCTATTTACCTCATTGTTTTTTGAAATTGACGAATTTATATTCTAGTTTTAATTGGAAACTGAATGCTAATTGAT
>Ga0209554_1003252_pt1 | contig 10558 bp, 9 predicted proteins | sample MarorgKNORR_S2LV_5_FD_188221 | JGI IMG/M metagenome (GOLD analysis project Ga0209554, IMG submission 188221) | Marine microbial communities from the Southern Atlantic Ocean, analyzing organic carbon cycling - Bottom_A/KNORR_S2/LV (SPAdes) (version 2) | ecosystem: Environmental > Aquatic > Marine... | reverse complement strand
ATGGCCATGGATGCCGGATAGCTACCCTGCCAGGCCGCCAAGGCGAAGAGGATCTGGGTTAGCCCGTATAGGGCCGCTCCGGCCAAGATCAAGCGGCCCTTGGGAGCGCCATCCTTGAGATTGCCGATGTACCAAGTGCCGATGATGGCGCCTACGCCCGAGGCTCCCAGCAGCCAGCCGATCTTTTCCGCCCCAACGTCCAAGACGTCTTTGGCAAACACGGGCATCAGGAACACGTAGGACATTCCGAACAGGCTGTTGCAACAGGTGAGCACCATGACGTTCAAGAAAACGGAATGTTGACGCACGTACCGAAGGCTTTCGGCTACCTGGGAGACGAATCGCCCTTTGGCCGGAGGGCGGGGCCGTAGCTTCAACACGGTAAGCACAGATGCCAGCAGATAGAAAGAGGCGGCGCTGATGAACATGGATGTATGGATGTCTCGCCAGGCGATGATCATCCCCGCCAGCGCCGGCGCCACAACCCGCGTGACGTTCCAAACGATCGAGTCCATCGCCACGGCGTTGACGATATGCTCAGTGCGGACCAAGCGGGGCGAGACGCTGGACCGGCTGGGCGCGTCGAAGGCCTGTACGGCCCCGATGATGACCCCGGCGGCTAGAATGTGCCACGTCTGCACGTGCTCCTTGAGGACCAGCACGGCCAGTGCCACCACCACCGTCGCCGAAACGGTCTGCGCCGCTGCAACCACATATTTGGGTTCCCATCGGTCGGCCAATACACCGCCCAGGAGGTTCAGGGCTAAAGCGGGGATGGCGATGGCGACTCCGAGGAAAGCTATGTCTCGGGGCTCGCCGGTCATCTCGAAAATAAGCCAGCCCAGGGTGAACTGGAGCAGCATCTGGTGACCGGTGACTCCAGCCAACAGGGCCAGCCAGTAATACCGGAATTGCCCGTATTGCATGGAGGAGGGCAGATGCCGGTTGATTGTCGCTAATGCCGTCAACTTAACGTCTGATGACCTGTCCTGTGTAAAGTTTGTCTACTCGTGTTCGAGGCAAGATCAGAGGTTTCCCCTGCGGTTGATGCCCGGCATGGGCAAAGAAAATGGGATTAGGCGTGCCTGGGCCTCACAGAAGGCGCCAGATAATTTGATACGTCCGGTACTATCACCGGATCGCGCCGGGAGTATATATGGCTCGAACCAGAATGCGCAAACCCGCCGTCCAAAATCGGCGACCGCTAGTGATCAGTCAACCTATCTTTAGGCCAATGTCATTCCGAGCGCAGCGAGGAATCTCATGAGCGCTGGTTCAGACAACCTGAGATTCCTCACGCGCCTCCGGCGAGTTCGGAATGACATGTTTCATTCTAGAGTTGACTGACTACTCGCCGTTTAAGTCTGGGCGTTGTAGTTGGTGTGGGGCTCCGTATCCTGGGGCATCGTCCCCTGGTAAAACTGCCGAAGATGAGGTTCAACCAGCCAGCTCAGCTCACGGCGTTCCATCTCTTGGGCCGTGAGCGGCCGGTCTAAAGCCTCTTTCAACTCTTTGAACAGGCCTGCTTTGTCTATCTTGGTAAGTTGTCTATCCTTCATGACGACCTCGCCGTCGACGATCACCGTGTCCACGTCGATGCTCCGGCCCCGATGTACGACGGCATCGACCAACGGAACCTCAGGGTCCAGGAAAGGTTCCTCGATGTTTCGCAGGTCCAGCAAGATCATGTCCGCCCGCTTGCCCGGCTCCAGGGTCCCGATGCGGTCGCCGAACATGCTGGCGTAGGCGCCGTTCACGGTGGCCATCTGGAGCACCTGGTAGGCGGTGGGTGGCGTGTTTTCGATGCCCGGCACCCGATGCAGCTTAAGGACCATCCGCATCTCCTGGAACAGGTCCTTATCGTCGTTGATGCCCGCCTCGTCGCTGCCGATGGCCACCCTTACGCCGGCTGCCAATATCTTGCCGATGGGGGCGATGCCGCTCTGCAAGCGCAGGTTGGAGCTCGCGTTGTGGCACACGTTGGTCCCGGTGGACGCCATCAGGGCGATGTCCTCGTCCGTCGCCCAAACGCTGTGCCCGCAAGTGATCTCCGGTCCGAGGAAGCCCAGGTCGTTAAGGTGCTGCAGCGGGGTCTTGTTCCAGGCCTGCAACCCGTAGAGCTTTTGGTAAACCGTTTCCTGCAGGTGGATGTGGATGCCGGTGCCGTGGCGCGCGGCCATTTCTTTCAGGGCTACTAGCATCTCGTCGGTGCACCGGTGGACGTTGCTGGGCGCCATGACGACCTGAACCCGCTCGTGGCGGTTGTTGCCGTACTTGGTGCAGATCTCTTCCAGGACGGGCATGACATCGGCCACCGGCCAGTAGCTGCGGGCCATGAACGACCGGTAGCGTTCCGCTAGATCTCCGGGCATCCGCGGCGCGAATTCTTCCTCACCTCCACCTGCCCCGGCCACCATGGAGTTCTGGTCGGCGATGGACGGAGCGTAAGACACCCGCATCCCCGAGTCCTGATAGGCCTTCACCACTTTGTCGGCCACGTCCATGTCTACTGGAGCAACCCCGCGCCCGGCGGAGTGGATCGCTTGCACCGTGGTCGTGCCCGACTCAATCATCTGGACCGCGCCGTATAGCTGATCTAAGTAAGGGTCGATGGTCCTAGTGCCGATGCGGGCCAGGCTCCACATCTCCAACGGCAAGTCGGGAGCGCCCAACTGAAAGGGCGTGAGGCCAACGTGGAAGTGGTCGTTGACCAGGCCCGGCATGACCACGTAGTTGCTGGAGCCGATGACCTCCTCGTTAGGAAAACGGGAGCGCAAATCCTCGTAGCTACCTACTTCGATAATCAAGCCGTCTTGTTGCAACACCGCCCCGTCGGAAATAACGACGGCGGAGTTAGGTCCGGTAACTCTGGAGATAACGTACTTGCCGCGCACCAGGCTAGAAGCCATAACAACCTCCCGATTGCCGTTCAGCGCTGGGGGATCCAAAGTCGTATTTTACATCAAGGTTCCAACTGAATGAGCAGACCGCTTTGAAAATGTCATGCTGAGTCCTTCGGCGGAAGGACGAAGCTCCGACGTTGTCGCGAGTCCTCGACAGAGTCGGGACATCTGGGGCGGTGCGTCCTGATGCAGTCGGGGTATGAGCGATTTCGGCGCGGCCGCGCTGGGGATACTCCCGGTACCTTACCTGTCCAATGCCGGTGTTACAATCGCTCGACATAGGCCATTTGGAGGGTAGAGACATGCGGCTGGAAAACAAGGTTGCGCTGATCAGCGGTGGCGCCAGGGGCATGGGCGCGGCGGAAGCCAAGCTGTTCGCCAGCGAAGGGGCCAAAGTCGTGATCGGCGACATCCTGGAGGATGAGGGCCGCCGAACGGAAGCCGAGATCAACGAGGCCGGCGGCGAGTGCGTCTTCGTCCGCCTGGACGTTACCAACGAGGCGTCTTGGCAAGAAGCCGTGGCCACCGCGGTTCAACGCTTCGGCAAGTTGGACATTCTGGTGAACAACGCCGGGGTGTTGTCCCGGGGCACTCTTGAAGACACCACCGTCGAAGAGTGGGACCGGGTGATGGACATCAACGCCAAGGGTGTCTTCCTGGGCACTAAAACCGCCATCCCCGAGATGCGCAAAGCCGGCGGCGGCTCCATCGTGAACACATCCTCCATCTCCGGTCTGGTGGGCCAGGCCACCATGCAACCGGTGTACAACGCCTCCAAGGGCGCCATCCGCATATTCACCAAGTCGGCCGCCATCCAGTACGCCAAAGAAGGCATCCGGGTAAATTCAGTCCACCCCGGCGCGGTGGACACGCCCATGGTCGAATACCGTTTGGGCAACCCGGAACTCCAAGCCCAAGCCAACGCCCGCTCCCCCATGGGCCGCACCGCCCAGCCCGACGAAATAGCCTACGGAGTGCTCTACCTAGCCTCAGACGAATCATCCTTCGTCACCGGCAGCGAGCTGGTGATTGACGGGGGGTTCACGGCGCAGTAGCGAACGGCGGACGGATTGCCACCCTATCGGGTGCCGGCCGGGAAAAGTTGATCGCCTAACGATAGGCTCGCCTGATTTGTATCCTGTTTGGCCGTAACTTATAATTTTCTATGGCTTCCAAAAATTACGGATGGCAGAAGGGACAGATCATGACTATAGGGGTTGCGCCAAAAACAGAGGTTCTACGGAAGGAAGTCCAGGAAAAGTACGCCGAGGTGGCGAATAGTCCTGACCAGACCTTCCATTTCCACCACGGCCGGCCGTTGGCGGAAATTTTGGGTTACGCAATGGACCAGGTAGACGCCATGCCGCCTCAAGCCGTTGAGTCCTTCGCCGGCGTGGGCAACCCCTTTTCTTTGGGCGCCATCCAGTTAGGTGAGACCGTTCTCGACGTCGGCTCAGGCGGTGGGTTCGACTCCTTTATCGCGGCGCAGGCTGTCGGTCCGGGCGGCAAAGTCATCGGAGTGGACATGACTGATGCCATGCTGGACAAGTCTCGCGGCACCGCTAAGCAAATGGGTCAAGAACAAGTGGAGTTTCGCCAAGGTTTTGTCGAAGAGATGCCGGTAGCGGACGGTTCGATCGACGTGGTCATATCCAAGGGAGTGATAAACCTGTGCCCGGATAAATACGTTGCGTTTGAAGAGGTCTTCTGGACGTTGAAGCCAGGTGGCCGCCTGTATCTCGCCGACATAGTGGTGCACAAACAGGTCCCGGATGCCGCCAAGGAAAATGTAGACCTCTGGACCGCTTGAATCGGCGGGGCTCTCCTGGAAGGAGAGTACTTGGATGCTATCCGGCATGCCGGTTTCGTGGACGTGGAGCTAGTGTCTACCGCAGATGTCTTCGCCGGAGCCGAGGGGGAAGCCAGCGCCCACGCCTTTGAGACTCTGGGGGCCAATATCCGGGCCAGAAAGCCAGTTTAGCTTAGTTATTCAACCAGGTTCCTTGATCGGGCCGATATGTACGCGGCCTTTCAGTGCGGCCTATCGGTCCATTGAATCCGGTTTTTCCCGGCCTTCTTTTCCCTGTTGTTGCGATAGGATATAGAAGCCCACAGGTTTTGCGTCGGTGAAACCCAGATATTGGGGGTTCTTGGTATTCTTTTTGGGCGTATAATACGCGCGCGTTAATTCCAGCAGGAGGTATCACGATGGCTATGATTTGGAAGGAGCCCTATTAGAGGTTTGTACGTGCAAGATCCTTTGTCCTTGCTGGGTCGGTGAAGACCCGGACAATGGAGACTGCCAATCGATAATGGCTTGGCATTTCAATAGTGGCACGATAGACGGAGTGGACGTGTCCGGTCTGACGTTTGCTGGAGTTATGGATATCCCCGGCAATGTCCTTGCGGGCAATTGGCGAGCCATGGTGTATATAGATGACAAGAGCACGCCCGAACAAGAGGAAGCTCTGCTGAACTTATACACTGGCAAGCTGGGCGGCCCAGTAGCCGACCTCGTCAAGTTGATCGGGGAAGTGGTTGGCGTGGAGCGGGTTCCCATCATCTTCGATCTCGATGGGGTTTCGGGGTCGGTCAAGATTGGAGACGCGGCGGAAGCCGAACTCGTAGCATACAAGGGAGCCACCGGTAAAGAATCTGCGCTTTACGACACCATTTTCACCACCGTGCCTGGCGCGCCGGCGTACGTGGGAAAGGCTTTGACCTACCGGGCAAATGTCCCCGCGCTGAACATAGACATCAACTTAACCGACCATAACGCGGTTTCGGGCCCGTTCCGTTTTCAAAGCTAACTTCCAAAATAACGACCTACACAGACGGGTGTGATTCATCGGCGGGCCTCCGGTCTAACCGGCCATGGCCCGTTGATTTATTTAGGCGATTTTATGTTGCAGACGGTACGCAACGATAAGCTCTTCCTAGCTTTACTGGTGGCCCTGATTGCCGTGGCTTGGATGAGCCTATGGGTCTGGGGCCAGTCTCCTTACGCGCGGTTCCTTGACCATGAATTGCTAACCGAACTCACCGGCGAAGACGTGACCCTGTTGGTGTTCTTTGTGGCAGGGTGGACGCTGATGATCTTTGCCATGATGCTCCCAACCACCCTTCCGCTGATGGCGATGTTTCATAAAATGGTCCGTGACCGCCCCAGCCACCTCCGGCTGGTTGGATTGCTGGTCCTTGGCTACTTGGCGGTCTGGTCGGGGTTCGGGGTTCTCATACACCTGGCCGATGTTCTGGTCCACGAGGGAGCGGAGCGGATCGGCTGGCTGGAAGCCAATTACTGGGCGATCGGAGCCGGCACCCTGATCCTGGCCGGTGTCTACCAATTCACTCCATTGAAATACCATTGTCTGGACAAGTGCCGTTCGCCGTTCAGTTTCATTGCGGGACACTGGTCCGGCGGGAACGAGGCAGTCCAGGCCGTACGCCTAGGGGCGGATCACGGGTTATTCTGCGTTGGTTGCTGCTGGTCATTGATGCTGCTGATGTTCGGCGTGGGCGCGGGCAACATCGGCTGGATGCTGGTGTTGGGGTCGGTCATGGCCTTGGAGAAGAATATGCCCTGGGGAAGGCGGCTCAGCAAACCTTTGGGGGTGACCCTGATTGTTTGCGGAGCGATAGTTACCCTGGGCTATGGCTCCGTGCCAGGTTAACAGTTACTTTCCGCCATGGATCACCTTCCCTCGATGATTATTCAGCGGCGCCACGGCCATGTATTTGCTACCCACTTCCCCGGTCGTCTCCATCGGCTTGGCCCACTGATGGAGCGGATTCATTCGCGGAAGGAGTTACTGGATTTACTGGGGACTTAACTCGTAACTTAAGGATGTGGCGATGCGTATAGGTTTGCTGCCCGGCGCCCGGCGGGACGCTATGAACCTTGCCGATACGGTGCGGCAGGTGGTTCAGGCCGAAAATGACGGCTTTGACAGCGTTTGGTTCCCTCAGATGTCCGGCTTCGGCTTTGATGCCCTGACCATAATTTCCATGGCAGGCGTGCAGACCAAACGGATCGAACTGGGCACGGCGGTGATTCCCACCTTTCCCACCCACCCTCTGGCCATGGCGAAGCAAGCCCTCACGGCCCAGGTTGCTTGCGGGGGCCGGTTGACCCTGGGCTTAGGCTTGTCCCATAAACCGTCCATAGAGGGCACGATGGGTCTTTCCTACCAACACCCCTTACGGCACATGCGCGAATACCTGACAGTGGTACGCTCCCTCGTAGATGACGGCTCGGTCGACTTCGATGGGCAGGTGTTTCAGGTTAGGTCCGATATCAACGTTCCGGGGTCGTCGCCGTTTCCCATCGTGACCGCCGCATTAGCGCCCCGAATGTTGCGCTTGGCTGGAGAGATGGCCGACGGCACGGTGACCTGGATGGCCGGGGTGAAGGCCATCGGATCTCATGTTGTTCCACGCATCCAGGAGGCCGCGGAGGCGGCAGGCCGTCCCAGACCCCGGGTGATAGCATCCCTTCCGTTGGCCGTGACCGACGACCCGTCCGAGGCCAGGGAGCGAGCCGCGAGGACTTATAACCGCTACGGCCAGTTGGCCAATTACCGCAGACTCCTGGATATCGAGGGTGTCGAAGGGCCATCTGAGGTGACGGTCATCGGAAACGAGTCTCAGGTGGAGCAACAGTTGCGGGACTTTGCCAGCGCCGGCGCCACCGACTTCGTAGCTTCGATACTGCCGGTGACCCGGAATCGTGAGGCATCGGCCGCGCGCACCATGGAGTTTCTGCGCAGCATGGTGGGCCGCATTTAACCGGCTGGCGGCTATCGTCCGATTGACACGGCAGATACCCCTGTCTACAATCCGAACCAACGTCATCGAGGCCAACGTGCCTCTATCTCCGGAAAGGCATCGATAAATCTCCCGAGGACCCAAATAGAGGAGGAGTTATGGCAAGGATCAAACATATCGCTCTAGCTACCCACGACCCGGCCAAGACGGCCGCTTTCTACATGGAGAACTTTGGACTTCAAGAGTTGCACCGAAAGCCAGCGGACACCGGGGCGGACGGGGTCTGGCTCAGTGACGGCTACATCTACTTTGCGATCCTGAAGATCGGCAACCCTGACGTTTCCACCACTTTGCCCGCAGACGCCACGGGGACCGTGGACCACATCGGCTTTTACGTGGACGACTTGGAAGAGACCTGTGAAGCCGTTGAGAATGCGGGGTCCGTTAAGTGCGACAACAGCAGCGAGCAGAACCGCAAGTATGCCGATCCCGATGGCATCATGCTGGACATCCGGTATCGAGGATGGGACGAGCAGATCGGCGCCAGGACCCAGCTTTATGAGCTGACCCCGGCCAAGACTCCCGCCCAGACTTAGCCATAGCCGGCATTACGTTCGCCACGTCATCGGGGTGTTGTTAGGCTCGCCTTAGCAATTCCGAAGACTCTGCCACGATAGGATAAAGCCCCGTTCCGACTTTGTCGGGACGGGGCTTAGAATTTGAGAACCGCTTCTGGGCCACGTTTGTTGTTTGAATTGCCCGTTTGTTACTGCCTGTCATTCCGAGGAGAGTAGCGACGAGGAATCTGGGGAACGGGCGGTGCCGTCTCCTCCTATCCCCAGATTCCTCTCCTTCCGCCGAAGGATCGGAATGACAGTGGGTAGGGGCGGAATGACAGTGGACGCGGCCGGGATGACAATGGACGCGGCCGGCATGACAACGGCTTCGTTTATCTAATCAGAATTCCGGCTGATTCCTCACGATATATTGTAGGTAATCTAGAAAAAATTACTCAGGTTTTTTGCCAGAAGAACGTTCTGGTCGAAGACGATTTTCCGGCTGGCTATCTTCCAGGCCCCGTCCACGTTGCGCAGTACGTCTTCCCGGCTGCCCACATAGAAGTTCTCCTCGGTCTCCGCCCTGGTCCGGTACATGATGAAATTTGAGTAGACCTTGATCTCAGACTCTCGCTCCCCTGGCTCCACCTCAACGTTGGAGATGAAGTGCCGGGTCCGGGACGGCGGGTCTTCGGCCCAGGCCATCCCCGTGTCCAACCGGTCTACCCGCCGGCTCAAGGAATCCTTGTCCTCGTCCATGAACGCCAGATCGCCCTCTTTGGACACGTCCTCTTCCTCGTAGCGGGAGCCGTCCAGGATGGAGATCGACTTGCTGGTGGCGGCGTAGCGGTTGGAGCGCATGGGCATCCAGTAGCGGATGTCGTCGGTCAACAACTCCAACCACTGGTGGAACTGCCGGTTGTCCAGCAGCCGGGCCTCACGATACAAGAATTGTTCCACCTGGCGAAGTACATCGTCGCGCATGACGGGTCACATCCTAGTACGAGATTGGTTATTTTAGATCTGTCCAGCTTTCGGCGGCCATGAGTTGGCCCCAACGGCGGTAGAAGCTGCGATGGTTGCTCTCGCTGATTTTGAAGTCGCTGGCCCAGGCGTTGAGCTGGGTTATCTCCGCATCTAAGGTGGCTTCGAGATTGGCGATGTAAATCGCTAAGCCTTTGGTAGTGGCTTCTGAGAGCATTAGATAGTCTTCAGAATCCTGAATTTCTGCTATTTCTGCCCTTGCGGTCTCAATGCGGTCTTTTACCAGACTGGTTTGCCGTACGGTTCTCACGAGGTCAGCACCTACACCTTGCCCTTCCACGGATTCCGGAGAAGCATCCCATTGTCTGGCTAGCTCTTCTAGCCGATCTTGGTCTCCGGCTGCGTACGCGGCGTTGACCTCTTGCATGAACCTGTTGCGTCGTTCTTTCTTCTCGGGATCCGTTGTCAGGTCTGGGTGAACCAGTCTGACTAGGTTCCTGTAAAGGGTTTTTACTCCTTCGGACGCGCGGTTTCGCCGCGCACTATCGAATTCTTCGAAACTTCGTGATGCGCCGGGAGTGCCAGAATAAGCATCGTACTCTTGCTGGGCCTGTCGAACCTCTTCCCGTGCTGTATCCGCCTGATTTACGAATTCTTCGTTGTCGGGCTCTAGGGACAGGCGTGCTTCAGCTAATTTGGCTCTAAGGAGATCCCGTTCCAGAAGTTTTGGAGCGACTGCAGAGGTTACGGTGTCCAAGAACGCCTGGGTATCTGCGAGCAAGGCAGCCGCCTCAAGCTCAAGGTCGGCTAGCTGGTTCTCCAGAGCAGCCAGCTCTTCTTTTTTGCGTCTCAGTTCCTCTTCTTCTGGGTTCTCAGTCGCAACAAGTTCGGTCTTATCTTTCTCTATCCCGGCCCAGGCCCTACTCCCACCCGGAGACCGGCCTATTCGTTCCTACGAACAAGGGTAATGGTTTGCCCCTAATTTGCCCCTGTTTACTGCCTGTTGCTGGGTGGTTCTCAGTGTTCTTAGGTTCAGTTGCAATACTATACAACATTGTATGACACGCCTGAACACGTCAACCGAATAACTCTTAATCAGTAGGTTCCCGGTTCGACCCCGAGGAGTGTCACCCAGAATCCTCCTATCTCCTCTCCGAACTCTCATTACCCTCAATACCATGTTGACTTCAAGAAGTGTGGTCAGATTCATGAGATAATCTGACGTGGTGATTTCCGTATCAAACTGCCAAATAAGCGAATAGCCTAATGGCCTCAATGAATCCAACAATGGAGGACGCTAAGACATGGGCATCTATAGGATGTACACAGGACCGGACAACGAGACCC
>Ga0209554_1003251_pt1 | contig 10558 bp, 10 predicted proteins | sample MarorgKNORR_S2LV_5_FD_188221 | JGI IMG/M metagenome (GOLD analysis project Ga0209554, IMG submission 188221) | Marine microbial communities from the Southern Atlantic Ocean, analyzing organic carbon cycling - Bottom_A/KNORR_S2/LV (SPAdes) (version 2) | ecosystem: Environmental > Aquatic > Marine... | reverse complement strand
CATCATGTACGGGAAGGGCATCAGCCGTGAAGGCTCGGTGGTCGACCTCGGTGTGGACCTCGGCATCGTCAAGAAGGCGGGTGCCTGGTACACGTACGAGGGCGAGCAGCTCGGCCAGGGTCGGGAGAACGCCAAGAAGTTCCTGGTCGACAACCCCGAGGTCATGGTCGAGATCACCGATCGGGTCTGGCGGGAGGTTCGGCCCCCCGAGGAGCCTGAAGTCCCTGAAGCCTCCGAGGCCTCCGAAGCCCCCGAAGCCCCCGAAGCCCCCGAAGCCCCCGAAGCCCCCGAAGCCGAGGTGACGGTCGACGAGTTCACCGAAGCCGATGATCTGCCCATCTCCATCAACGTCTGACTCCCACCCTTCCCTTCCATTCACGGGCCACTCCGCGGCCCCGGTACCGGTCCCCTCGCCGGTGCCGGGGCCGTAGCCTTCGTGGCGTGACAAGGTCATACGCGGTGCGCACCTACGGGTGCCAGATGAATGAGCACGACAGCGAGCGAATCGCCGGTCTGCTCGAAGCTGACGGGATGGTTCCGGCCGTATCCGAGGCCGAAGCCGACGTGATTGTCCTCAACACCTGCTGCATACGCGAGAACGCCGACAACAGGCTCTACGGGGCCCTGGGCAACCTGAAAGCCCTCAAGGAGGCCCGACCGGGCCTGCAGGTGGCAGTCGCCGGTTGCCTCGCGCAGAAGGACCGGGAGCGGATCCAGCAGCGGGCCGGTCATGTCGACGTGGTGTTCGGTACCCACAACGTGCACCGTGCAGCCGAGCTCCTGGCCGAGGCCAGGGAACACGGCCCGGTCATGGAGATCCTCGAGGAGACGGTCCGCAGCGATGCCGACGCCTTCCCTTCTGTGCTGCCCGCCCAGCGTGATTCCGAGCACAAGGCCTGGGTGACCATCCAGATCGGGTGCGACAACAGTTGTGCGTTCTGCATCGTGCCGGCGGTCCGCGGCCCGGAGATGAGCCGGCCGTTCGGCCAGATGGTGGCTGAGGTGGAGTCCCTGGCCGCAGCGGGTGTCACCGAGGTGACCCTCCTCGGCCAGAACGTGAACTCCTACGGTCGCGACCTGACGTTGCGGCTCAGGTCGGAACCCGAGCTTGCGACCGATGCCTACGAGGTTGGCGCCCAATGGGCAGGGCAGGCCGGCCGACGGGTCCGCCCGCTGTTCGCCGACCTGCTGATGGCCACAGGTGCCGTTGACGGCATACGCCGGGTCCGCTTCACGAGCCCGCATCCCAAGGACCTCCGGTCTGAGACCATTGCCGCGATGGCCGACACCCCGGAGGTCTGCGAGCACCTCCACCTGCCCATCCAGTCGGGTAGCGATCGGGTGCTGGCCGCCATGCACCGCGGCTACACAGCGGAGCGATACCTGGAACGCCTGGCCGCGGCACGCGCCGGTATTGACGACCTGGCCGTCACCACCGACCTGATCGTCGGGTTCCCGGGCGAGACCGAGGCCGACTTCGACGAGACGCTCGAGGTCGTAGCCGAAGCCGCCTACGACTCGGCCTACTGCTTCGTGTTCTCCCCGCGGGAGGGCACCGAGGCTGCCGCCATGACCGACCAGTTCGTTGACCATGCTGTCTGCGTGGACCGTTATGAACGGCTCCAGCTGGTCCTCAAGCGCTCGGCTCGCATCACCCATCAGGCGAGGATCGGGCGGATCGAGGAGATTCTCGTAGAGGGTCCGGCCAAGCGGGAACCCGACCAGGTCACCGGTCGGACCCGCCAGAACAAGCTTGTGCACCTGGCGGCCGCCGAGGACCTACGGGTCGGCGCCTACGCCAACGTGAAGATCATCGACGCAGCGAACCACTACCTCCTTGGAGAACTGGTGGAGGTAACCGCAGCGCCCCGGCACCGCCGCCGGATCCCCGTGGCATCGGCCTGAGCATGGTGAGCCCCAATGGGCACCTGGTCGTCATAGGTGCCACGGCTTCCGGCAAGTCGGCAATCGCCCTTGAGGTGGCCCGTCGGCGCCCAGGTGTAGAGCTGGTCTCGATGGATTCCATGGCCCTCTACCGGGGCATGGACATCGGCACTGCGGCCCCGACCGCCGCCGAACGCGATGAGATCCCGCACCACCTGCTGGACCTCGTGGATCCGACCGAGGAGTTCACCGTGTCCGCATTCCAGGCGGCCGCCCGTGAAGCTCTCACCGGTATGACGCAGCGGGGGGTGAGGGCCGTCCTCGTCGGGGGCACCGGTCTCCACGTCCGGGCCGTGGTCGACGACCTGGAGATCCCCGGCCAGTACGACGAGGTGCGTGCCGAGCTGGACGCCGACCCTGATACCAACGGCCTCTATGCCCGTCTCGCCGAGTTGGACCCGGTGGCTGCGGGACGGATGGAGGCCACGAACCGCCGCCGTGTGCTCCGCGCCCTGGAGGTGACCCTCGGTTCCGGTCGTCCCTTCTCATCCTTTGGTCCCGGCCTGGAGGCCTACCCGGCAACGCCATTCACGCAGGTCGGTCTACGGGTGGACCGCGAGGTCCTGGACCGCCGTATCGAGGAGCGTTACCAACGTCAGCTGGACGACGGCTTCCTCGACGAGGTCCGTGCCCTGGCTGCGTTGCCCGGTGGGCTGTCCCGTTCCGCCTCACAGGCCCTCGGCTACAAGGAGCTGCTGTCGCACCTCCAAGGCGACTGCACCCTTGAGGAAGCCGTCGCCGCTGCCGTGGTCGCCACCCGGCGTTTCGCCAGGCGCCAGGAACGCTGGTTCCGGCGGGATTCCAGGATCGAGTGGTTCGACGTGGGTGAGGACCCGCTGGTGGCGCTGGACGCGGTGCTCGACAGGTTCGACCGCTGCGGGGCCGACGGATGAACCGTTCCGTGGGGTGCGAACGGACCCGGGCCGGCGCCCCGAGGTGGGCGAGACTGTCGCCGTGGAGCTGACAAGACACCACGGTCTCGGCAACGACTTCCTGATCACGTTCGCCGATTTCGTTCCCGACAACGGTGCCGATCTGGCGCGTCGCCTCTGCGATCGTGTGGACGGCATCGGCGCAGATGGCCTCGTGTTCGGCACGCCGCTCGACGGTTCCGGGGATGCGACGTGGCGGTTCACCCTGTTCAACAGCGACGGCAGCTCCGCCGAGGTGAGCGGCAACGGCCTGCGGTGCTTCGGTCAGGCGCTCCTTCGTAGGCGGCCTGCCGGAACGACCAACCTTGACGTCGTGGTCGAGACGCCTGCCGGGGACCGCCGGATCACTGTGGATGGTTCGACCGCCGATCTGGAGGTGCAGGCGGTGGTCGAAATGGGTACTGCCGCAGCTGGCCCTTCGATCGAGGGGATCGACATCGACCTGGGTGGCGGACAGGTTCGGTCTGCACAAAGCGTCGACTTCGGCAACCCCCATCTGGTGCTCCTGGTAGACGAGCCCGACGAGGTTGACCTGGCCGTTGTCGGCCCTTCCACCGAGTCCTTCTTCGCCCCGACGGGCTGCAATGTGCACCTGGTGGCAGTGGTCGACCGGGCAACGGTCAGAATGCGGACGTGGGAACGCGGTGCCGGCCTGACGATGGCCTGCGGTTCGGGTGCCTGCGCTGCCGCTCATGTGCTGAACGTCAGCGGCCTGGTGGACGGCGTGGTGGAGGTTCGGATGCCCGGAGGGACAGCGACGGTCATGGTTGGTGACACCGTCCGCCTGGCCGGAACGGCGACCTTCATGGATGCACACTCGGTGGATCTCGATTCGGACCATGAGAAGGCGCCTGACAATGGGTGAGTCGACCGATCCGGACGAGGTGGCGGGCCTGGAGCCCGACGAGCTGACGGATCTGGACCCGGAGTCGGGCTACGACCCGGACCAGGAATCGCATCGCGGCGCCTTTGGTGAGTTCGGTGGTGAGTCGACCGGCCTCATCGATCGGACGTTCCGGGAGCGCATAGTCCTCGCCGGCGTCAGCCTGGGTCGTGCCGACCCGGAGGCCATCGACGCCTCCATGGATGAACTGGCCCGTCTCGTCGAGACGGCCGGCGCCGATCCTGTCGCCCGCGTTCTCCAGCATCGCGATTCACCCGACCGGGCGACCTACGTGGGTAAGGGCAAGGTCGCTGAAATCAAGGCGATCTCGGAGGCGCTCGACGCCGACACCGTGGTCTTCGACAACGACCTGACACCTGCACAGCAGGGAAACCTCGAGGAGATCCTGAAGCGCTCGGCGCTGGATCGCACCGCCGTGATCCTCGACATCTTCGCCCAGAATGCCAGTAGCCCCGAGGGAAGGGCACAGGTGGAGCTGGCCCAGCTCCGTTACCGCCTGCCCCGGCTGAGGCGCTCCGGTCGGACCTTCAGCCAGCAGGGCGGTGGCATTGGCACCCGTGGCCCCGGTGAGACCCAGCTGGAGGTCGACAGGCGTCGCCTCATGCGACGCATCACCCGCCTCGAATCGGACCTGCGTCGGATCCGTGGGAACCGTTCGACGCAGTCCAAGGCCCGCAAGCGCACCAGCAACAGGGCGGTGGCCATCGTGGGCTACACGAACGCCGGCAAGTCCACCCTCCTGAACTACCTGACCGATGCCGGGGTCCTGGTCGAGGACCGGCTCTTCGCCACGCTGGATGCCACCACCCGACGCCTGCAGCTTCCCGGTGGTGAGGCGGTATTCCTGAGCGACACCGTGGGCTTCATCCGCAAGCTCCCGCACCAGTTGGTCGAGGCCTTCAAGTCCACCCTCGACGTGGCGGTGGACGCCGACCTGCTGGTCCACGTCGTGGACGCCTCGGATCCCGACCCGGAGGGCTGCATCGCTGCGGTCAGGATCGTGCTCGACGAGATCGGCGCCGACCGGGTGCCCGAACTGTTCGTCTTCAACAAGGCCGATCTGGCGCCGGCGGCTGCGGCACGCCTCGTGGACCGGGAACCCGGTTCCGTGGCCATCTCGGCTGCGACCGGCGAGGGGATGGACGACCTCCTGGCCATGGTCGGGCGTCGGCTCCGCCGCCAGACGATCGTGGCCAACCTGCTGGTGCCGTACGCCCGCGGTGACGTGCTGGCGATGGCACACCGGGAAGGCGAGGTGCTCGAGGTTGACGAGATCGTCGACGGGTGGGCCGTGCAGGTCCGGGTGGACGAGGGTTCCGCCGGCCGACTGGCCGAGTTCCGTGTCGATGAGGGGTCCCCGACGGGGGCGGAAGCGGATGGTGGATCATGAGTTCCGAAACCGGTTCCAAGGGGTTCGTGCCGCCGCCGTACCCATTCGACGTCCCGGCCGAGGTGAGCTCCCTGGCCGAGGCGATGCCGGGCGGAGCCGTTGACCTCTCTCGTGGTGTGCCGTGCGACCCGGTGCCGGACGTGGTGGCTGTAGCGCTCGCCGAGCCCGACCCGGCCCGTCCGTATCCGCCGTCGGTCGGCACGCCGGAACTGCTTGATGCGGTGGTCGGATGGTGTGATCGACGCATCGACGTGCAACTCGAACCCAGTCAGGTCGGGGCATGTGTGGGGACCAAGGAGCTGGTCACGGGCCTGCCCCACCTGCTGAAACTCCGTAACCCGGACCGTGACACCGTCCTATACCCGGCCGTGTCGTATCCGTCCTACGAGATGGGCGCGGTGCTGGCCGGTTGTCGTGCGGTGCCGGTGCCATTGGATGCCTCCTGGCGTATTGACCTGTCAGCCATCGCCGACGCCGACGCGGAGCGTGCCCTGTGCCTGTGGGTGAACACCCCGGGCAACCCGGCGGGTGCCCTCGACGACCTGGGCGCGGCAGCGGCATGGGGCAGGGAGCGCGGCATCCCGGTCCTGTCCGACGAGTGCTACGTGGAGTTCACCTGGAATGGCCCGTCGCGCTCCATCCTGCAGCACGGAACCGACGGGGTGCTGGCTGTCCACTCCCTTTCGAAGCGATCCAACCTGGCTGGACTGCGGGTGGGCTTCTATGCGGGCGACCCGGATCTGACCTGGTACCTACGCGAGACACGACGCCACCAGGGGTTTCTGATTCCCGGTCCGGCCCAGGCGGCTGGTGCGGCGGCGTTGCGCGACCAGGACCACGTCGACATCCAGGCCGCCCGGTACCTGAGGCGCCTGGAGGTGCTCGTCGAGGTGCTGGGTTCTCTGGGGATCCATGCCGCCCTGCCGGAAGGCGGCTTCTATCTCTGGGTGGAGGCACCCGGTGGTGACGAGATGGCGCTGGTACACCGTCTGGCCAGAGATCTGGGGGTCATAACCAGTCCCGGAACCGTCTTCGGTCCCGGAGGTGCTGGCTGGGTGCGGCTGGCTGCGGTGGTCACCGACGACAACCTTGAGATCGTGTGCAGCCGGGCTGCAGCACTGGCCGGCTGAGCATCCCCGGACGGAACGGAACTGGTTCCGGTCGGGGAGGGGCGTAGCGGTAGCCTCGGCGCCATGTCAGACCTCAAGGCACAGATCGAAGAACTCTGGGCGGGCCGCGAACACCTGGACGCCGACGACACCGAGGCCAACGCCGCCATCCACGCCGCCATCGACCTGCTGGACACCGGCCAGGCCCGGGTGGCGGAGCCTGACGGTTCCGGTGGGGTGATCGTGAACGAGTGGCTGAAGCTGGCCATCCTGCTGCTGTTCCGTCAGTCGCAGATGGAAACGATCGAGATGGGCCCGTTCGAGTTCGCCGACAAGATCCCCCTGAAGCGAAACTGGATCGAACGCAAGGTGAGGGTGGTTCCCGGGGCGCAGGCCCGCTGGGGGAGCTACCAGGGGCCCGGTGTCGTGATGATGCCCAGCTACACGAACATCGGCGCCTACGTGGGTGACAACACGATGGTCGACACCTGGGCGACGGTGGGGTCCTGTGCCCAGATCGGTCGCAACGTGCATCTGTCCGGAGGCGTGGGCATCGGCGGCGTTCTGGAGCCACCCAACGCCGTGCCAGTGATGATCGGCGACGACTGCCTGATCGGCAGCCGTTGCATCGTGGCCGAGGGTGCCCGGGTGGGCGACGGCACGGTGCTGGGGGCAGGAGCGGTGCTGACCGGTTCCATTCCGGTGATCGACGCGGCCACGGGCGAGGAGTTGGGTCGTGGTGTCGTGCCGGCGTGGTGCGTGGCGGTCCAGGCAATGCGAACGAAGGTCTTCGACGGTGGCGAGTTCGGCCTGCCGTGCGTTCTGGTGCTCAAGTACCTGGACCCCGGTGAACGCCACGACAAGTCCGCCCTGAACGACGTCCTGCGCACGCACGGCGTCTCCACCTGAGGCCAGTGGTCGAGCATCCCGTGACCGACCTGCTGGCCCTGACCGCCTCACTGGTCGACATCCCGTCCGTCAGCTTCGATGAAGCCGCGATCGTGGCGTACCTGGAGGCCGAGCTGCGCTCCATTCCGGGCCTCACTGTGGATCGCATCGGCGACAACCTGGTGGCCCGCACGAACCTGGGTCGTGGGCACCGGCTGATCCTGGCGGGCCATACCGACACGGTTCCCGGCGACACCTCCGGTTCCCGCCTCGATGGGGATGTCCTGCATGGGCTGGGCTCCACTGACATGAAGGGTGGGCTGGCCGTGATGCTGGAGTTGGCCCGTGTTGTCAGGGACCCGGCCATTGACGTGACCTGGGTCTTCTACGCCCGCGAAGAGGTGGCGATCATCCACAACGGCCTACGTGAGCTCTTCGCCGAGGCACCGGAGCTGCTCACCGGAGACGTGGCCATCCTGGGTGAGCCGACAGCCGGTGCGATCGAGGCCGGATGCCAGGGGACGATGCGGTTCGAGGTGACGCTGGCCGGCGCCAGGGCCCATACCGCCCGACCGTGGATGGGGCGCAACGCGGTGCATCGTCTGGGCACGCTGCTGACAGCCTTGGAGGCGTATCCGCACCGGGAACCCGTGGTGGACGGCTGCCGGTACCGCGAGGCGCTCCAGGCAGTGCACATCGAGGGTGGTGTGGCCGGAAACGTGGTGCCGGACAGCGCCATGGTGAGGATCAACCATCGTTACGCCCCGGACCGCACCGGTGCGGAGGCCGAGGCCCACGTCCGGGAGTTCCTGGCCCCGTTCCTGGATGACGGTGGCGGTGACGTGGTCGAACTCGTGGACCATTCACCGGCTGCTCCCCCCGGGCTCTCACATCCGCTCCTGCGTGCAGTCACCGACAGGCACCAGCTGGAGGTGCGGGCAAAGTTGGGCTGGACAGACGTGGCGTTCTTCGCCGAGCACGGGGTTCCGGCTATCAACCTGGGACCAGGCGAGCCGACGTTGGCCCACACGGCAGGGGAGTGTGTGGAGCGTGCGCCCCTGGAGTCATGCTTCGCAGTGCTGCGGGACCTTCTCGAACACGGCACCTGACCAGCTGTAGGCCAGGCCCCCCGATCAGGTGGTCAGATGCGTCGCAGCACCGTCACGACCACGCCGAAGATCGTCACCTCGTCAGCCGGATACCGCAGCTCCTGGAAGGCCGGGTTGGCCGGTACCAGGACCACGATGTCGCCGTCACGTTCGAAGTACTTGACGGTGCCCTCGTCCCCGGGGATGCCGGCCACCACCAGGTCGCCGGGTTCGGCCGTGCGCTGGACCCTCACGACAACGTGGTCGCCATCCAGGATCCCCGCCCCGATCATCGACTCGCCGCGCACCCGGAGCATGAACAGGTCTCCGTCGCCGGTGAACTCGATCGGCATGGGCACCGACTCCATGATGTTCTCATGGGCCAGGACATCGGTTCCGGCAGCTACCTCACCCACCAGGGGTATATGACGGGCGGCTCCCCTGTCGACGGCGGCACCGCTGATCGGATCCAGGCAGACCTCCAGGGCCCGGGGCTTGGAGGGGTCCCGGCGCAGGTAGCCGCGGTCCTGGAGGGTGGCGAGGTGGGAGTGGACCGTGGACGGTGAGGTGAGACCCACAGCCGAGCCGATCTCCCGGACCGACGGCGGGTAGCCACGCTCCCTGGTCTCGGCGTCGATGAACTCGAGGATTTCCTGCTGGCGACTGCTGAGCCCGGTGGTGGTCATGGGGTGTGTCCTCTGGTGGTCGACCGGCCGGTTGCCGATCCGCTTGACAACGAACACCTGTTCGATACACTCACATCGTGATCGAACACCTGTTTGTCGAATACATGTTCGCCGAACAGGCGTTCCGTGTCAAGGACCCGACAGGACCGGCCGATCACCGCTGTCACACCCCATCGTCAGGATGTAGAGCATGAACACGATGACACTGGAACTTCCGTTCGACCTGGTTGCCGAGTCGGTCGCCCGCCCGGCTTCCCGGTCCGCCGCACGTGCGGACTCATATCCGGACTCGTATGAGGCCATGCGGCCCGGTAGGCAGGGCGGGCATGGTGTCGTACAACGCCTGTTCACCGACGTCCTATCGGCTGAGCCCTACGCGGTCGGATCCCGACGGGCGTCATCGACCGTGGATCCAGCCACCTACCGTCGTCGGCGCTTCCTCGTGATGGTCATCCTGGGCCTCGTGATCTCGGCCGCGACCCTCCTGGGTGGTGAGCTGATCGGGCGGGTTACCGGGACCTACGGGGCGAGCCTGGTCGAGGCTTCAGGCGAGCCCGTCGTGTACGTGGTCCAGCCGGGCGACACCCTCTGGTCCATTGCCGGACGAGTGAACCCTCCGGGTCGCGACCTTCGTCACACGGTCGACCGTCTCTCCGAGGTGACCGGTGGGTCGCTCCTCCATCCGGGCCAGCGGATAGTCATTCCCTACGGCTGACCTGTCCATGGCAGGGCCGCTCTGTCACCCGTCGTTTCAGGTTCAGACGACCAGATACCTGCAGAAGAGGAAGTCATCGTGGGCGAGCACCCGGTCCAGTCGGAGTCCCGACGGCACGGCGAACGCCCCGCCGTTGAGCAGTCCGGGTCCGGTCGTGCCAGCCCCACCGACGAGTCGGGGTGAAATCGTCAGGCACAGTTCGTCGACCAGTCCTGCGGCCATCAACTGGTGGTTCAGACCGGGTCCGCCTTCGCACAGCACGATCCGAGCCCCGATGTCACCGAGGGTCGCCAGCAAGCCCGTGAGGTCGACCCGGGTTTCACCCAGATCGATCAGGTCGGCCACCTCGGTGAGAGCCTCACGTCGGTCCACCGGCGCCGACCGCACGGTTGCGATCAGGGGAGGCGGATCAGCGGGCTGGCGTTCGGTGAACAATGCGGCCGTCGGGTCCAGGTCCAGGCTTGCGGAGACCACCACCAGCCGGGGTCGGAGCTGCTGGCCGGCGGCGGTGCGTGCCGAGGCGAGGCCGTCGTCGGGGGTCCGCGGTGGCCGGTAGCCCTCGGCCCGTACGGTGCCGGCTCCTACGAGAATCATGTCGGCCAGACCACGAAGGGTCCGGAACACCTGGCGGTCCCCGTCCCCCCCCAGCCGTCCGGAAAGACCCTGGACGGTCGTGGCGCCGTCCACGGAGGCCACCATGTTGAGCATCACCCAGGGACGGCCGGGTGGTGCTGGGCGTTCGAGGCCCAGGTGGATGTCGGAGACATCCACCTCAGGTCCGGTGGTGGGGTGGAGGAGTCGCACGACGTGACGGTACAACGACATGACTGTGGAGAACATCCCCGTAATCCACCGGTAAATCCACAGCGAATCCCACTATCCGTCCACAGGCCGTCGTACGT
>Ga0209554_1003248_pt1 | contig 10566 bp, 8 predicted proteins | sample MarorgKNORR_S2LV_5_FD_188221 | JGI IMG/M metagenome (GOLD analysis project Ga0209554, IMG submission 188221) | Marine microbial communities from the Southern Atlantic Ocean, analyzing organic carbon cycling - Bottom_A/KNORR_S2/LV (SPAdes) (version 2) | ecosystem: Environmental > Aquatic > Marine... | reverse complement strand
GATGTACAAGCGGTGCTTAACAGTTCTGTTTCGTTGGTTATAGATGCAGGTCATTGTCCTCCTGAACCAACCACAGTGATTGATTTATCTGGTGATGAGATACTGATCTTAAGAAAAGGAGCAGGAAGTCTTGATTTGATCAATTAAATACTATTTGCCATTATCATGTAATTACAATATAATTACATGATTTAAATAATTGTTTATTAACAATGGCTCAAATAATCAAAATAGGCAATTCACAGGGTATCAGGATTCCTAAACCAATCGTTAAAATTGCCAATCTTGAAAATCAAGAATTGGATTTTATTGTTTTAAACGAAGGATTGTTAATTACTCCTGAAAAAAAATCTAGAATTGGGTGGCAAATTGACGAAGAGAAAAGTAAACCAAAGGTCACCTGGGAGTGGTGGAAGAATTAATGAATCGTTTTGATGTTTGGTTGGTAATGAAAGATCCTGAAAAAGGCCGTGTGGTTGATAATTTAGGTTTATGTACTATCGTCACTCCGGATGAGTTGATAGAATTACCAAATCTCATAGTTGCACCAATGACGACTGAGAGTGAAAATATTGCAAGCAGAGTTGAATGTCGTTTTGATAATTCTATAGGTTACATTATGGTTGATCAGCTTAGAACAATTGATAAATTTTGCTTTATAAAAAAGTTAGGTGAGCTTGAATCGGATGTTCAGCTCAGGTTGTGTGATTGCCTCCTAGAGTTCTTTGCGCTGTAAATGACCTATGAGTATAATTATCTTCTTTCGTTAAATTGACTTAGTTATGAAAACTGATGAAATAAGACAGAAATTTTTAAACTATTTTGAATGTCATGGCCATACAATTGAGCCGAGCGCTTCTTTAGTTCCTCATAATGACAATACCTTGTTGTTTGTTAACTCTGGAATGGTTCCATTCAAAGACGTATTTATGGGTACCGCTAAACGGCCTTACAAACGAGCTGTAACATCTCAAAGATGTGTTAGAGCAGGCGGTAAGCATAACGACCTTGAGAATGTTGGATACACAGCCCGTCATCACACGTTCTTTGAAATGCTAGGTAATTTCAGTTTTGGTGACTACTTTAAAAGTGATGCGATTCGATTTTGTTGGGACTTTTTAACTGAAGAACTCAGTCTTCCAAGGGAGAAACTATGGGTCAGTGTGTTTGAAGATGATGACGAGGCAGCTGATATATGGATCAATGAGATTGGCTTTCCGGCAGATCGAATTTCCCGTTGTGGTGCTAAAGACAATTTTTGGCAAATGGGCGATACTGGACCTTGTGGACCTTGTAGTGAGATTTTTTATGATCATGGTGAACACATTCCCGGAGGGCCACCAGGCACACCAGAAGAAGATGGCGACAGGTTTATTGAGATTTGGAATTTAGTTTTTATGCAATTTGATCGTCAACAGGATGGCACTTTAGTGCCCCTAAAATCAACTGGTGTTGACACAGGCATGGGTCTAGAACGCTTGGCAGCAGTTTTACAAAACGAAAACAACAATTATGATATTGACAGCTTCAAAGAACTCACAAATGCGATTGTTAAGTTAACACCTAAAGCAGTTCAAATAAAAGCTGACAACGCTTCTGTTAGGGTGATTGCTGATCATATTCGTTCAACCGCATTTTTGATTGTTGATGGAATAACGCCCGGTAATGAAGGTCGTGGTTATGTGCTTCGAAGAATTATTCGTAGAGCAATTCGTCACGGCCATAAGTTAGGTATTGAAGAGATTTTCTTTTATAAATTAGTGCCACTTCTGGCTAAACAAAACGAAAAAGCTTTTCCAGAATTAATGGCAAATCTTTCTCACGTTGAGAAAGTGTTGAAAAAGGAAGAAGAGCGTTTTATTAAAACACTAGATCTTGGTATGGGTATCCTAGAGACAGCAATTGATGAATTAATTGGCAAAGAGATTGACGGTGAAATAGCTTTTAAACTTTATGACACTTATGGCTTTCCTGTAGATTTAACAGCCGATGTTGTTAGAGAGCGTGGACTCACTGTGGATATGGAGGGCTTTGAAATTAAAATGAAAGAGCAAAAAGAACGTGCACGTAAAGCGGGTGATTTTGATGACAAGAAATCTATCGTTGTTATTGATGATGAAACAAAATTTTTGGGTTATGAGTTGTTTGATAATACTGCTACAGTGAGTGCAATTATTAAGGATGACCAATTAGTAAACTCAATTAGTGATGGTGATGAAGCTATTGTAATTTTAGATCAAAGTAGTTTTTATGGCGAGTCCGGTGGACAGACGGGAGATAGTGGCTTATTGTTAAAAAAAGGGGCAAAATTTGAGGTTAATGATACTCAAAGACAAGCTTCCAATGCTTTTGAGCATTATGGTCGCCTAGTGAGTGGCTCACTGAAGGTTGGAAATAAAGTTGAAGCAAAAATCGACCAACAAAGGCGTAAAAAAATTATGAATAATCACTCAGCAACTCACTTGTTACACGAGGCATTGAGACAAATATTGGGTGATAAAGTTCAACAAAAAGGCTCTTTGGTAGAGGCTGATAAGTTACGTCTTGACTTTTCTCATGATGAAGTTGTCTCTAGAGCTGAATTGGATAAAGTTGAAGCAATAGTGAATACACAAATTTTAGGTAACTCACAAGTCAAAACTGAAGAGACTGACATTGAAACAGCTATGAAGAAAGGCGCAATGGCTCTTTTTGGTGAAAAATATGGTGACTCTGTTCGTGTCCTTTCAATGGGTGATGATAACTTTTCGGTCGAACTTTGTGGGGGCACCCATGTTGAAAGATTAGGAGATATTGGTCGTTTTAAAATTATCTCTGAAAGTGGTATCGCTGCAGGAATTAGAAGAATTGAGGCAATAACAGGAATTGATGCTTACCAGTTGGACAAGCAAACAGAAGGTAGTCTTAATAAAATTGCCAATTTGACGAAATCAAATGATATTGCTCAAACAGTTGAAAAGGTAACCCAGTTACTCAAAAATAAAAAAAATCTTGAGAAACAAATTGCAACCTTCCAAAAACAATTGGCAAGTGGTCAGGATGACGAATTAACAAGCAAAGCGATTGAGGTAAATGGCGTCAAAATACTAGCTACTGAAGTTTCTGACGTTGGTGCTAGGGATCTTAGAGATTTAGCAGATAAACTGAAACATAAATTAGGCTCAGCTGTAGTAGTTTTAGCTGTTGTTTCTGGAGAAAAAGTGTCACTAGTTGTGGGTGTTACTAAGGACCTTACAGATAAATATCAAGCTGGTAAGATTTTGAATCACATTGCTACTCAAATTGGTGGTAAAGGTGGTGGACGCGCTGACATGGCGCAAGGTGGAGGAACAGAGCCTGACAAGCTCGCAAAAGCTTTGGTTTCAGTTAAAGATATAATCTGAGTTCTATTCAAACAGTCTAGTAAGAAAAACCATAGGTATAATTTCCTGCCTATGGATTGGATTCAATTATCACTTCAAATTGAGCGGAATCAAGCTGATCTTGTTTCCGAAGTACTGATGGGTTTGGGAAGTATCTCGATTACTTATACAGATACCTTTGACAACGCTATCTATGAACCACCAGTCGGTCAGACACCATTATGGAAAAATGTTAGTATTAATGCTTTATTCCATTCCGATGTTGATCAGAAGCATATTAAAACTTCAGTGTTAGAGATATGTACTGTCGAAGTGTTGAATTTTAATGTACTCAAGGATCGAGTTTGGGAAGATGAATGTAAAAAGGATTTTCATGCAATGCAGTTTGGTAAAAATCTTTGGATCTGCCCCTCTTGGGAAAAACAAGCTCAATTACCCATTGGTGCAGTTGTAATTAATATGAATCCAGGTTTGGCATTTGGCACAGGTACACATCAAACAACAGAATTATGCCTCCAATATTTGGATGCAAACCCACCAAAAAATTTAAATGTTATAGATTATGGTTGTGGAACTGGCATATTGGCTATAGCAACAGCAAAATTAGGTGCTAAAAGTGTTCTTGCAATTGATAACGACCCACAGGCAGTTCATGCTACAAGAGAAAATGTCACTCATAATCAATGCGAAAACATAATTACGACAATGTATTTTGAAGAAGAAAGCGATTTTGGTAAATGTGATCTATTGATAGCAAATATCCTCACAAATCCTTTGATTGAATTAGTTTCTCTATTTGCAAAACTCGTTCGCCCTAATGGTTTGTTGGTTTTGTCTGGAATTTTAAAAAAGCAGATTGATATGATTGTAAATTGTTATGCCCAGTATTTTTCAAATTTAGAAATATCTAATAAGGATGAATGGTGTAGAGTGTGTGCTACAAGAAAATATTAATAATTAGTTTTAGATTAGTTTAACTATGACTCAAATAACAAAAAAACCTATCAAAGCAGTTTCACTCATTTCTGGTGGTCTTGATTCATTGCTTAGTACTAAATTAATAATCGATCAGGGCGTTCATGTTGAAGGTATTAATTTTTTTACAGGTTTTTGTGTAGAGGGGCATACTCACGCAATACGCAAGCAGAAAAAAGACAAGCCGAAGCGTAATAATGCACTATGGGTTGCTGAACAGCTAGGTGTTAAGCTTCATATTATTGATGTGATTGAAGAGTATCGTGATGTGCTTCTGAATCCAAAACACGGTTATGGAAAAAATATGAATCCATGTCTAGACTGTAAAGGCTTCATGGTTAAAAAAGCCAAAGAATGGATGCTAGCTAACGATTTTGATTTTATTATCACAGGCGAAGTGATGGGACAGAGACCGATGTCACAACGCAAGGATACTATGCCTATAGTGCAAAAAGAATCTGGCGCAGATGATTTATTGTTGCGTCCTTTGAGTGCGAAACTACTACCACCAACAAAACCTGAAATTGAAGGATGGGTTGATCGTGAGCAACTGTTAAATTACTCTGGAAGAAGTAGAAAACCTCAAATGAATTTGGCCGATCAGTTTGGTTTTGATGATTATGCAACCCCAGCTGGTGGGTGTTGTTTTCTTACTGATAAGAAGTATTCCGATAAATTGGTTGATATGTGGGAAGCTCGAGGCTCTCGTGAGTATGAGTTGGATGATTTAATGATGCTTAAAGTAGGAAGGCATATCCGACCTAATCAGCGATATAAAATGATCATTGCTCGTGAAGAGGGTGAGGTAAATTTTTTGGAAGGTTATCGTAACCAATATACTAATTTATATCCGACAAGCTGTAATGGCCCCTTGGCGATTATTGATGGCAAACCCAATCAAAAAGACTTAAAGACAGCAGCTAAAATATTAGCAAGGTACTCTCAAGGGCGAGAGACAGAAAATGTTGATGTTGAAGTGCGACTTGATTCTGGTGTTATGCAGCAATTTAGTGTGAAGCCTTTTTTGGTTGAGGAAATATCAAAGGACTGGATGATTTGAACTTAAAACAAAGATTCTGCTAACTCTTGTAGCTAACCACCACCAACAGCATTAATTACTTCAACTTTATCGTTATCGCTCAATAAAAACGTTGAGTGCTTTGATTTGGGAATGATTGACTCGTTTACTTCGAGTGCGATTCGCTGATTTTGAAATCCTAAATAAACAACAAGGTCTGTAATATTTGAATTAAAAGGGAGTTCTAACCTTTCACCGTTTACATGAATATTCACTTTATTTTTATCATAGTTGCCAGCGCTATAATTATATCACTGGATTCTAAAATTGAAGATAAATATCAAGCAAACACATGGTAAAATTTCCCAAGTTTTTCTATCCGCTCTAGGAGAATTCTTTTGCCTAAAAACGCCATACTAGCACTTGAAGATGGTCAAATTTTCAGGGGCAAGTCAATTGGTTCTAAAGGCGAAACAGTTGGAGAGGTGGTTTTTAATACTGCTATGACAGGGTATCAAGAAATATTGACAGACCCCTCTTACTCTCAACAAATTGTTGTCCTAACTTATCCCCATATTGGTAACACGGGCATCAATATGGTTGATGAAGAATCTTCTGGAGTTTATGCTGCTGGTTTAATTATTCGAGACTTACCAATTTCACATAGTAATTGGCGTTCTGAGATGAGTCTCGAACACTACTTGTCGAGTAATAATATTGTTGCGATTTCGAATATTGATACTAGAGCTTTAACTCGACATTTGCGCATAAATGGAGCATTAAAAGGTTGTATTAAAGCTGCGAATAATATTAATTCAGATCAAACTATTGAAAAAGCAAAAGCATTTTCCGGTCTGAAAAATATGGACTTAGCAAGGGTAGTGTCTACTACTAAGACCTATACTTTTGGTCAGGGAAGTTATGATTTAGAGCAATCTGATTTTCGTAAAGCGACTTCGAAATTTAATGTAGCAGTCTATGATTATGGCGTAAAGAAAAACATCCTTAGAATGTTGGTTGATAGAGGTTGTGAGCTTACTGTATTTAATGCTGAAACTCCGGTAGAAGAGGTTCTAGATATCAATCCAGATGGTATTTTTTTATCCAACGGTCCTGGCGATCCTGAACCTTGTGACTATGCCATTGAGAATATAAAAAAATTACTGGAAAAGGACCTACCAATTTTTGGTATTTGTTTGGGTCATCAACTTTTATCGCTTGCGAGTGGTGCCAAAACAGAAAAAATGAAATTTGGCCACCATGGTGCAAATCACCCTGTACAAGATTTAGACTCAAAGAATGTGATGATAACATCACAAAATCATGGCTTTACTGTCTCTGAAAAAGACCTCCCTAAATATGTTGAAGTAACCCATCGGTCTTTGTTCGATAAAACAATACAAGGTGTCAAGATCAAGGGCAAGTCTGCATTTAGCTTTCAAGGTCATCCCGAAGCTTCACCGGGTCCTCATGATATCAGTATGTTGTTTGACCAATTTATTAATCATATGTCTCAATGAAAATTTTGTAGTTAAGCATGCCTAAAAGAGAAGACATAAAAAGTATTTTAATCATTGGTGCTGGACCTATCATTATTGGTCAGGCCTGTGAATTTGATTATTCTGGTACGCAAGCTTGTAAAGCTCTTCGAGAGGAAGGTTATCGCGTGATTTTAGTTAACTCAAATCCTGCCACCATTATGACCGACCCCAAAATGGCAGATGCCACCTATATCGAGCCAATTGTATGGAGAATTTTAGAAAAAATTATTGAAAAAGAAAAACCAGACGCTCTGTTGCCTACGATGGGGGGTCAAACTGCACTTAACTGTGCATTAGATCTCGAACGACATGGCGTATTGGCAAAGCATAATGTTGAAATGATTGGCGCCAACAAAGAAGCTATTGATAAAGCTGAAGACAGAGAATTATTCCGTAAAGCAATGCTAAAAATTGGCTTAGATATGCCAAAGGCTGCAATAGCACATAATATGGAAGATGCGCACAGAGTTCAAGAAACAGTGGGCTATCCTACTATTATTCGCCCTTCATTTACGATGGGTGGTACCGGTGGCGGTGTTGCATATAACAAAGAACAATTTATTGAAATCTGTCAACGTGGACTAGATTTATCTCCTACAAATGAACTCTTAATTGAAGAATCTATTATTGGTTGGAAGGAATTTGAAATGGAGGTAGTTCGTGACCATAATGACAACTGCATTATTGTTTGTTCTATTGAAAACTTTGATCCTATGGGTATCCATACAGGTGACTCAATAACAATAGCTCCAGCTCAAACACTAACAGATAAAGAATATCAAGTAATGCGAAATGCTTCTTTAGCAGTTATAAGAGAGATTGGTGTCGATACTGGCGGCTCCAATGTTCAATTTGCACTTAACCCAGATAATGGACAATTGAATATTATTGAGATGAATCCAAGAGTGTCACGTTCTTCAGCTTTAGCTTCAAAGGCTACTGGCTTTCCGATTGCTAAAGTGGCAGCTAAACTTGCTGTAGGCTATACGCTTGACGAACTCGAGAATGATATAACTGGAGGTAGGACGCCTGCCTCATTTGAGCCAACGATTGATTATGTGGTCACGAAAATACCTAGGTTTGCATTTGAAAAGTTTCCAAAGGCAGATGATCGCTTAACCACACAAATGAAATCAGTCGGTGAAGTGATGGCAATGGGATCCACTTTTCAGGAATCTCTTCAAAAGGCACTTCGAGGATTGGAGACCGATAAGTCAGGTCTTGATCCAATAATCGACATCTCAGCAGATGACGCCAGAGGCAAGATTCGAAGTGAATTACTATCAGCAGGTGCAGATAGAATTTTTTATGTGGCGGATGCTTTTAGAATGGGGATGACCAAAAAAGAGGTTTTTGACCTTACAAAAATTGACCTCTGGTTCCTAGCACAAATTGAAGATCTTATCCTTTCTGAAAATGAAATTAAAGGCATCTCATTGAAGGAAATTGACGCCGAGGTTATGCTTCAATTGAAGCAAAAAGGATTCTCAGATAAACGCCTGTCTCAACTTCTAAATTGCTCAGAGAAAGCTTTAAAAAATAAGAGAGAATTACTTAAGGTTAAACCGGTTTTTAAGCGAGTGGATAGCTGTGCGGCAGAGTTTGACACTCAAACAGCTTACCTATATTCAACTTATCAATTAGAGTGTGAAGCCAATCCAACAAAAAATAAAAAAATCATGATATTGGGTGGTGGGCCTAATAGAATTGGCCAAGGAATTGAGTTTGATTATTGTTGTGTTCACGCATCCCTGGCTTTACGAAAAGATGGTTATGAAACCATTATGGTGAACTGTAATCCTGAAACTGTTTCAACAGATTATGATATTTCTGATAGATTATATTTTGAGCCACTTACACTTGAGGATGTTTTAGCGGTTATAGAAGTTGAGCAACCCGAAGGTATTATTGTTCATTATGGTGGACAGACACCTCTTAAATTGGCAAGAGCACTTGAACATAATGGCGCAAACATTATCGGTACCAGTCCTGAGTCTATTGATTTGGCTGAGGACAGAGAACGTTTCCAAAAGATGATTCAAAAGTTAGGCCTTAAGCAACCCGTAAATGCTACTGCACGTTCGAAAGAGCAGGCAGTTATCATAGCTGATACAATTGGGTTTCCTTTGGTTGTTAGACCTTCTTATGTTCTTGGTGGGCGGGCGATGGAAATTGTGTATGACAAGGAAAGTCTTGAGCGTTATATGCAAACTGCTGTTCAAGTATCTAATGACTCCCCAGTGTTGCTTGACTCATTCTTGGATCACGCTATAGAAGTTGATATCGATGTAGTTTGTGATGGAAAAGATATTGTAATTGGTGGCATCATGGAGCATATTGAACAAGCGGGTATTCATTCGGGTGATTCAGCCTGCTCATTACCTCCCCATTCTCTGTCAAATGGGGTTCTTGATGAGATGCGTAGACAAGTTAAATTAATGGCAAAAGAGCTTAAAGTTGTTGGCCTAATGAATGCTCAGTTAGCCTATCAAGATGATGAAATTTATGTAATTGAAGTGAATCCTCGTGCTTCTCGTACAATTCCATTTGTTTCTAAAGCGACCGGTATCTCTCTTGCAAGTATAGCTGTACGAGCAATGACGGGAATTTCATTGAAAGAGCAAGGTTTTATTAAAGAAGTTATTCCAAAGCATTATTCTGTGAAAGAGTCTGTTTTTCCATTCAATAAATTTTTAGGTGTTGATCCTTATCTTGGACCAGAAATGAGATCAACAGGTGAAGTTATGGGGATCGGTCATGACTTTCCTTCAGCTTGTGATAAGGCCTATCTAGCGGCAGGTGACATCATACCTACCAGTGGTAAGGTTTTTGTTAGTCTTCGAACTCTAGATAGAGAACGCCTAGTTGAATTAGGTGAAAGGCTCAATAATCAAGGCTTTGAAATTGTGGCAACACGCACTAACCAAGAAATACTCCAAAATGCAGGCTTAGAATGTACAATGGTTAATAAGGTTTCTGAAGGGTCACCTCATATTGTGGATTTGGTCAAAAATGATGAAATCAGTTTGATTATCAGTTCAACTGAAGATACTCAGGGATTGGAGGATGCAGCTGTTATTCGTTGCCAAGCTTTGGCTCACAAGGTTCCATGTATGACAACAGTTGCAGCAGCATTTGCTACGCTTGATGGCCTTAAGACGCATGATAAGATGATTGTTAGATCATTACAATCATTACATTAATTTTGATCTATGGATGCAATACCTGTGACAGTTGCCGGTGCAAAGGCACTTGAGGTTGAGTTATTAAGACTCAAGGGCGTAGAGCGCCCAAGAATTATTAATGAGATTGCAACAGCTAGAGAGCATGGAGACCTAAAAGAAAATGCTGAATACCACGCTGCAAAAGATGAGCAAGGCTTTATTGAGAGGCGTATCCAAGAAATTGAGTCAAAACTTTCTCGGATGCAATTGATCGATGTCAGGCAACTTACTCAAGATGGTCGATGTGTATTTGGAACAACTATCACTCTATTAAATTTAACTGATAACAGTGAAATAAGTTATCAAATAGTTGGAGAAGATGAGACAGATATTGAATTAGGTAAGATCTCTTGCCACTCTCCAATTGCAAAAGCATTGATGGGTAATGAAGAGGGAGATGAGGTAACCGTTAAAGCTCCCAAAGGCGACATACTTTACGAAATTCT
>Ga0209554_1003245_pt1 | contig 10569 bp, 8 predicted proteins | sample MarorgKNORR_S2LV_5_FD_188221 | JGI IMG/M metagenome (GOLD analysis project Ga0209554, IMG submission 188221) | Marine microbial communities from the Southern Atlantic Ocean, analyzing organic carbon cycling - Bottom_A/KNORR_S2/LV (SPAdes) (version 2) | ecosystem: Environmental > Aquatic > Marine... | reverse complement strand
CCTGACGTGGAGCCTGACGTGGAGCCTGACATGGGGTTTCTCCGTATCTCGATGGTCGAGCGGACCGTCCTGTGGCGCCTGACAGGCGTCAGTTGGATGGAAGGCCGAGAACGCGGGTGGCGATGATGTTCTTCTGTATCTGCGACGTCCCTCCCATGACGCTCTGTGAACGGCTGTAGAGATACGTCCCGAGTCGGGAATCACCTCCGGCCTGGGATGTCGCCGACCCAGCGGCGTGTCGTGCCGCCTGGCCGACGGACTGCTCCGTCCAGGTCATCAGCAACTTGTCGATCGACCCGTGCACCCCGCCGTCTGGATCGTCGAGACGTTCCGAGAGGCGGCGGCACACGTGGAGTCGCAGCATCTCCGACTGCACGTGGGCCCAGGCGATGTGTTCCGCGATCTCGCGACGAGTGGAATCCGGATCCGAGCGCACGTCGCCCTCGAGTTCACTGACGGTCTTCGCATACCTGGCCACGTAGCCGAGTTCCGCCGGTTGGCGCTCGAAGGCGACGATCGTCATCGCAAGCGCCCATCCCTGACCGGGTTCGCCGATGAGGTTCTCGGCGGTAACGCGGGCACCATCGAAGGTCACCTGGCCGAACTCGTTGCTGACGCCGTTGATCATCCGCAGAGGGCGCTGTTCGATCCCCGACTGGTTCATCGGTATGGCGAAGACCGATAGCCCCCGGTGCTTCGGAACATCCGGGTCCGTCCGGGCCAGCAACAGGCACCATTCCGCAACATCCGAGTAGCTCGTCCAGATCTTGTGGCCCTCGATCACGTACTCGTCGCCATCGAGCACGGCGGTGGTCTGCAACGAGGCCAGATCGGATCCGGCATCAGGCTCCGAAAAGCCTTGACACCAGCGATCTCGGCCGCTGATCAGTCCGGGGATGAATCGATCGCACAACTCCTCGCTTCCGAAACGGGAGATTCCCTGGATGAGATAACCGAGGCTCGGCTTCGGGGGAGCCCCGGCGCGAGCCAACTCCTCGTCGACGATGACCTCGAAGGTGTGGTGGAGTTCCTGTCCACCCCACTTCTTCGGCCAGGCCAGTGCGAAGAAGCCGGCCTCGAACAGCGCGGTGTGCCAGCTCGCCTGCCGGGTCCAGTACTCGTCGTCGGTCGATGATGCCGACGACCACGAGCGGTCTTCCGTGAGCCAGCGCCGCAGGCGGTCCCGGAACGCCCCCTCCTCCGGGGAATCTCCGTAGTCCATCTCAGACTCCCATTCGACGTGCTGCGAGGAATGCAAGCTGGACGCCATCGTCGCCGAACAAGCTGACCGAGAGCAGCGCACGGCGGAGGTACACGTGTGCCATGCACTCCCAGGTATTGCCGTAACCGCCGTGGACCTGGACTGCCACCTCGCAGACCTCGATCGCTGCCCGGGCGCAGTAGGCCTTGGCGACGGCCGCTGCTTCCCTGGCCTCGCCGGCGTCGAGGGCGTCGACTGCCCAGCTCGCATGCTGGGACACGCTGATCGATCCCTCCAGCAGGGTCTTGGCCTCGGCAAGCAGGTGCTGTACGGCCTGAAAGGCACCGATCGGCGTCTCGAACTGTTGCCGGGACTTCGCGTAGTCGACCGTCAGCTCGAGTGCTCCGCGCATGATCCCGACCAGGTCCGCCGAGGCAAGCGACAGGGCGAATGCCTCGACCTCGAGGATGTCGTCGCCGGTCAGGGTCCGCGAGCCGGCGATCTCCTCGAGCTCGGTTCCTGCCGGAATGCTCGAGACCCATCGGGTCAGGTCGAAACTCCGCTCGGTTCCGGCGATTGGTACCGCCGCCAACGCGAAGCCTCCATCGTCCGGCAGCAGGGCGAGGGCCGATGTCGCGCCCAGTGCGTCAACGGCGACCGCAGCGGGAAGTCGTCCGGCATCGGCCACCGCCAGCGACGACAGTTCGGGAACGAGGGCCACCGTGAACGCTCCGGGTGCATCGATCCCCACCCGTCGGAGCAGGTCGGCTGCTAGGAGGGGACCAAACAGGGCCGTGTCACCGAGAGCCTGCCCGAGTGCCGAGGCGACGATGCCCGCCTCGACGCCGCTCGCCAGCGGCCTGCCGTCTCCGTCGTCGTCACGGAGTCGTCGCCAGCCGGCCTCCGTTGTCGCCTGATCGAGTCGGGCGACGCGATCGTCGTCGTCGAGGGACACGACGCCGTCAGGGCCGAGGCGTTCGGTCAGCCTCCTGGCAACGTCGACGAGTGCCTGCTGTTCGCTCGATAGTCGGGTGTCCACAGACGCTCTCCATCAGGATCCGGGTGCCTGCAGCCAGCCGAGAGGCCGATCACCCGTTCCGGTGTTAGGGTTCTCTTCTGATGATAACGCCATTCTCACCTCCCTGCAGACACAGCGGCTGCGCGCAGGGTCACCGTTGAAAGGGGTCCACATGGTGTCACGCATGCTCGACTTCCCGGTGTTCGACGCCGACAACCATCTCTATGAGACCCGGGACGCCCTCACGAAACACCTGCCGAAGCAGTACCGCAACGCGATCCAGTACGTCGAAATCGACGGCCGCACCAAGATCGCCATCAAGGGGCGGATCTCCAACTACATCCCCAATCCGACGTTCGACATCATCGCCCGACCTGGCGCCCAGGAGGAGTACTACCGCAAGGGCAACCCCGACGGCAAGAGCTTTCGCGAGCTGATCGGTGAACCCATGGAGTGCCCCCCGGCCTTTCGCAACCCGGCCGATCGGCTCACGCTCATGGACGAACAGGGCATTCAGGCGGCCCTCATGTTTCCCACCCTCGCCAGCCTTCTCGAAGAGCGCATCAAGCCCGACGTCGAGCTCATGCACGTGGCGATCCACGCGCTCAACGAGTGGATGTACGAGACATGGTCCTTCGACTATGCGGGCCGCATCTTCTCCACGCCGGTGATCACCCTGCCGATCGTCGAACGCGCCGTCACAGAGCTCGAATGGGTCGCTGAACGGGGAGCCAAGGTCGTGCTTGTGCGACCGGCACCCGTACCGGGCCCGGCCGGAACGCGCTCGCCCGGTCTCGCCGAGTTCGACCCGTTCTGGAAGCGGGTCACGGAACTCGGCATCACCGTGGCAATGCACTCGTCGGACAGCGGCTACGCGGCCTACGTCAACGACTGGGAGCCGCATCAGGAGTACACCCCGTTCGAACCGTCGGCCTTCGAATGGGTCTCGGTCGGATTCGCGAAACGGCCCGTGACGGACACGGTGGCTGCGATGATCTGCCACGGAGCCCTCAGCCGCAACCCGGGACTGCGCCTGATCATGATCGAGAACGGGAGTTCCTGGGTGGGTCCGCTCCTCGAAGACCTGTGTGCCACCTACAAGAAGATGCCGCATGGATTCCTCGAGGATCCCGCCGAGACATTCTTCCGGGCGATTCACGTCGCCCCGTTCTGGGAGGAGGATGCGATCGCGCTCTGCGACCTCATCGGCGAGGACAACGTGTTGTTCGGATCCGACTACCCACACCCCGAGGGGCTGGCCGAACCCCTTTCCTACATCGACCAGATCGCCGGAGCGTCCCCGGCGACACAGCACAAGCTCATGGGCGGCAACCTTGCCCGCCTCATGGGAGTCGACCTCACCGCCTGACCGAGATGGTTGACCGCAGCTTTCATCAACTCACCGTTCTCGAGGTCGTTCGAGAAACCGCAGATGCCTCGTCCTTCGTCCTCTCACCCCTTCCGGACTCCTCTGCCGACTTCACCTATTCGGCCGGCCAGTACTGCACCTTTCGTCTCGAGATCGACGACACCGCCCTCTTGCGGTGTTATTCGATGTCGAGCTCGCCCACACTGGATGACGAACCGCGCATCACGGTCAAGAGGGTCGCAGGGGGGCGCGCCTCGAACTGGCTGATCGACAACGTCAAGCCCGGAGACACCCTCGAGGCGACCACACCCTCTGGCAACTTCGTACTCGGTGACGTTGACCGACCGATTCTGGCCTTTGCCGGTGGAAGCGGCATAACGCCCGTGTTCTCGATTCTGCGTACCGCACTTGCGACGACCGGGCGACCGATACACCTGTTCCTGGCGAACCGCGATGCCGGGTCGGCGATCTTTCGCGATGAGCTGACCCGCCTCGCCGATGACAGCCGGGGACGCCTGACCCTCAGCCTCCACCATGACGACGAGAAGGGCCTGGTGTCGCCACAGCAGGTCCTCGACGTGGTCAGCGGTGACCTGGACGTGGATGTCTACATCTGCGGACCGACGGCATTCATGGACCTCGTCGAATCGACGATCGCCGGTACCGGAATCGACAACTCACGCATCCATACGGAACGGTTCACCCAGATCGAAGGCGAAACCATCGATGAGCCGACGCCGGAGGCCACGCTCGGAAGCCTGATACTGACCCTGGACGGAGGCACACACGAGCTCACACACCGGCCGGGGGAAACGATCCTCGAAACAGCCCGTCGCTCGGGCTTGAGCCCACCGTTCTCCTGCCAGGCCGGCAACTGCGCGACGTGCATCGCCAGGATCTGCGAGGGCTCGGCGGTCATGAAGGTCAATGACGCCCTTGACGATGACGAGGTCGCCGACGGGTGGGTCCTCACCTGCCAGGCGGTTCAACAATCCGATCGCACCGTCGTCGTCTATGGCGCCACGCCCTGAACTGCAGGTCGCCACCAGCGGCACACAGAGCGAGGAGTTCCCCGGCACTCCACCCCCGGCACGCGGGGCTGCGTCGGGGCTGCGTCTGGGTTGCGTCTGGGTTGCGACCTACGCTGGGGCCGTGCTCGTCGCCCAGATCACCGACTGCCATGTCCGTTGTGACGACGGTGCCTTCTCGTCGCTGGTCGACACGTCGGCGACGCTGGCCTCGGTCATCGAGCACCTCAACGGCCTCGACCCGGCACCCGATGTGGTACTCGCCACCGGCGACCTGACCGACGACGGCACGCCCGAGCAGTACGCCCGCTTCCGTGAGATCGTCGAGCCGCTCACCGCTCCCCTGCTGCCGTTCCCTGGCAACCACGACCACGGCCCCGACTTCCGGGAGGCCTTCGCCGACCTGTTGCCCGGCGGCCCGGCCGCCCTCCCGGAGCGACACTGCAGCTACGTCGTCGACGACCACCCCGTGCGCCTCGTCGGCATCGACACCTCGAAGCCAGAGCACCACGACGGCTGCTTCGACGACGAACGGGCCGACTGGCTGGACACGACGCTGGCGGCGGTCCCCGACCGGCCCACGCTCGTCTTCACCCACTTTCCGCCATTTGCCGTCGGCCTCGACTACATGGACGTCGCCGGCCTCACCGGTGCCAACCGGTTCGAGGACGTCATCGTCGCCCACCCTCAGGTGACGCTGGTCGTGGCCGGGCACCTGCACCGCCCGATCCAGGCGGTGATCGGATCGGCGCTGGTCTCCGTGTGCCCGTCGACCGGCTTCCAACTCGACCTCGACCTGCACCCGGGGCGCGGAGGCGCCGTCGACGAGCCTCCCGGCTTCCAGCTTCACCGCTGGGACGGCACACGCTTCGTGACGCACACCGGCATGGTCAGGGAGGGCCGGCGCCTCGACATCAGCGGCTACGTCGAGCAAGTGCTGTCGAGGGCCGCCCGCGGTGAGGGCTTCCCGAAAGCCTGAAAGCCCGAGAGGCAAAGAGCCCAAGAGCCCAAGAGCCCAAGAGCCAGAAAGCCAGAAAGCCAGAACGCCTGAAAGCCAGCGAGCCCGAGAGCCAGCGAGCCCCGTCTACTGCCGCTCCAGGAACCGGTAGACGTCGACCAGGTCGATGCCCGGAAACGGTGAGAACTCCCGCCCGGCGGGTGGCAGCGCCGTCAGCACGAAGCTCCGCTCCGAAGCGGACGGCCAGGCGACCCCCTCCCAACGTTCGATCATCTCGGGGTCGGCGGCCAGGTCCTCGGTCCGGGCGCTCGACCGACGCACCGTGTCCCCGCCCCGGAACGATCCGGCATCCTCGGCCCGGCAACCGATCGTGATGGCGAACGGGGTGCCCTCGGCGACGTTCTCGACGTAGGTGGCGCACCAGAAGTCGCCCTGGTCGGTGATCGTGAACTGCTCGTGGACGACCTCGGACGACGCCCATGCCTGGCGGGCCCCCCAGAGCCGGCTGACCCGAACCCCCTCGAGGCTCCCGCCCTCGTCGCTGGGGAACGCCAGGCCGTCGTTCTCGTAGGCCTTGGTGATGGTGCCTGCGGTGTCGGTGCGCAGGAAGTGCACCGACAGGTCCAGGTGCCTGGTCGCCAGGTTGGTGAAGCGGTGGGCGGCCATCTCGTACGAGACGTAGTAACGCTCCTTGAGGTCCTCGATCGAAAGGTCGCCAACCGCCCTGGCCGCTCCGAGGAACCCCACGGCCGCCTGCTCCGGGATCAGCACGGCAGCGGCGAAGTAGTTCGACTCGACCCGCTGGCGGAGATAGTCCTCGAAGTCGGTGGTCTCGGCGTGTTCGAGGGCGAAGTGCCCGAGCGTCTGGAGGATCACCGACCTGGCGGCCCGCACGTTGAGGTCGTCGCGCTGCGGGATGTAGATGATGCGCCGCACCGTGTCGGTGACCGAACGTGCGGTGATCGGCATGCCACGGACCCGCTCGACGCGGAAGCCGTGGTGGGCGACGAGGTCGGTGAGGTGCTTCTCGGAGGGTGGCCCCTCGCCCGTGTAGCCCGTTGCGGCGAGGGTCTTGACGGCAACCGCCTCGATCTCGGCGAAGTAGTTGTCGCGCGCCCTCATCTCGGTTCGGAGCGCCAGGTTCGCCGTGCGGGCCTGTGCATCGGCCCGCTGGCGGGCGAGTCCGACCCTGCTGACCTCGGTCTCGGGCAGCGCATCGTAGAGGCCGACCAGGGTCTCGAGCAGGTCGTCGTCGACCCGGGCTCCGACCCGAACCGCCGGCAGGCCGAGGGTCTCGCGCCATGGGCCCGACTGGAGCCGGGCGAGGCGGATCTCGAGTTCTGCACGTCGATCCGGTGGCGTCGGATCGAGGAGGTCGCCGGTGGTCGTGCCGAGTGCGGTGGCGAGATCGGCGAGCGCCCCCAGCTTGGGCTCGAGGCGGCCGTTCTCGAGTTGGCTCAGGTACGAGGGCGGCCGCCCGACACGGGTGCCGAGCTCCGACAGCGTGAGGCCGGACCGCCGACGATGGTGGCGGACCCGGTGCCCCAACACGACGGGGTCGTACTGCGAACCGTCCCGTGCAACGTCCATGGAATGTCCTGATCCCTCTCGAGGCCGACATGCCTCCGGCATGCATCCAGCATGTCTCCAGCAACGTACCCGAAGACTTCACGTTCTTCGCGTCTGATGGCATCTAAGCGGAAGTTTCATGCCTTCAGTCCCCAATCAGGGTCCGAACTCCGTCAATACTTGTCCTCAGACAGGAGAGCGACTTGGGCGATCTAGAGAGCAGCATGGGGCACTTGGACGGCATCGAGAGCAGCGGCGTGGACATCAGCGGCGTGGACATCAGCGGCGTGGACATCAGCGGCGTCGACATCACCGATCATCCCCGCCTGGCGGAGGTGTTCACCCCCGAGGCGACGGCCTTCGTCGCCGACCTGGTCCGCACCTTCCGCGATCAGCGCATCGACCTGCTGCGCTCCCGACGCGAGCGGCAGGACCGCCTCGACGTCGGTGCCCGCCCCCACTTCCTTCCCGAGACCGCCGAGATCCGTTCCGGCACCTGGACCGTCGCTCCGGTGGCCAAGGACCTGCTCGATCGTCGGGTCGAGATCACCGGCCCCACGTCGCGCAAGATGATGATCAACGCCCTCAACTCGGGCGCCAGGGTCTTCATGGCCGACTGCGAAGACGCCATCAGCCCGACCTGGGACAACGTCGTCGACGGGCAGATCAACCTGCGCGACGCCCACCGCCACGCACTCACCCTCGACCAGGGCGGCAAGCACTACCGGCTCAACGACGAGACCGCCACGCTGGTCGTGCGCCCACGCGGCTGGCACCTCCCCGAGCGACACGTCCAGATCGACGGCCGGCCGGCCGCCGCCTCGCTCGTCGACTTCGGCCTTGCCTTCTTCCACGGTGCCCGCGAGGCCCTCGACCGGGGCAGCGGCCCCTACTTCTACCTGGCCAAGCTCGAGGGGCATCTCGAGGCCCGCCTCTGGAACGACGTGTTCTGCCACGCCCAGGACGCCCTCGGCATCCCCCGGGGCACCATCAAGGCCACGGTCCTGATCGAGACGATCCTGGCCGCATTCGAGATGGACGAGATCCTCTACGAACTGCGCGACCATTCGTCGGGCCTCAATGCCGGCCGCTGGGACTACATCTTCAGCGTCGCCAAGAAGTTCGCCGCCCACCCCGAATACCTCCTCCCCGACCGCTCCGACATCTTGATGACGGTCCCCTTCATGCGGGCCTACACCGAGCTCATGGTCGCCACCTGCCACAAGCGTGGCGCCCACGCCATCGGCGGCATGTCGGCCTTCATCCCGAACCGCCACGAGCCCGAGATCACCGTGATCGCCCTCACCAAGGTGGCCGAGGACAAGGCCCGCGAGGCCAACGACGGCTACGACGGCACATGGGTCGCCCATCCCGACCTCGTCCCGGTCGCCATGAAGGAGTTCACCTCCGTCCTGGGTCGGGGCATCAACCAGCTCGATCGCCAACGCCCCGATGTCGATGTCACGGGCGACGACCTTCTCGCCGTGGCCGAATCCGGCGGGTCTGTCACCGAGACGGGGCTCCGCACCAACGTCCACGTCGGACTTCGCTACCTGGCGCACTGGCTCGACGGCACCGGCGCCGTCAGCATCCACAACCTCATGGAAGACGCCGCCACCGCCGAGATCAGTCGGGCACAGGTCTGGCAGTGGGTCCGCCACGGCCAGGAGCTGGAGGACGGTCGGACCGTCACCGCCGCCATGGTGCGCACCATCATCGACGAGGAGCTTCTGGTCATCGAGGACGAACTCGGAACCAGCGCTTTCGTCGACCTGCCGTTCAAAGATGCGCGGCGGGTGTTCGAGTCGGTCGCCCTGGCCGACGAGTTCATCGAGTTCCTGACCCTGCCGGCGTACGAGCTGCTCGACTGAGCAGCGCGCATTCCCGGACAACGAACACCCACCACACCCATACCCCAGGCGCCGTGCGGCGTCACGGAATCCACGAGAGAAAGAGAACCCCATGCGCAAGAGCTTCGCCCAGCAGGTCGAAGAACTGGAAAAGGACTGGGCCGAGAACCCGCGCTGGGCCGGAGTCCAGCGTGACTACTCGGCCAACGAGGTCGTGCGTCTGCGCGGCTCCTTCCTGCCCGAGTGCTCCCTGGCGCGGCACGGCGCCGAGACCCTGTGGAAGCGCCTCCACGAGATGGACTACGTCCACGCCCTCGGTGCCATGAGCGGTGGCCAGGCCATCCAGTACGTCAAGGCGGGCCTCCCGGCCCTGTACCTGTCGGGCTGGCAGGTCGCCGGTGACGCCAACACGGCCGGCCACGTCTACCCGGACCAGAGCCTCTACCCGGTCAACTCGGTGCCGACCCTCGTCGAGCGCCTCAACAACGCCCTGCGCCGTGCCGACCAGATCGAGTGGTCGGAAAACGAAGGTGAAGTGGGCCGGGACTGGCTCGTCCCGATCGTCGCCGACGCCGAGGCCGGCTTCGGAGGCGCTCTCAACGTCTACGAGCTCATGAAGCGCATGATCCGCGCCGGTGCCGCCGGCGTCCACTTCGAGGACCAGTTGGCCTCGGAGAAGAAGTGCGGCCACATGGGCGGCAAGGTGCTGATCCCGACCCAGCAGCACATCCGCACGTTGATCTCGGCCCGCCTCGCCGCCGACGTCCTGGGCGTTCCGTCCCTCGTCGTCGCCCGCACCGATGCCCTCGGAGCGACGCTCATCACGAGCGACATCGACGAGCGCGACCGCCAGTTCGTGACTGGCGAGCGCACACCGGAGGGCTTCTACCACACGACCCCCGGCCTTCCGGCGCCGATCTCCCGTGGCCTGGCGTACGCCCCGTACTGCGACCTGATCTGGTGCGAGACCGGCACGCCCGACCTCGACGAGGCGCAGACCTTCGCCGATGCCATCCACGCCGAGTACCCCGGCAAGATGCTGGCCTACAACTGCTCACCGTCGTTCAACTGGAAGGCGGCGCTCGACGACGCCACCATCGCCACGTTCCAGAAGGAACTCGGCGCCATGGGCTACAAGTTCCAGTTCATCACGCTGGCCGGATGGCACGCCCTCAACGCCTCGGCGTTCGACCTGGCCCGCGGCTACAACGAGAGCGACATGACGGCCTACGTCGAGCTCCAGCAGCGCGAGTTCGGCATGGAAGGCGACGGCTACACGGCCACCCGCCACCAGCGTGAGGTCGGTGCCGGCTACTTCGACCTGGTCGCCACCACCGTGAGCGGCGGCGCCGCCTCGACGCTCGCACTCGCCGGCTCCACCGAAGAGGAACAGTTCTGAGTCGCGAAGCTCCCCAAACTGCCTGAACCCACAACGGCCCCCGGCGCTTCGGAACCCTCGGACAACCCGGGAGCCGTTGCGCGTCCGGGATCACCCGGGCGGGGCCCAGTTACCGCCTACCGTCGCGCCGTGCGACGACAACTCTGGCCCGCTGCAGTCGGGGCGCTCCTGTTTCTC
>Ga0209554_1003243_pt1 | contig 10573 bp, 17 predicted proteins | sample MarorgKNORR_S2LV_5_FD_188221 | JGI IMG/M metagenome (GOLD analysis project Ga0209554, IMG submission 188221) | Marine microbial communities from the Southern Atlantic Ocean, analyzing organic carbon cycling - Bottom_A/KNORR_S2/LV (SPAdes) (version 2) | ecosystem: Environmental > Aquatic > Marine... | reverse complement strand
TTATCTTATTAATAAAATGAAATTAGGTATTGGAATGGAATAATGAAAACATATGATAATATTATTACAGAAATAAAAATGAGCAGAGTATTAAAACATTTTACTCAACAAGAATATCCTGTTGGTATCATAACTGCGTTTAGAGGTGATTTAGATCGTAAAAATAATGTTGCCAGAAATAAATCTATTGCTTCTTTTCTTAGAAGCAAAAAATATGGGTTTGTGTTTGTAGATGGTGCGTGGATAGAAAATCAAGGAAAGAAAGACGAAAAATCTGTTTCAGAAGATTCTATATTTGTTATAGCGCCTAAAGGAACAAGTTTTAGTGAATTTTCAAGCGATTTACAATCTCAGGCAAAAAAATACAATCAAGATGCTTATCTTGCATATGACCATGAAAATAAAATTGTTAAAATTATAGACAAAGATGGCGCGGTTGTTGATAAATTTAATAAGTTTAAAATAGGAAACACCGCCGTGGCATTTACTAAGCTTAGAAAAAATGGAAATAATGGAAATTTCTTTTTTGAAAGGTTTAGATATCCCATAAATTGGATTGCAAGAACAACTTTAAGAGATAAAGATATGACAGAAGTAATGTTATAAAAGGAAGCAAAATAGTGAACTTAGAAAAATTGAGAGAAGAATTGAAACGAGATGAGGGGTGTGAATACAAAATATATAATGATCATCTTGATTATGCTACTTTTGGTATCGGTCATCTTATCACTGAGAATGATCCAGAACATGGTCAAAGTTTAGGAACAGAAATATCAGAAAATAGAGTTATAGAAGCTTTCGAGTCTGATGTAGAAACAGTTATAGAGGATTGTAAAGTTCTTTATTACGACTTTCATAATTTACCAGAAGAAGTTCAAAGAATAATTGCTAACATGATGTTCAATATGGGACGTACAAGGTTAAATAAATTTAAAGGAATGAAAAGTGGTATAAGTAGAAGAGATTGGAATGCTGCAGCTGATGAAATGGTTGATAGCATTTGGTATCGCCAAGTAACAAATAGAGCAAATCGACTTGTTGAAAGAATGAGAAATGTTTAATAAATATACCCAGAGACAGTGGGATAGAACAGTAGGTTGGGGTAAAGTTCCCCCAGAATATTCAATTTATTCAATTGATGTAAATTTTGAAATGAAAGAAAGTGAAGATGACATACAAACACCAGAAAACAGTTCCGTCACTAATACCAAAACTAAAAACTAAAACAATCAATAAAAATCGTTTTTATGTGACACCAGAAGGAAATGAATATCCTTCTATTACAACCGTTTTATCAATTCGTAATAAGAAAGGATTGGTGGAATGGCGTAAACGTGTGGGAAATGATGTTGCCAATTATGTTGCTGGTAAAGCTGCATCACGGGGCACCAAAGTTCATCATATGTGTGAGGATTATTTAAATAATGAGGATATAAATCATCATCAAAAAGATTTCCTGCCTTGGTGCTTATTCACCCAATTAAAAAATAAAGTGTTATGTAATATTGATAACATATATGCTCAAGAGTGTGGATTATATAGTGACAAATATAAGGTAGCAGGCAGAGCTGATTGTATCGCAGAATATGATAATGTATTGTCTGTTATAGATTTTAAGACATCAACCAGAGAACGGGATGATGCTTGGAATGAAAATTATTATATTCAAGGTTCTGCATATGCAGAGATGTTTACTGAGTTAACTGGAATTGATGTTTCACAAATAGTAATTCTGGTAGTAACAGAAGATGGTACAGTACAAGAGTTTGTTAAGAAAAAATTTGATTATTTGGAAGCATTAAAAGATTCCGTTACAGAATGGAAAGAACAAAATAAACACTTGACAAAAATGGTTTAATGTGGTATAAATATAGTTACAGTTTGATGATACGAACTAAAAATTGTGCAGGACATGGGGGCAGTACCCATCGCCTCCACCATGAGTACATCGGGTGAGTAACTGACGAAAGTAGGATTCCCTTGGCCAGGGCGGAGCGGTACTCTTTACGATAGGCACTCGACTGGTGTACTCTTGAGGGGGGCGAACTAGGATCGACTGGCAATGTATAGGAACGTGGAGAACTGTGGATTGACCACCTGATCGGTCAAAATAGTAAGTGCCAACGATAATGAGGCATTTGAGGATTATGCACTAGCTGCATAGTCTGTCGGGGTTCGGTAGGTTCCTGGCAACAGAATACCTACCACTTCTAAGGCGAGGTGGGGTATATGGTTAACCCCACAATAAAGATTAAAGGATACACATGACACTAAAAACATCTAAAAGCTTTACTGCTGCAATTGAAAATATTGCAAAAGAAAAACAAATTACACATATGGAAGCAGTTTTATGGTATTGCAATAAAGAAGGTCTTGAACCTGATACTGTTAGTCCTCTTATTTCAAAGGGACTTAAAGAAAAAATTGAAGCAAATGCAAGAGATTTAAATTTTCTACCAAAACAAGCACAATTACCGATATAATAAAATAGGTAAATTTAAATGAGTAAAGAGTTTAAACCGTATTATTTCGAACGTGTAAAATATGCGAGAGGCCTCTCATACTACGATCAACTTCTTATGGAGGAGATGATTGAGGCGTGTCATAAATTATTTGAAAGAAAACTTCCAACATGGGATCAGATGTATATGCTGGAGGTGTTGTCTTATGGTGAATTACAGAAAATTTACAAAGATAAAATAAGTGAAGCTGATAGATTTATTTCCCGTGCCCACATCTAAACTTATTATTTTATAGAATGGAACCAATTGACGTTTATTTAATGTATTGTGCTATGAAGGCACATTTTGGTAATACTGATTATGACTTTATTACATATAAGGGCAAGAGTCGTGTATCCAGAGACTCGTTCTATAAACGCAAAGACAGATTTTTCTTTGTAAAACTTTCCAGAAAATATAAAGAGTATAATGAAATTAGAGACTATTTTATTTCTAATTTCATTAAAGATCGTAACGGTTATATATCTAGCTTTAATAATGAGAACTATGAAAATTGGAAAATAAGACGTTATAGCTTCTATGGTATATTCAGTGAAGAAATCAGACCTTTTGTAAAAGAGTTTAATCCTTTATTTGAAGTCAAGAAATCTGAACATCCAAAATTAATGAAAGAATTTTTGGGGGGAAGACTATCTCTAGAGACATTAATTGTTTTGGATGAACTTGTTAAATTTACCAAAAAGTGGAATCAAAAACTGAAGGATGATATTGTCTGGCTTGATCTCAAAAAAATAATGAATGATTATAAAAGATTTTTAACAATTGATAAGAATAAGTATAGAATTCAATTACTAAATTTAATAGAAGAGTCTATAGAAACGGTCACATGAGTTTGAAGATAATCTTATTAAATACGAACGATAATAAATAATATAGGGAGACATAGTATGGCTACGAAAACAGGAAGTATTTCCAGTGATGCGATTAAAATGGGGCGTGTTAAGAAACGTACTTCTATTGGAAACAGTGTAAGAAGTTCGCCAAAGAATAAAAGTAAGAAACGAAATTGGAAAATATATAGAGGTCAAGGTAAATGACACCAACAGAACAAATTAAACAAGAAATAAATAATCACCAAGTAGTGTTATTTATGAAGGGTACTCCTTCTTTCCCGCAATGTGGCTTCTCAGCAGCAGTTATACAAATATTAACCGATATTGATGTTAAATTTAAAACCGTTAATGTGTTAGACGAACCGTTAATCCGTGATGAAATTAAGCGGTACAGCGATTGGCCTACAATTCCACAATTGTATATAAAGGGTGAGTTCGTTGGCGGTTGCGATATAGTTTGTGAAATGTACAAAACGGATGAGTTAGTTGAATTATTAAAGTAATATTTTAAACATAGGAAAAATCAGATGGAAATAAAAGAGATTAACATACATGGATATGAAAGAGTGATTCATGGAGTTGATGATTTATCTGGATTAGATTGTATTATAGCTGTTCATAATACAAAGTTGGGCCCAGCACTTGGGGGATGTCGTGTATGGTATTATGATAATACAGCAGACCATCTACAAGACGCTTTACGTTTAGGACAAGCAATGACTTTAAAAAATAGTCTTGCTGGACTGGACTCAGGCGGTGGTAAGGCAGTTATTAATATTAAAGGAAAGAAAAAGACACCAGAGATATTTCAAAAATTTGGAGAATTGGTTAATCATTTGGATGGTACATATATCACATCTGAAGATGTTGGTGTTCAACCTTCAGATGTTGATGAAATGAAAAAAACAACAAAGCACATTTCAAGTTATAATATATCATCGAGTCTTATTGATCCTGGCCCTGCAACAGCATATGGCGTGATTCAAGCAATGGAAACTGCTGCTCGTTTTAAATTTTATCCCATAAAACTTTTGCATCCAATTAATGTTTTAACCAAGTCAACAGTTGCTATTCAAGGTCTAGGCAATGTTGGTTTCGCTCTTATGGAAATGTTACACTATAAAGGTGTTAATATTGTTGTGACTGATCTTAATTTCGCTCTTATGGAAATAGCAAAAAACAAGTTTCCAAATATTACTGTTGTTAAATCAGATGAAATTTTTGATGTTGAGTGTGATATATTTGCTCCTTGTGCTTTGGGTGGGATTCTTAATCCAACAACAATTAAGAAATTGATTAAATCAACAAAAATTATTTGTGGCAGTGCTAATAATCAATTAGAGAATGAGTATTGTGATCAACTCCTACATGACGAGGAACTTCTATATTGCCCTGATTATCTGGTTAATGCCGGCGGTGTAATATTAACTTATAAAGAAAATAGTAAAGTATCTACCGATTTCCATGTTGCTAATTTCATTGATATGATTAGTGATAGATTAGAGGAATGTTTGAATATCTCTAAGAATAATGATGAACCTACTGGTTATGTTGCTGAAAAAATGGCTATGAGAAGGCTTTAGTAATTATGACAAACATTAAGACAATAGAGGAAACCTATAAGTATGGCTTCACAACAGATGTTGAGATGGAACAGTTTCCACCTGGGCTAGACGAGAATGTCATTGCATCCATAAGTGAAAAAAAGAATGAACCTCGTTGGTTGTTAGATTGGCGATTGAATGCTTATCAACATTGGCTCGACATGGAAGAACCTAAACATTGGCCTAAAATAACATATCCAAAAATAAACTATCAGGATATTATTTATTTTTCTCGGCCTAAAAAGAAATACAATAGTATTGATGAAGTACCACAAGAAATTTTAGATGATTTTGAAAAATTAGGAGTTCCTTTACGAGAACGAGAGAAGCTATTGAATGTGGCCGTAGATGCAGTATTTGATAGCGTCAGCGTAGGCACTACATTCGCTGCAAAGTTAGAAGAAATGGGCATCCTGTTTTGCAGCTTTAGCGATGCGGTGACTAAGTATCCAGAATTAGTGAAGAAGTATCTTGGCAGCGTAGTTCCGCAAGGCGATAATTATTTCGCTGCATTGAACAGTGCAGTATTCAGCGACGGCAGCTTTGTATATATACCCAAGAACACAAGATGTCCTATGGAGCTCAGCACTTATTTTAGAATCAACAGCGAGGACACAGGGCAGTTTGAGCGGACATTAATAATTGCAGATGAAGGCTCGTATGTATCATACTTGGAAGGCTGTACCGCACCGATGCGAGATGAGAACCAGCTTCATGCAGCTGTTGTTGAATTAGTTGCTTTGGATAATGCTGAAATAAAATATTCTACTGTTCAAAATTGGTATCCTGGCAATAAAGAAGGTAAGGGCGGTATTTACAATTTTGTCACTAAACGAGGTAAATGTGCGGGATATCGAAGTAAAATTACTTGGACACAAGTTGAAACAGGCAGTGCTATCACATGGAAGTATCCATCAGTATTGCTGATGGGTGATGAGAGCGTAGGAGAGTTCTATTCAGTCGCCTTTACGGGCAACTACCAGCAAGCAGATACCGGCACCAAAATGTATCACTTGGGGAAGAATACAACATCGACAATTATCTCAAAAGGTATCTCCGCAGGCCATGGAAGCAATACTTATAGAGGATTAGTGAAAATTGGTAAGGGCGCGAACAATGCTAAGAACTATACACAATGCGATTCATTGATGATAGGCGATAAGTGTGCAGCTAATACTATTCCATATATACAGTGCCAGAACAACACAGCAACAATAGAGCATGAAGCTACAACATCAAGAGTAAGCGAGGATCAACTGTTTTATTGCAGGCAACGAGGGTTAGATGAGCAGGATGCACGAAATCTTATTGTGAATGGATTTTGCAAGGATATATTCAATAAACTGCCAATGGAGTTTGCAGTCGAGGCAAACAGGCTACTAGAGGTTTCAATGGAGGGTTCTGTAGGATAATGAAAATAAAAAAAAAGATAATTTTTCAAATGATAACATTTTTAAAAATAGTAGGATTAGTAAGTTTGTCCCTTCTAATTGCATTTATTATAATAATATTTGCAGTATGCTAAAATTATTATAAAAGTATCTTGACAATTGATAAAAATATGTGTATAATATATATATTGAACTTAATAGAGGAGTCCATTTAATGGACAATACACAACAAAGAGAAGAAGGATTTTCTAAAATGGAAAATTTAGAACTACAAGCTCGAGTCAGAGAACTTGAGTATGATTGCGGTGAGTTAGCAAAGTCTAATTCAGAATTGACTGATCGAGTTAGAAAACTCGCAACTCGGCAACCAATGTGGCCAAAAGGTTATCGTCCACAAAATCGAAAATATAATAATAAGTAAACATAATGGCCGAAGTAGCTCAGTTGATAGAGCAGTTGATTTGTAATCATCAGGCCGGGAGTTTGAATCTTCCCTTCGGCACCAAATAATATGTTAAAAAATAAAGTTATAGAACAACTCAAAACAGTATATGACCCAGAAATGCCTGTGGACATTTATGAGTTGGGATTGATATATGATATATCATTTGAAGATGCATTTCCAACTTGGAATCCTTTGAAAAAATCTACTGGAAAGAATTGTAAAATTCTTATGACATTGACTAGTGCATGGTGTCCTGTCGCCGAAGAGTTGCCTATATGGGTAAGAGACGCTGTATTAAATGTTGAAGGTATTGTTGGGTGCGAAGTAGATGTTACTTTTGAACCACCGTGGACTCAAGAAAGTATGTCTGAAGCTGCACAGCTTGAAATAGGACTCATATGAAAGTAAAATTGATAGATCATATGGGAAGTGATTTGTCGGTGGTAAATGCTGCTCGTGTTTCATTTGCAAACCATCATCACACCTTTGATATTGATAATGATACTAAACTTATTAATTATTTAGCAAAACATAATCATTGGAGTCCCTTTGGTCATGCGTCTTTACAATTTCATATAAAAGCTCCTGTATTTGTTGCGAGACAATTAGTAAAACATCAAATAGGTCTAACATGGAATGAAATGTCACGCCGTTATGTTGATGATGAACCAGAATTTTATATTCCTGATACATGGCGAGGTTCTGCTGAGAATAAAAAACAAGGTTCTTCTGATAAATCCATAAACATAAATTCTCGCCAGAGATTGGTAGATGAATATCAATCTACTTTGCGAAGAGCAAAATGGACATATGAATATTTAATACGACTAGGTGTTTGTCCAGAACAAGCTCGTATGGTATTACCGCAGGCTATGATGACAGAATGGTATTGGAGTGGAACTTTATATGCATTTTCTCGCGTATGTAATTTACGATGCAAACCAGATGCACAACTTGAAACCCAATTTATTGCAAATCAAATTGATGAACTTACAGAAGAATTATTTCCTGTAAGTTGGAAAGCTTTAAGAACATGAGAGCTCTTGTTATTGGCAATGGTGAATCCAGAGCATGGTTTAAACCAAATCAAATTATGGCAAATGATGTTATGACTTGGGGATGTAATGCAATCTATCGTGATGATGGTTATGTTCATAATTTAGTTTCTGTAGATTATGGTATGCAACAAGAAATATATGACTCTGATTATTGTTTATATAATCCAGAGTTTGCAGATATTAATAATTGTTTTTTTGCAAATTGGTCTGTTGTTCCTTCTGAAGCTGCAGATATGATGTTACTGGGATATAATATTCCAGAAGAATTTATTCACAAAAGTAAGAGAGTTACGAATCAGTGCGTAATATCAGGTAAAGACCCTACAACACTTCAAGAAAAAATTGATATTGCTATTCAAATGAATCCACATCTTGATATGAAAGATTTGAAATTAAAAATGGAAAAGGATGTAGGAATTTGGATTACATATGTGTGTGAAGATGATAATGTAATTGCTATTGATTATCCTGTGGGATGGTCAGCAGGAAATACAGCGTTATATCTTGCAAGTCAGAATGCACAAGATGTATATGTATTAGGATTTGATCTTAGTTCATACGATGCTCCATTAAATAACATATATAAAGGTACTAAAAATTATCTGCCAACAGACACAAAAGGGTTTAGTCCTGACAATTGGTATAATCAAATGAGAACGATGTTTAGAGTTGAAGATGGCGATACTCAATATTATCTGGTTGATTCTACTCTAGAGTTTGAAGAAGATGGTGTGACGCATATAACAAAGAATGAATTGTGTAAGGAATTGGAAATAGTATGAGCGGTGTACCAATTTTTCCTGCTGGAATCGTAAAACAATATGTAAGTCCAACTTCATTTTATGAAACTATAGATTTATCAGAATTCTTGTTTGAACAATACAAAGGTTCAACAAAACTTAGAACAGAAAAATTCAACAATATATTGCTTGACCTATCATTAAAAGATTTAAAAAACTGGATTGAAATTCAAGCTAAAGATTATCTTGACAATGAACTTTGTATGGACTATGAAGAATTTTTCTTTTCAGAAAGTTGGATTAATATCAACGGTAAGGATAGTGAACAAAAAGTTCATAATCATTCCAATTCAATTATCAGTGGAACATATTATTTAAAATCAGAGAAAGATCATCCACCTCTTACTTTTCATAAAGTTAAACATGAGATGGAACCGTTTATCTCACTCACTGAACATTACAAGCAGGGAAATCCAAATACTTCTTCAAAGTTGTCTTTTCCCTGCACACAAGATTCTATGTTAGTTTTTCAATCCCAATTATATCATGGGCATACGCCAAATAACCTTGAGGAAAAACGGATTGGTCTTTCATGGAATGGTCTTGTCAATTTTCGTCAGGCTGACAAGAATCTATACCGTATACGATTTGTTCAAGAAGGTACTTGACAAATTGTATAAATCTGTATATACTGACACTATAACATACGATAATATACATTAACACAAGGAGAAATATAATGTCGTTAGCACAATTAAAGAAACAAAATTCTTTGGATAAACTACTCGGTGCAGTAGAGTCCGAAAATCAATCCCAAGAGAAAAAGTCCTATGTGGATGAACGTCTGTGGAAACCAGAGCTCGATAAGACGGGCAATGGTTATGCAGTCATCCGTTTTTTGCCAGCAGTTAATGGCGAAGATATGCCATGGGCAAAGATTTGGAATCATGCGTTTCAAGGGCCTACTGGTCAGTGGTATATTGAGAACTCTCTTACCACTATCGGTCAAAAAGACCCTGTATCGGAAATGAATACTTCTTACTGGAATTCTGGTTTGGAATCTGATAAAGAAATTGCTCGTCGTCAAAAGCGTAAGTTGCAGTATTATTCTAATATTTACGTTATGAATGATTCCAAGCACCCTGAGAATGAAGGTAAAGTTTTTCTCTTTCGGTATGGCAAGAAAATCTTTGATAAGATCATGGAAGCAATGCAGCCTGCATTTGATGATGAGGTTGCTGTCAATCCTTTTGATTTTTGGGAGGGTGCGAACTTCAAATTGAAGATTCGTAAAGTAGATGGTTATTGGAATTATGATAAGTCAGAGTTTGAGAGTTCGTCTGCACTATTTGATAAAGATGATCTTATTGAAGAAGTTTGGAAGAAACAATATTCTCTAAAAGAGTTTAATGCGCCGACAAACTTTAAGTCATATGATGAATTAAAGATTCGTCTTAGCATAGTTCTTGCTGGAACAACTACAGTAGGAAGTGCAGTAACTTTTATGGAAGATGAACCTGTTGCAACTGTTACTTTTGTAGATACTAAAGAGGAGCCCGCTCCTACTATTAGTGTTACTGCTGATAATCCTTCTATTACTGTTACTGCTGGTAATGCTCAAGCTGATGAGGATGTAAAGAAGTTCTTTCCTTCTTCTGATGATGATGAAGATGAAGATACAATGGATTACTTCCAAAAACTTGCTAATGATGACTAATTAATAATTAGTCCATGTAAACCCTCTCTGAGAAATTGGAGAGGGTTTATTTTGTTTTTTATAATATGAACTACTAGCGAGCACTCTGAATATAGGGATCAAGTGCTGAATTCATCAATCTTTGACTAACTGAGAGCCCTCCTGATCCGAGGAGAGGATTGGGCATTGAATTTATTTCCGAATGAGCATCAATAATCTGTATAGGAGTCCTTTCCATACCCGCATAGTTTAACGGCGTTATATTTGCATAGTCAATTGGTATA
>Ga0209554_1003241_pt1 | contig 10577 bp, 9 predicted proteins | sample MarorgKNORR_S2LV_5_FD_188221 | JGI IMG/M metagenome (GOLD analysis project Ga0209554, IMG submission 188221) | Marine microbial communities from the Southern Atlantic Ocean, analyzing organic carbon cycling - Bottom_A/KNORR_S2/LV (SPAdes) (version 2) | ecosystem: Environmental > Aquatic > Marine... | reverse complement strand
AAGGTGCTATTGGATCTGGAAAGGTTGGTTCAATTACCAAGTCGCTTATTCAAGAGTTTCGGCAACTAGTTTCAAACGACGCTCCTGAAGATTAAACCCCCCGCACGCGATGCCGAGCATGTGATTATGAACTGTAGCACTGCACAGGTCGAGTTTGTCCTGAATGTGGCATGGTTTCAAGAGGGCAACGCGTCAGCGGTAAGCGTGCAACTTTAACAGTACTGGGTGCACCGATTGTGCTTGGGGTATGTTGTTGCAGCGGGTACGGTCTTCTTCTTTACTTAGCAGTTTCTCAGACAACTGCTGTACCATTTAAGGTGCAACAACAAAAGTACCCCAAACTTTCCTGAAGTTGAAAGTGAGCCTATAACTGACCAACAGTCAGAGTAACCGCTTCGGGTTCGTCAGTATGCGCTACCAATCGATCTTTGTTGAGCAGTGACCAGTCACCTACACAGCGATCTGGTGCTTCATCTCCACTGTGAATTGTAAGAATGTTATATGCATTGTCGCGTTTTGCAGGCATGAATCCAGCATCACGAATCATATGGCAGAGTTTTGCTTCATCGAGACACCATGTTGTTCCAGCAGCGCTGACAACATTTTCTTCAAGCATCACCGAACCAAGATCGTTTGCACCGTACATCAATGCAGTTTGACCAATCGCTGGCCCCATCGTGACCCAACTTGAACCAATCGAGTAGATATTATCAAGGAAAAGTCTGCTTAAAGCTTGTGTTCTTAAATATGAACTTGAGCCAGCAAGACGCAACCTTCTGCCAAAATCTTGATGCATTGATTTATGACCGCTCCCATCGAGTTGTGCAACGATATCTCCTGGAAAAGATTCATCCTTCGACATTTCAGGAAGACGTCCAAGGGGCGTGTTGTCTGGTTGGAAGGGCCAAGAGATAAATGAAACGTAGCGCCCACCACCATCTAAACCAAAATCTTGAATACTACGATCTTGCCAAGAACGAACTTGATCAAGATGATGGATGCGATCAGCAATCCCTTCGATGTGTCCAAACATCATTGTTGCACTCGTGTTCATGCCAAGTTCATGCGCAACCCGCATGACGGTAAGCCAAACTTCTCCAGTACACTTTCCAAGACCAATTTTTTCTCGAACTGCAGGTGCGAAAATTTCACCACCTCCACCCGGAATAGATTGAAGACCAGCATTTTGAAGTTCCTTGAGTACAAACCGAATTTGTTCTTCGATGTTACTTCCAGGAGTCTTAAAGAAGTTGATAAATTCAATGATCTCTGGTGGGCTAAAGGCATGGATATGCACCATTGGAAATTCACTACGGAGTTGTTCTAAGAGTTCGATATACCAAGTGAGGGGAAGTTCAGGATTCATCCCACCCTGCATGAGAATTTGCGTACCACCAAGTGCAACAATCTCTTTTACTTTTTGCTTGAGTTCGTCATACGAAAGGGTGTACGCGTCGTCTTCATGTCCATCGCGTCGAAATGCGCAAAACGTACATTTCGCAGTACATATATTCGTGTAATTAATGTTACGGTCGACGATATACGTTCGCAGGTGATTGCCATGCAATGCTCTGCATCTTGCATCAGCCCATCGACCAAGTTCAGGAAGCGGCATTTCGTGGTACAAGCATTCCGCTTGTTCTGGAGTTATTCGAAGATTTCCTTGTGCGACATCTTGCAACACTGCTGCGTCAAGAATATTGGCATTTGGGTTTGAAGCGATCTGCATCGGGGGGATTATACAGCCCTGCACGCTTCATCGATGCTACGAGCGAGCGAGTCACAGGATGTTACTAACGCTTGGATCTTTTCAGTGAGTTCAGATTGCAGATCCGAATCACCAAGCAATGGTAGATTGATTCGTGCAGTCCATGCTGAGATTTCACTTGAAGCCTTTGCAATAATTGAAGCAGCTGCAAGGTCACTCACAAGCATCTTGTTGGACTTACCGATCATCGTTTCAAGCGTTGTGAGAATACGGTTGCAAAGTTCCATTGTGCGAATTGGTACGCTCGCAGCTCGTTGAACCGCATCTTCCCATTCATCTTTTCGCCGAGGGTCATCCCTGTCAAGTTTCCACAACGCACTGAGTGCTCTGTACGCATCAGCATCAGCGGTGGAAAGTTCCATGGATTCAATACGCGCTGCTTGTAAAAATTTTCCACAATCGTCATGAAGCGATTGATGATCTGCATACTTCTTTTTACCCTCTGTGTACGCAAGCACCATGTTGCCAAGTGAAGTTGAGAGCGCAGCTAATAGACCAGATACCGTGCCTCCTCCGGGTGTGGGTTCTTTGGATGCGAGTGCATCTAAAAATTGATTTATTTTTTGATCACCAATATTCACGAACGAATCTCCGCTCCACATGAAGTGCAAAGGATGTCAATTACTTTTGCAAAGGGTGCATCAACCTCTTCGTGGGTGAGTGTTTTCTCTTCATCTCGGAACCGTAACCTCAAGGTCAGTGATTTATGACCACTATCTATTCCCTTACCTCTGAAGACTGTGACGAATTCAATTGCTTCAAGCCACGGTAAGTCGAGTGCCGCAATTGCACCATGGACTTGTTCCCATGACACATCTTCAGAAAGAATGGCAGAAACATCACGTTCGATTGCTGGTTGCGTTGGCAGTGGTGTTGAGACGACTTCTGGTGGATATGCTGCAAAGAGTTCGCTTAGTTGCAACTGTGCAAGATGCATGGTGTTTGGAACATCCCATTGTTTTTGAATCGCAGATGTCAATCGCCCAACAGTTCCAACAACCTTACCATTGAATAAAACTTTGCCTGCAGGATCAAGCCACGGAGAATTGTCATCTGCGGTGACTTCAACATTGTTCGTTGCACTGAGCACTTGGCACAGGCGATCAAGAATGCTACGCATCACGCTAATGCCATCATCATCTTTTGCATCAATGAGAAGTGCAAGTTCGACATGTTCTTCATGTTCATTCCCAACAAGTTTGAAAACTGAACCAAGTTCAGCCAGAAATACATTGTTAACACCGTTGTCGTCGTTGTGTTTGCGAACTCTGAGCAAACTTGGAATGATCGAAGGTCGTAAGACAGGCTCTGCTGCAGCGCGATTGTCTTGTAAAAGCAGTGGTGATTCGCCCTCAACTAAAAACGGTGTTGCCCCATCAACGCTGATGAGAGAGTGTGTGACACACTCCACAAAACCCATCCCAGCAAGTACGTTGAGTACAGCTTGTCGACCATCGGCTTCACCGCCTGATTGAGGAACGCGGACTTCTACAGAATCTGCAATCGAAATGTTTTCATATCCGTGGACGCGTCCGACTTCCTCAACGAGATCAATTTCTCTCGTAATATCTCCACGGAAGTAGGGAACGATGCAGGAAAGTACGCCATCTTTGCAATGGGTATCAAAACCAAGTCGTTCCAAGCCCGAAATCATTTCATCTTCCGATACATCCATACCTAGTTTTTGCGTGCAGAAGTCAGTCCGCATCGATACTGTGATTGGGTCAGGCAATTTCCTTCCGGCCGAAAGAGTTCCAGCACACAATGTACCACCGCTTACTTCAAGCAGGATGGTTACGAGTCTGTTTGATGCAGGTTCAATTTGTCGTGGACTGACGCCACGTTCAAAGCGGAAACTTGAATCGCTTGCGATGTTGTGTCGCCTGCTTGTTTCGCGAACGGTGACAGGGTCAAACGTAGCACACTCAATAAGTAAGTTTTTTGTTTCAAGAGTGACAGCAGAGGCTGCGCCGCCTTTCACGCCCGCAAGTGCGATTGGTTTTTCAGCATCGGCGATCACCAAATCTTTTGAACAAAGTTTGATTTCTTTTGCATCTTCACCAAGTGGTAAAAACAATTCGCCTTCTTTTGCCGTGCGTATTATAATTTTTCCACCCGAAACTTTATCTAAGTCAAAGACATGGGTTGGCTGACCAAGTTCAAAGAGCACGAAGTTCGTTGCGTCAACGATCGAGTTTCTTGGTGTATCTCCACGATCTTCGATTCGAGTTTTCAGCCAACTTGGAGAATCTGCGACAGTTGTATTTTGTATGACTCTTGCACTGTAAAGGGGGCAGCGTTCAGGCTCATCATTTTGTACTTCGATGAGTTCAGAAACATCACACCCCTTTGTTTCGGGGGGTTCGCAAGAGGGGGGAGCCATTTCATTTCCAGTTCTTGCGGAAATTTCTCTCGCCAAACCAACATGGCAGGTGCAATCACCTCGATTTGAACTCATTTCAAAATCTTGCCGTACGTCCCCAGAAGCGAGTTCTTCGGTGCCTTCCAAGGGAAAACCTGCAGCGGTGAGCAACTCCGCTTGCTCATGAGCGGTGAGATTGTCAGAGAGATAGTCATTGATCCAATTGTGCGTTACCAACATGCGTGCAGAATAGCTATTCTGCGTGAAATGAGATGGATTATTTCAATGATTGTGCTCGCTCTTTTGGCAGCGTGCAAAACCCCTCCTCCCGTGACGGACCCCTTAGCGATTGCGCCGGGCGATTTTTCACTTGATGTGACGGTCGTGACGAACGAGCCCCACACCCTTGCCCATATGAGATCGTCTCGTTATGTGGTATTTTCTGACGGTTCCCTCCATCACGGTGACGAGGAAGGGTGGGGCCCCAACACCTTGCCTGCAAAGACTCGGCATCTTACGAGAGAACAAATTGCCATGATCTGGAATCGGCTCGATCAAATGGGCATGACCAATGCATCGCGCGCTGACGAGACGGTGAACTTTCAATTACTACCCCAACTTGATTTTGGTTCTGTCTATATGATCGCCGTGACAGCAAAAGGAAAGTATTGGAATTTTGTTCGCTATATTGGAGAGGACGATCCAGCCGACCCAGCGTTTGAATCGATCATTCGTTTGTTGGCGGGGTACGCGTGGGCAACAGATCTTCCAGACGTGGACGTGCAACAAGAACCAGACCGGTATGACCTTGGACCTGACCCGTATGCTCGATACCGAGGTGATGCAACGCAATGAAAGTACTTGCGTTTGTTTGTTTCGTCATTGCAATTGGTTGTCAACAAGTAGTACAAGGTACGCACCTTCGTTTTGAAATGAATGCGCCGCAACAAGCAGTTTTGTTTATTGTTCATGATGACGAAGTTTCATACGGTGGTGGTTTAAATGCAATTGATAACACAACTTCTTGGCATGGTTCAATGACAACCGAACAACGCGGCGAGTTTGATTCGCTTATTGTGAAATGGAGTCAAAGAAACGCGAACAGTTCTACTGGAGAGGGCGCAGGGAAATACAAGATTCGTTTGCAAGAAGGCACAGATGACGAAACATTTGAACTTCCACTTACCGATACAACTGCAACTGAAGTGTATGATTTGCTTATGAGAGTTGCTGATTCACGATTTAAGGCTACACTTGATTCGCTGCCAAAACCAAGTGTTGATGCGATGTTACAAAACCGAGGATTAGGCGAAAATTAATGACTGAAACTACTTTGCCCCTAGATCAATTACTTGCGGGCAATATGCGGTATGTTGAAGGAACAACAACCTCCTCAAACAAACCCGAGCATCGCCATGAACTTTCAGAAGTGCACACACCATTGGCAGCAATTCTTTGCTGCTCTGACGCGCGTGTTGTCCCTGAAATTATTTTTGATCAACCCCTTGGTTCGCTCTTTACGTGCAGTGTTGCTGGAAATATTCCCACAACTGAAATGATTGAAAGTTTGGAATATGCAGTTTCGTTTTTAGGCGTTCCGCTATTGGTTGTGATGGGGCACTCTTCTTGCGGCGCCGTAACAGAAGCCCTTTTAAGTGAATATCCCCGTGGTTTGTTTAGCCATATTGCACTGCCATCGGTTTCAAATCTTCATGAAGCGATTATCTATAACACCAAAGAGAGTGTAAAAACAATTTTGGATCGCTCCCCGCTGATATTAGATTCGATCGAATCCGGCGATCTCACTGTTACCTCTGGCGTGCAGGATATTGCTTCAGGAAAATTTACGGTGCTAGATTGTTATCAAGTACAAGATCAATGGAAGTAATAAAATCACCTCCGTGTTCATTAATTTGCAAGCAGAGCGTCAATGCGATCGGTGAGTTCCGTTGAGAGGGGCTCGATTCTTGAACCGAAGAATGCAGTGGGCCTGCCGTGTTGATCAACAAGGTATTTACCGAAGTTCCATTCAGGCAATGCGCCAGTGACTTGCGAAAGATCACGGTAGATTTTGAACTGGGAATCACCCTCTAGCACATGTACCTTTTCCATCATTGGAAATGTTGCGCCGTACCTTGAAGCGCATGCAGTAATCGCTTCTGCATCTCCGGGTTCTTGTCCACCAAAGTCATTGCATGGAAAACCAACAACCGAAAAACCCCTCTCCGCATATCTATCATGTAATGCTTGGAGATCTTCATACTGTGGTGTAAGACCACACTTACTTGCAAGGTTGACGATGAGTGTCACTTGTCCTTTGAAGGTATCTTTTTCGATAGGGTTTCCGTGCAAATCGTTGAAAGAGTTGTCGTAAATATTCATCGCATTTTCCTTTTGAACTGGTACATCAATAATTCTAGAATCACATGATGTCAGCAAAGCAACAATAGAAGTGAAAAATGCAGATAATTTATTCATTTGTCTTTTCTTTACCTGCAAGTGGGGGCAGGAGTGCGTCAATGGCTCGATCAAGCAGCTGGAAGTCATTGTTTTCTTGTGCAAATTGCTTTTCATCACTTGGAAAGAGCACAGGTCCTGGGTGAACAAATCGTACGATTCCCTCACTGTCAACAAGAAATGAAACCGAGGTTGCTGATCGTTTCCCTGTTTCTAGCCACCACTTTTTCAGTTGTGACCAATCATCGTCGATCACAACGTCACCTTTGAACTCTCGTGCCTTCGCTCCATCAAGTACTTCTATTTCTGATACGTTTTTTGAAGGTGGTTTTGGGTGATACACACCAATGACTGTAAGGCCACGTTCTCCATATTTTTCTCGAAGCGAATCAAGTGCGGGTAAACTTGCTTCGCAGAAGGAACAAGTGTCTGTCCACCATCGATACAACGTCAGGGGTGAGGAAAATTTACCAAAGACAGGTTTCTTCAATTTGGTTCCAACAAGTTCTTGTCCACCACGTTCTTTTGGAAGTAGTTCATACGTAGGTTCATTGATAAGCATGTTGAGTAACTCCTCTCCTTGCTTCACTTGCAATCGAAAACCATTAAACCGCACGATGCCATGTTTGTCAATAATCACTGTCCAAGGTGTGCCGCCGCTTCGATATACACGCATGAGTGGGGATGGTGTTCCGAGGGTTCCATCATGTCCAACTGGAATATCAAGTCCAAATGATTTTACATCAGCAACTGCTCGCACCTTTGTGTTCGTATTAAACCCCTCAAATACAGTTTGTACAGCGATGAAATTCACATCTGGAAATTTTTCTTCCAACTTTTGTAATGTAGGAAAGCCATGGCTGTGACATCCTGGACACCACGATTGGAAGAAGAAGAGGTAATTCACGTTATCTTTTTCGATTGCAGGAGAAGTGCGTTCAACTGTTTGAATCCACTCTACACCCTGAAGCGAGGGCGCTTCTTGACCCACAATTCCCCTTGGAAGGGTTTGCATCGCAATCAATACACATAGTGCTTGAAGAAACATGTACACATTGTACTCTCCGTGTGACCGAGATTCAAAAAGCAATCATGAATTACAATACTCCCATGCGTATTTTTGTCACAGGTGCAACGGGTTTACTTGGCACACGACTTGTAGATTCACTGATTTCAACAGAAAACGAAGTGATCGTCGTATCTCGTAACGCAAATCGCGCAAGCAATCATTTTAGAAATAGTTCCATAGAAATACTGGAAGGGGATGTGACATTGCAAGGTGATTGGCAAAAAACCGCGAGTGAATGCGATGCAATTGTGCATCTTGCGGGCGCGGGTATTGTGGATCGAAGATGGACAACGTCGTATAAAAAAATGTTACGAAGTAGTAGAATTGAATCCACAAAGAACGTTGCAGAAGTTGCAAGCAAAATTTTGATTTGCGCAAGTGCGACTGGTTTCTATGGCGATTGCTCAGATCAAGAACTCGTTGAGCAAGATCCCCCTGGAAATGATTTTCTTGGTTTGCTATGCAAGGAGTGGGAAGAAGCGGCGAATTGCGCATGTGGTCGAGTTGTATCTTTGCGTTTTGGAATTATTCTTGATTCGCGGGGAGGCGCGCTTGCAAAAATGGTACCTTTATTCCGCCTTGGTTTAGGTGGACCTATTGGCAACGGTAAACAATATTGGCCATGGATTGCATGGCAAGATGCAAGTCAAGTTGTGCAAGAAGCATTACTTCAAGGGTGGGAAGGAGCTATTAATGCTGTTGCGCCAGAGCAAGTGACGTGCCGGGAATTTACGCGAACACTCGCTCGAGTCATGAAAAGACCGTCAATTGTGAAAACCCCTGCGTTTGCATTGCGAATGATTATTGGCGAAGGAAGTTGCGTCTTAACTGCAAGTCAGCGCGTGAATCCTCGTGTTCTTTGTGATAAGGGGTTTCAATTTCAACTTCCCACGCTACACAATTGTTTCGTTTCCTTATTTCGAGCCTGAATGCATATATAAACCATAGGTCCAGGTTCAAGTTACTCTTCAGAACAAGTTAGGGTGAGCTAAGTTCATTTTCAGAATAAACTAGTCTCAGGTCCTTTCGCAAAACTACGTTTTGCTCTTGAAGACCTTGGTAAACGCCCCGAATAGGGCTCGTACCTGCGACCTGCGTTTTGAAAACCGACCAATAGTCAGCGAGCAAAGCCCGTTTCCCAATAATTCGCAGAACAATTGTGGTTATCCTCTATGGTCATAGAGGGTAATTCGGTTATGAAACGATTCATACTATCCATCTCAGTCATTCTGTTTGCAATTTTGTCCGCAGTAACCCTAAGAGATTTTCTCTACGCAAGCCAGCAGGGCGATCCCGAATACTACATTCTGTTGTTCAGTTTGTTTTGTGGTACTGCCTCTGCAGTTTGCCTGTGGAAACTTACAAAGTCTTAACACCAGACGTTGGAGTGGAATGTCAAATGACTGTAACGAACCTGACCAACTCATGGTTGTCTTCAACTTGGAACCGTGCTAGCAGATCGGTTGGCACATTCGTGCAATTAGGTTTTTTTGTCAAAAATTGACACAGTACAGAGGTCTAGAACCATGATTGGTTAGGTTTTTCCTACATTACTTCCCCAGCCACGAACCAATAATACGTGTGTGCGTTACCCTGAGAAGTAATGGATGACCGACCCGAACACCCCGATCCCCCGCCACCCAATCCCCCTGACTCCGAGGAGGCGGAGACCGCCACGAGCGAAGACCTACTTGAGATTGATCCGGTACCATTACGGTCGCCCTCGATGATCGGTCAGAAGATCGGCGACTGCACGATCAAGCGAGTCATCGGTTCCGGAGGCATGGGCACCGTCTACGAAGCCATACAGCATCAGCCCCGCCGACGCGTGGCCCTCAAGATGATGAAGCGGGGCATTGCCTCGCCTTCCGCACTGCGGCGTTTCAAGTTTGAAATCCAATTGCTCGGAAGGCTCCGGCACCCGGGCGTTGCACAGGTCTACGAAGCAGGAACCCATGACGACGACACCGGTGACGGTGGCGTGCCCTACTTCGTCATGGAGTACATCCCCAATGCCAAGACCATCACGGAATACGCTGTGGAAAAGAATCTCGACATTCGTGAGCGGTTAGCCCTATTCGCCATGGTTTGTAACGCTGTACAGCACGGGCACCTCAAGGGTATCGTGCATCGGGATCTCAAGCCGGGCAACATTCTGGTGGACACGTTGGGTCAGCCTCGGATCATCGACTTCGGTGTAGCACGAAGCACCGACAGCGACATGGCTGTAACGACATTGGGAACACAAGTGGGGCAGCTCATCGGTACGCTGCAGTACATGAGTCCGGAGCAGTGCGAGAGTGACCCAAGCGATATCGACACACGCAGCGACTTGTACTCATTGGGCGTGATTTTGTACGAACTGCTCACCGGTTTGCTGCCATACAAAGTGGTGGGAATGGCTATCCACGAGGCGGTACGGGTTGTGCAGGAACAGGAGCCGACGAAACTCTCAATGATCGACCGACACCTACGTGGGGACATTCAGACCATCACGCTGATGGCACTGGAGAAGGATCGCGACCGCCGCTACCAGTCGGCAACTGCTCTTGAAGAGGACATCTTGCGATACCTCGCAGGCGATCCAATTGCGGCTCGACGTCCATCGACTTGGTATCACTTGAAAAGTTTCGCCAAGCGGAACAGCGCCGCGGCTGCGGCGATCGTGATCACATTCAGCATTTTAGTGGTGGCGGTATTGGCGATCCTCATTTTCGCAGTTAGCGAGGCCTCGCAAAGGCGAATTGCTGACGAGGCGAATGTTAACTTCCAACAACAAGCTCGCGCAGCAGAGCAGGCCAAGGAGAAGGCCGAGTTGGCTAAGGGAGAAGCACTTCAGCAGGCCTACTTCGGTAACATCCACGCAGCAGATGCCGCCGTTACTGGGGGGGCCATGGCTTCTGCTCTTCGGCGTCTGGGAG